>Ga0214921_10003620_pt1 | contig 23448 bp, 16 predicted proteins | sample LL1505_MetaG_FD_177992 | JGI IMG/M metagenome (GOLD analysis project Ga0214921, IMG submission 177992) | Freshwater microbial communities from Lake Lanier, Atlanta, Georgia, United States - LL-1505 | ecosystem: Environmental > Aquatic > Freshwater > Lake | place: USA: Georgia | collected...
CGATTTTTGAGAGGCATGGTAAGGCTAATTGTAGGTAATTTGCTAGAAGTAGGTAACGAAAAAATTACAGTGGAAGAATTTAAACAAAGAATGTTGGCAAAAAACAGACAATTATCTGCCCCTGCAGCCCCTGCAGATGGCTTGTATTTGCAAGAAGTAACTTACCCAACGGGCTTACTAACAGAGGTATAATAAAAAAAGCAAACCGTAAAGTTTGCTTTTTTTATGTTTTTTATACATTCATCAATGTTTCTCTTCTTCGCATTTTACCTGCCGGAATTCCAAACATCATTTTAAATCTTCTACAGAAATAGGCAGTATCTTTATAACCCACCATTTTACCTATATCTCTAATACTGTGCTTACTAGTTCTTAAAAAGTGAACAGCAGCCTCCATTCTTTGGTATTCAATATAATCTTGAGGATTGATACCTGTAAGCATTTTAAAATACTGACCTACATAATCTTCTGATACATTGGCTACTTTTGCTAAAATATTATTTGCCAAATCACCAGCTAAATTATTTTTGATATAGCCAAAAATATCAATCAAACGAGGATCTTTGAAATAGTTGGTATTGGTAGCTAATTGTTCTACAAAAAGATTTTTAGTTACAATATATCTAAATACTTCAATTACAAATTTCTCCATTAAGCCCTTGATAATTATATGATTACCAATCTTATCGCCTAATTCTTCTTCTAAAATTCCTAAAATTTCACTAATCAAAAATTCATTTTTAGGAATTACAAAAGCAGGAATATCAAGCGAAGTGAAAAAGTTAACTGAGTCAAATACTTTGGCGTCAAAACTAATGCTTGTGTAACTATTTTCAAGATTTCCTACTTGTGAAAAATTATTATTTTGGGCAATATATTTTTCTTTAGTACCTAAAAAATCTTCGTATTTTAAAGTAGTTACATCACCAGCACCGTATTGAATATCATGTGCTTTTCCAGCAGGGATAAATAAAATATCTCCTTCGTTGATAGTTTGTAAATCTTTACCAAACGCAATGGTACCTTTGTGAAGTAAAATGGCAATGTTTTCTACATCGTAAAAACCTTGCACTTTTACTGGTTTTAAAATTTTGTTGTTTTTGGACTTTATATAGCGAACTCCTAATGACTCAACTATCTTGTTATAATCTTCCATTATAATATAATAATATTTTGGGCGTGTATTTTATGCTGCTTATTACTTACAAAAATAACATTTAACATTGTAATAATACAAACATTTAATCGATTTTCTTTTAAAGATATAAAAATAATACAATTGTTTATACAAATAGTATTATTTAAGGATTTCCCTTGATATTACAATTTTCTGAATTTCATTCGTTCCTTCGTAAATTTGTGTAATTTTTGCATCACGGAACAATCTTTCTACATGAAATTCTTTCACAAAACCATAACCACCATGAATCTGAATAGCCTCTGTGGTTACTTCCATTGCCACATCGGAGGCGAAATATTTTGCCATTGCTGCTGCACTTATAAAGTCTAAATGTTGGTCTTTTAGCAAAGCAGCATTTAGCGTGAGCAATTTCGCAGCTTCAATTTTAGTAGCCATATCTGCCAATTTAAATTGAATAGCTTGGTGCTGACTAATGGGTTTGCCAAAAGTTTTTCTTTCTTTTGAGTATTGTAATGAACGTTCGTAAGCACCTTGAGCAATGCCCAAAGCCTGAGCCGCAATGCCTATTCTACCTCCATTTAATGTACTCATGGCAAATTTAAAACCAAAACCTTCTTCGCCAATTCTTTGTGAGACAGGCACTTTTACATCAGAAAACATAAGTGAATGCGTATCAGAACCACGGATTCCTAATTTATTTTCTTTAGGCCCCACTACAAAACCTGGGGTATCTTTTTCTACAATAAAAGCTGAAATTCCTTTGTGACCTAATGAAGGATTGGTTTGTGCAATTACTAAATAAATAGAGGCATTGGCACCGTTAGTAATCCAATTTTTAGTGCCATTAATCACATAATTGGTTCCATCAAATTCAGCGGTGGTGTGCTGTGAAGTGGCATCAGAACCAGCTTCTGGCTCACTCAAACAAAAAGCCCCTATTTTTTCTCCTTTTGCAAGTGGTACTAAATATTTTTGCTTTTGCTCTTCTGAGCCAAACTGCTCTAATCCCCAACAAACCAATGAGTTATTTACCGACATACAAACAGCAGCGGAGGCATCAACTTTGGCAATTTCGGCCATTGCAAGCACATAAGAAACTGCATCCATACCACTGCCTCCGTAAGCAGGGCTTACCATCATGCCCATAAAACCCATTTCTCCCATTTGCTTTATTTGCTCATAAGCAAAAGTTTGATTTTCGTCACGCTCAATTACGCAAGGCAACAATTCTGTTTGGGCAAAATTTTTGGCTGCTTCTTGTACGGCAAGCTGTTCTTGATTAAGAGAAAAATCCATAATTAAGTGAGTTAGTAACTCCTATTACCGATTCTATCTAAAAAAGTTACAATTATTATTTAATTTAACCACCAAAAACTTTGGCACAGTTATTGAAAACGGGGTGAATACTAAAAAAAAATAAATATGAAAAAGTTATTAATTCTCCTAGGAACTTTGTTATTCTTCGCTTTTGTTAGCAAAGCGCAAGATGTAATAGTACTTAACAATGGAAATGTGTATCAAGGTACGGTAACACATATAAGACCCACCGAGATTTCATTTGTTAGAAATGATATTCCGAATAGCCCTTTGTACACTTCGTATAAAAACGAGGTAAATTATATCATTTACAAAAACGGGGCAAAAGAATATTTTGGAAACAACAATTCTACTTCTTGCCATCAAAATTCTCAACCTAATGTGGTGGTAGTACAAACACCCGTTGCAATTACTCCTCCATTGCCAAGACCTTATGTGAATGTAGGATTTGGATACAGAGGTTGTAACAATGGATTTAGAGGAGGCTATGGTGGTGGTCATCGTGGGCACCACGGAGGAAGATGGTAAAACACACAACAAAAAACAGATGACAACACACACAACAAAAAAAAGGATTCATGACAATCCTGAATCCTTTTTTATAAGCAATTTAAAAACTATTTACCTTTTTTAACTACTTCAATATCAAACACTAAAATAGCATTTGCAGGTATTTTATCACCAGCACCTCTTTGTCCGTAACCTAAAACTGAAGGAATTAACAAAGTAGCTTTAGTACCTACTTTTAAGCCTTTGATACCGAAATCCCAACCTGGAATTACTTCACCAAAACCAACATTAAATGGAAAAGGTTGACCTCTTTCTACAGAACTATCAAACACTTTACCGTTCAATAATTTACCTGTGTAATGCATAGTTGCCACATCGCCAGCTTCAATTACTTCACCTGTTCCTTCTTTAGTAATTACTAATTTAATTCCGTAAGGAGCATTTTTAGCTACCAACTTATTACTAGATAAATACTTAGCAATTTCAATTGAATCTTTTATCAATAATGCTTTCACTTCTGGCATTACTATAATTCTTTCAATTTGTTGGGTACTGAAATCAACTCTTTTCTTTGCCAATTCTTTATTTCCCATTACATCAACCACTTTTACCACATAAGTAATAAATGAACCCGATTTTAAGAAAGGAGGTTTTTGTGCAATATTTTCTTTGGTAAACATAGAATCAACTGGTACTTTGATAGTTGCACTATCACCTTTTGATAAAAAGACTAACGCTTCTTCAAATGCACCACCTCTTTTTGGTTTCTCAAGAATAAACTCAATTGGCTGAGGATTAGCATAGCTGTCCATTAAAAGAGAATCTTTATCAGAAAATATTTTAAGTTTGATAGAAATATAATCTCCAAATTTGGCATTTTCACCTTTATCGTCTTTATGAATGGTATATTCCAAGCCGGTGCTGGTTTTTTCATTTTTGTCACCACAAGATTGCATTGCAAATGCAGCACCAATAGCAAATATTGCTAAGAATTTGTTTTTAAGCATTTTATATTAAATTTAATTGTTCTTTATAAAGGGGTAATAAATGTAAAAATTTAGCTTCAGTTTCTTTTAGGTTAATTTTTGATTTTCCACCAGAAGCATTTTTGTGTCCGCCGCCTTCAAAATGTAAGGCTGCAAATTCGTTTACTGCAAAATCACCTGTAGAGCGGAATGAAATTTTCACACCGTCTTCTCTTTCCACCATCATAACTGCAAATCTCACCCCTTCAATTGAAAGGGCATAATTTACAACACCTTCGGTATCACCAGTTTGGGAGTCGTATTTTTTTAATTCTTCTGCATTAATTGCAAAATAAGCTACATTGTATTCTTTTAAAACATTTAGTTTCTCGCTCAATGCAAAGCCTATAAATCTTAATCTTAATTCAGAATTATTATCATAAATTAAGCGATGAACTTTTGAATTATCTGCTCCTAAAGCTATTAAATCTGCAATTATGATATGAATTTGACTGCTAGTACTCGGGAATCTGAAAGAACCAGTATCTGTCATAATTCCAGCATAAATAGATTCTGCTATATCTTTGGTAATCAAACTTCTATCTCCCAGCATGCAAATAAAATTATAAATAATTTCGGCAGTTGCTGCTGCAGTTTGAAAATGGAAATTGTAATCTGCAAAATGATCTGGATTTAGATGATGGTCTATTAAGACTTTTTTTGCGGATGATTTTTTTACAATTTCCTCTAAATCATTAATTCTACTTAAAGCAGAAAAATCTAAACAAAAAACTATATCAGCTTGATTAACAATTAATTTTATTTCTTCAACTGTATTTTCATTTAAAGCAATAACTTTTTCTTGACCATGCAACCAGTTTAAAAAACGAGGATAATCGCTGGGTGTAATTACAGTTACGTTATGTCCTTTACTTTGTAAATATTCTGCTAAAGCAAGTGAAGAACCTAATGCATCGGCATCGGGCTTGTAATGAGTTGTAATTACAATTTGCTGACCTTTAGCCTCCAAGAGGTTTTTGAAGTCTTCAACGGAAGAGTTTTGCATTCTTTAACGCTAATTTAATTTACAAATTTGATAAAATATCTTGATATTCATTATAAAAACAAAATTACTTTTGTATTAACTTGTCAATTACTGAAAGAAGTTTTTCTACTTCATGCAATGTGTTCATTTTACTAAAAGAAATTCTTAATGCTGTGGTATTTTCATCTACACTTATGGCTTGTAAAACATGCGACATTTGCACTGCCCCACTTGTGCAAGCACTGCCACCAGAAATTGCTATTTTTTCAATATCAAAATTCATCAACAACATTTCACTCATCTCATTTAGAGGCAAACCAATGTTGATAATATGGTGTAAACTTTTATCAATATCACCACTTAAACCATTGAATTTTATATCTTTAAAATTATTTACAAGATGATGAAGGCATTTTGTTTTTAATGATTTTATGTGTTGCTGATTTGCCTCTCTATTTTGGTTTGAAATTTCTAGTGCTTTTGCAAGCCCCACAATACCCGCAACATTTTCAGTACCAGCTCTCATGTTGCGTTCTTGAGCACCTCCTGTAATGTAAGGCTTAATTTTGGTACCTCCTTTTACATAAATAAATCCTATTCCCTTGGGACCATGAAACTTATGTGCAGAACCCACCACAAAATTTATAGGCATTTTAGCAAGATTAAATTCAAAATGACCCATTGTTTGCACGGTATCACTATGAAAAATTGCATTGTGCTCATTGCAAATATTGCCTATTTTCACAATATCATACACATTTCCAATTTCATTGTTGGCATGCATAAGCGACACTAAAGCCTGAGGATGAGCATTTAACAGCTGATTTAATTCATCAAAATCAAATTCTCCCTTTTCGTTTAAAGTTAAATAATGGGCTGCAACTTCATTGTTATTCACTAATTCATCAATGCTGTGTAAAACTGCATGATGTTCTATTTGAGTAGAAATTACATTTTTAAGCCCTAAACTTCTTACTGCAGATTTTATGGCTAAATTATCGGCCTCTGTGGCACAAGAAGTAAAAAATATTTCTGAAGGCGAACATTGCAAAATATCAGCTACCTTTTTCCTTGCTCTTTCCACTGCCGACCTAGCTGCTCTGCCAAAAGAATGAATGGAAGATGCATTGCCAAATTGAGCATTGAAATACGGCAACATTTCCTCAAGCACCGAAGTATCTAAAGGAGTAGTGGCTGCATTATCAAAATATAAATTTTCGCTTAAATACATTTGGGAAAAAACAAGAAAGCCCCTCTTTCAAGGGGCTTAAAATCAATATATTAATCTCTCGCTTTGGGAGTAATTATTTCTTTAATATCTGAAATTATTTTATTGGCTAAATAATCTGCGGTTGCCAATGTTTCAGATTCTGAATAAATTCTGATAATTGGTTCTGTATTTGATTTTCTCAAATGCACCCATTGCGCATCAAATTCAATTTTCAAACCATCTATTTCGTTCAAAGGTTGTTTTTGGTATTTGTTTTTAACCTCCCCAAGTACCTTGTCCATGTCAGTTTCAGGAGTTAACTCCACCTTGTTTTTAGACATTTGATACGATGGATACGTTTTTCTCAGCATAGAAATTGATTTTCCATATTTTGCTAAGTGTGTTAAAAACAAAGCCACCCCAATAAGAGCATCTCTACCATAGTGAAAATCAGGCACTATAATTCCACCATTTCCTTCACCGCCAATTACAGCATTATTTGCTTTCATGGCTTTTACTACATTTACCTCACCTACTGCGGCAGCAAAATATGCTCCACCAGCTTTTTCTGTAATATCTCGTAGTGCTCTAGTAGATGACAAATTAGAAACTGTGCTACCTACTTTGTGTTTTAATACAAAATCAGCCACAGCTACCAAGGTATATTCTTCGCCAAACATACTTCCGTCTTCACAAACAAAACACAGTCTGTCCACATCTGGGTCCACTACAATTCCTAAATCGAACCTACCATTTTTAATTTCATTTGAAATTTGCGTTAAATTCTCAGGAAGTGGTTCTGGATTATGAGCAAACTGTCCGTTAGGCTCACAATTAATTTTGTGAATTAGTTCTACCCCTAAAGCTTCTAGCAATGCAGGCACCGCAATACCGCCTGTAGAGTTTACTGCATCCACTGCAATTTTGAAATTTCTAGCTTTAATAGCCTCAATATCAACTAATGGATGAGCTAAAATAAAATCAATGTGTTTTTGAATATATGAATTGTCTTTTACAATAGAACCAAAATTCTTGTAATCAACATATTTAAAATCTTCTTTATCAGCAATTTCTAATACTTCTTTGCCGTCTTCATCGTCAATAAACTCGCCATTTTCATCAAGTAATTTAAGCGCATTCCAATTTTGAGGATTGTGACTTGCTGTAATCACAATTCCACCAGAAGCTTTTTCTTTAATTACTGCTATTTCTACAGTGGGCGTGGTGCTTAATCCCAAGTCAATTACATGTAAACCAAGCGATTGAAGTGTGCTTATAACTATGTTAGAAATTACTTCTCCAGTAGTTCTTGCATCTCTACCTACTATAATTTTATTTCCAAAGGGTCTGTTTTTAAGCCATGTTCCAAAAGCTGATGTAAATTTTACAACATCAACAGGTGTTAAACTTTCGCCTACATTACCACCAATGGTACCTCTAATTCCCGAAATCGATTTTATTAACGTCACGCCAAGTATTTTTCTAGACCACAAATATAATTTTTTTGTGTAATAATTATTATCTGTTTTATAAAAAGTATCATAATATTATGAAATTGGACACAAATATTGAACTAAAGCAATATAAAATATAATTATTCAAAGTTTACAACATCAATTATTTGTATATAAAAGAATATAATACAAAGATATATGGGCAAAACTGTTGTTCATAGTCAAAAAAAATATTACTTTTACAATCCTTATTAAAAAAATAAATATTCAAAAAGATTAGCAATGGAGAATTTTAATCCTTGGCATTCTGTGTCGTATGGCAACAAGGCACCAGAAATAGTAAATGCAATTATCGAAATCCCAAAAGGGAGCAAAGCGAAATATGAGTTAGACAAAGAAAGCGGCCTACTTTTATTAGACAGAGTATTGTTTTCAGCTGTTCATTATCCTGCAAATTATGGTTTTATACCACAAACACTTTGCGAAGACCACGATCCATTGGATATTTTGGTAATTTGCTCGGTTGATGTAATACCTATGACTTTGCTTGAAGCAAAAGTAATTGGAGTAATGAAAATGATTGACAATGGCGAAGCAGATGATAAAATTATTGCAGTAGCAAAAAATGATATGTCGGTAAATTACATTGAAGATATTGAGCACTTACCTCCACATACTTTGGCTGAAGTACGCAGATTCTTTGAAGATTACAAAAAATTAGAGAAAAAAGAAGTGGTAGTTGAAGATTTCTTTGGTAAAGAAGAAGCATTGAAAATTATCAATGAATCTATTGTAATGTACAATAATGAATTTAAAAAATAAAACAAGTTTGTCTTGATTTAAGTATAAGCCTGTACATTAAGTACGGGCTTTTTACGTTTATAAAGGGGTTACTCATTTTAAAATTTAAGATTGAATTTAAAATTCTTTAAATATAACAAACTAGACGAAATTGTTTTTGCTCACAGAAACAAGCAATATGGCGCTTATTTGCTAAGAAAAACTTACGACCAAAAAATCACAAGGTCCACCATAATTGTTTGTGTTTTAGCATTAATTGTAGGATTTAGCTACAAAATTTTCATTCAAAGAGAAGAGGAAACCAGAAAGATAGACCTCACTTTGTATGAAGGCTTTGATTTAAGAATGGAGCAAAACATTATTAAAGATTTGCCAGGCAATGAAAAAAATGTACCGCACGAAGATAAAAAAGCAGAAACCAAAACTGAGGAAAACACAAAACCAGAAGAAGAAACTAAGGTAGAAGAAATAAAACCAAATCCTGAACTGGAACTAAAACCTAAAGAGGAAGTAATAACCAAACCTGACGACAAAAAGAACAATTTAAACCAAGACCCAAAAGCTGATACTGCAAAAACAGCCATTGCTAAAGGGAATGAAAACTCAACTAGCACTGGCAAAGCAGATTCTGTGCAAGGCAAAGGAGCTAGCACTTTGATGATAAACAGAAAAGGCGGCTTGGAAGAATTTGTGGCTTGGATTCAGCAAAACTTTGTGTATCCAAATGCACAAACAAAATTAGAATATGACTGCACAATCTGGGTTGATTTATACATTAATGTTGATGGTAGTTTAAATGATATTAAAATTAGTAAAAAAGTAAGTTCCCAATATTACAATGATGAAGTTTTAAGAGTTGCAAAATCATATACTGGTTGGTTTATTACTGGTTTTGGACTTGACCCTTCTCGAAAAGATGTTAAAAGAGTTGGGAAAGCAATTAAAATATATGCAAATCCTGAAAAAATAAAATAATTTTTTCAACTAACTTGATTTTAATGCCATTTCTTGAGGTGCATTTACATACGCCCCTAAGAATATTTTTGAATAGATTCTGATAATTGCCAATCCATCCACAATAAAACTGATGGACACCATTACTGCCAACACCACTTGATGCGAATGAATGTGTGAAAAAATCAAATCTTCGGCTACAAATGTGGGAGTAATAGGGAAACCTGACAAGCCCAAACAAGCAATAAAAAAGACCATAGCAATTTTAGGATTTGAATAGGCATATCCTTGATAATCTTGTATTCCTATGGTTTTTCTTTTAATTTTATTTAGAGTGAATAATGCCCACAAACCTACTCCACCAGATAACACAATTCCGCTTAGATATAAATACACTTCACTAAAATCAAAATTTTCATTAAAACTCAACGCAATTGCAATCCAAAAATGATTCATTATCAATAAAATCCAAGCAAAAATAGCATTGTTTTTTTCTGAAAAAGATTTTAATACAAACATTATGCTCAACAAACCATAGAGATATGGGAAATAATGCTCCACTGATTCTGGAAAGGTTTCTTTATGATAATCCAAGAAAATACTCATTATTGCAAATGGAATATAATAGTAAAACAAAGATTTAAAAGTAATAAAATTCAATTTACGACCCACCCATTTGAGTGGTCTCCAATAAATTTTATAAATAAATGTATCCAGGTTCCATTCTTTTAATGATAAAATAAAGAAGGTATTTTCCATCCATTTAGGAATATAATCTTCATAAGTTAGTGGTCGTGGTACAAAATTATTAAACTGCTCACGGATTAAATAACTCACCACCGACGGAGAAACCAATAATTGATACGTTCTTAAAAAAGCATTTCCTGCAATGTGAATCAAAGCAATGGTATCAAAACCAAGAGCAATTTCTATAAAAATTATCCCTATTTGCGAAATGGAAGAATACGCAATTTGACTTTTTACCGACGATTGCACCCTTGCAATTGCATTGGCAATGATGCTTGTTACAAATCCAATTAAACAAATTAAAATTTTAATTGACGGCTGATGATCCCAAAATGCCTGTGTTCTTAACAATAAAAATGCTCCAATATGCACTGATAATGAGCCATAAAAAATGGCACTTGAAGGTGTAGGACCTTCCATGGCTCTAGGCAGCCAAGATGAAAATGGCATTTGAGCAGATTTTATGGTGGCGGCAATCACAATCATCAAGGAAATAAAAGTGCCAATTAAATAATGAGAATTTAACTGAATTTCAACCAATTGACTATTGGTAAATTTCATAAAATCAATATTTTCATGCCAAAAATGATGGCTAGCCCACATGGCTAAAATTAAACCTATATCACCAATTCTATATATGGCAAATACTTTTACAGCATTTTTCACTGGCAAGTATCTCTCTCTGTAAAAAGCAATTAGCAAAAAAGAAGAGATACCCAAGATTTCCCAACCCAAAAACAAAGATTCTAAATTGCCAGCTAAAACCGTGAAGTTAAACCCAAGAAAAAACAACAAAACTGTATTAAAAAATCGTTTGTAGCCTTTTTCTCTGTGTAAATAATATCTACTATAAATGGTAACCAAAAAGGTTAAAAAAGCACCAAGTAAAATAAATACTGCTGAAATTTTATCAAACCAAAAATCTATAAAAAACTTATATTCATGGGTTTGCACAATTACAAAATCTGGAATGGTGAGTGATGGCATTCCTAAAAAAAGCCAATATCCAACAAAACCAATAATGGAGAACAATTGTATGCCTGCAACAGTAAATGAAAACTTAGATAACAAAGCTTCTTTTGATTGTGGTAAGAATAAACTTATTACAAACCCTAGAAAAGGAACAGCAATAAACAAGGGCAAGAATTCTATTAAATATTTCATAACTAAGCAGTTAAATAAACCGGAATATTTTCTAAACTTTTACTTTCATCAATAACAGATGAAATATCTTTTACATAAGCTATGTTTTTTAATAAGGGATTATAAGCTATAAATGCCCCATTTTTAAATACATAAATCTGTTTAGTTTCGGGATGAATGGCTGCAATATGCATCCACGCATATAAATACCAAGAGTAAGTTGGCAAACTTTTTAGTACTGCCAACAACACTTCTGGATAATGCTCCACAATCACCAATTGACGAATTGGGTCATGGGCTTCCACCATTTGGCTTGGCAAACCGGGTCTTAAATCACCATCAATCCCGTTTGAAACCCCAAACAAACCCATCACATTATGAGGCAATTTAGATCCTGCCCCTAATTTTTGATTATCTACCCTTGAAAAATAGTAATTCAAATTAATCCCTCCGCAAACTGGGGCAATTGGTTGCATGATATTTAAAAGCACTTCACCATTTATATCACTCTGATAATCATAAGAATTTAAAAAAGAACGACGATCTAGGAATAGTTTTTTAGACAATTCTCTTCTTCCTATGATGGTATAAGCATTATTGGCATGGTCAAGTTCTGGCCTTGGCTCAAATAACGACACCGAGCGATTCAAAATTTGTTGATGAATTTTTTCTAAACTTTGGGTAGAATTGATTGAGTCAAATCTTCTAGAACGCTCTTTGGCATTCAACTCCAAGGCATTGTTCATTACTTCATAATTATGATTGAAGTGATGTTTTAAGCTATGATAAGAAAGAAAATGTTCGTCATAAAACAGAATTTCATCACGAGTAGTATCGTGCAAGCCACCTAGAAAATGTGTAGTTTCAGGAATATGAATGCCTCTTTCTGCCAACACTTTTCTTACTTCTTTGTGATTTGCCATGTGACAAAAAACCCTCGCATTTACCGAACCCGGTCTGCAAGAACAAGCACCACAATCCATGGTAGCATAAAATGGATTGTTTACACTACTGGCTCCATGACCAATTACATATACAATTTCAGCAAAATCTTCTACTAAATTGATACTTTTAAGCAAAGCCTCTACCCTATCCACCATTTCTAAAACCGAAAAGCCAACAAAAAGTCCGTTTTCTTTTTGCTCTGAAGTTCTTTCAATGGTAAGCTTGGATATTTTCTCCATGTGCTTAAATGATGAGGCAGTTGCAGGCTGCATTGATGGTCTGAACAAACTCAATGTTAACCTAAATGCTGACCAAAATCCTAATATTGGAGAAATTAACATACCACTGAAAAGTGAATGTATAGGTTTGGCAAAGTGCCAATCTTTTGCTTTTTTAGGTTTGCCAGTTCCAATTTCTTTTATTAAAAAAGCAGGAGTTACTGGAGCAGGGCAAAGTTTGGTATAAGATTTTCCTTGACGTGGCTGATAATAAAATTCAACATTAAAAAAACCAGGGGTACCAAAAGTTTCACAGTTTGGGTCAAGTTTTTCGATGTGGTCACGAAGCGAGATTTCTCTATCGTCGATACAAAACATGGCTTGAAATGTTTTGGTATTAGACTTTTGAGGTAATTCATGTTTAGGTGCATGAATTAAACCTGCCAACACTTGGTCATAATAAGTCCATTCAAACGCCTCTTGCCACAAAGCATATACTTCGCTTAATTCAGTGTTTTCAACCTTTGCAAATAAATCTAGTGTTTGTGTATCTTTCTCTAAATAAGAACACAATGGTTTCCAATTGCCTTTAAATTTATCTTCTAAGGCATCTATTTCAAGTATCAACTCAAAAGCAATTACATCTTCTAGTGATATTTTTTTAGTATCAATTAATGTTTCAGGGTGGTCTTCAATCAAACTCACCATGCCCGACCAACCCGGATGAGCAAATTGTTGGTCAAATAAATATTGTTCGTAATAAGCTGGGTCACCTACCAACATATCCAACAAATGAGCTATTTCCCAATTACCTGATAAAAGCAATTGTTTGGCTTTCTTGGTTTTTAAAAAACTAGAAAAACTATTTTGCTCCATCTCTTTTACTGAAAGCAAAAAACCATTTTGCCAAATAGGAAAGTTCCAGATAGAAATGCCTTGATCTAGAAAGCTACAAATTATTCTAAACAATTGAGTATGTACTCTTTCGTCTATGTTTATTTTCACTTTCTCATCCCAATTTCTTCTTAGTTTACCTATTCTTTTATCAACCGTTTGATTATAAACACCTGACAATAATTTATCTTTCCAGATATTTAAAGCAGATTTTCCTTTTTTGTCAATGATAATTTGATCTAAAATATCTTCCCTTATTCTGCCAGACTTATAATAAGTTCTAAATTCTTCTAATGATAAAAAAACTTTATAACCAAATATGGCTGAAGCCTCATTTAATCCTTCAAAAAAATCTTTGTTCTGAAATGCCGTAAGGGTATTTTGAAATATAAAATCTTTCAAAGGTGCTTGGGCTGGCAAGTACTTCTTCAGTTCTTGAAGAACTTTTGCTGCATCGAATGGAGAAGTTGAAGTATTCATATTCAAAGAATTTATATAACATTACAAAAGTAATTGAATACTTAAAGCAAATCATTAAAATCAAATTAAGATTGAGCATTTTAGATTAGAAAAGCATTAAAAACAAGAAAGACTCCCCAAAATGAAGAGTCTTTCTTGGTAATTTATTGAATTTCATTTCATTGTTAAAAAAACCTACCACAATATCATTTTCCAATGTGTATTAATGTTTGCTACATTAAAACCATTATAATTGATATAATTTTAACTTATTTATAAACTTGTAATCCTTAATGTTATAAGTAAATAATTCTAATTCTGTAATTTTTACTGTTGCTGCAATTATACAATCTGGAATAGCTAAGCCATGACTAAGTCTATATTTTTCAAAAAAGGGAAATAGCTTCAAGTGTTATTTCATTATTAATTAATGCGGTATTATATCGAAAAAGCATTTTCTTTAACTTCAATTCTTCTTCTTTATTACTTGCACCCATTAATAACTCCATTTGTGTAATGGCGGATAGTATCACATTGTTTACCCCAATGTGATGCTCTATTAATTCTTTCGTTTGCAAATGTCGCCCACTGTGAGAATCCCAATAATCTATCATTACATCGGTATCGCAAATTACGGGTTTCTTTGCCATGATTTATTTCTTAAGCTTTTTGAATCAATATTTTTATTTGAAAATATCGTTTCCATTTCTTTTGTATCAATGGAAACATCAGCTGGAATAATGGTTACCCCTTTAATATTTTGAGCTATCTTTTTTTTTGACTTTTGAGGTATTTCAATTGAAAAATCAAAATATTTAGCCAAGCCCAATAATGCTTCCAATGTTTTTTGATACTTATATTTAATTACTAATTCAGGCATCTTCTAGGTGATTTTGTACAAAAATAAATGTTATAATTTTAATAATCAAACAAAAAGGTCAGCATGATTTTGAACCTCATTTACCATTTTTCTTTTCTGAATCTAAAAACTAATGAATTAATATTTTCCCACTTATAAAACAAGAAAGACTCCCCAAAATGAAGAGTCTTTCTTGGTATTTCCTTTAAAAAACTATTATTGCTGAGGGAAATATGACCTGTAGTTATTCAACAAATCATTGTATTCTTTGGCTTTGGCTTCGTTTTTATTTTGCATAAATACTTCTGCCAAGAATCCTACTATAAACATATTGGTTCTGATATCAAAATCTCCAGCTCCTCTGGTTTTTAATAAATATTTCAATTCTTCACCTGCTCTTCTTACCATCAAATCAGAAATTTGAATGGCTTTTTGGGTTTTACCAGCTTTTAATAAAACTGGCACCATTTGAGCTATTGGATAATCGTAGTTTAACACATTATCAGGCATTTTGGCTAAGCAAAAATCAATAACTTCTAATGCTTCATTCATTTTTCCTTCATTTGCCAATTCTTCAGATAATCTTTGGAAACTAGATCTTGCGTTCATCGGGAAACGACGGCTATTTTCGTCATAATAAGCACGAGTATCGTCTAAACCTCTCCAGAAGAAATCTTTGGTCATTCTTTTCTTCATGATTTTGGTATCAATTCTACCTTCTTCTCTACCAGGGATTCTTACAGGTAATAATCTGTAAGCCAAGCCTTCAAGTTGCATAAATGCTTTTAAGCCAATAAAATTATCAGGGCCTAAAGTAGTTGAGAAATAAATAGGACGTTTCCAATTGTTATTGGCAATCATATCTAAGATAATTAAATCTTTTTTCTCTAATGAACCTTTGCCCACGCTCCAAGTAAGGTTTTCTACTACAAAATCCTTCACTTCTGCAGGTACAATTCCACTTGCAATTACTTCGTCTCTGTTTACTTTTACATTAAAAATATCCGTAGGGAAAGTAGTTACAGTGCCTGATGGATAAGCTCTTGTGATTGCAGGGTGTGCTTGTCTAACCAATTCAATAAACTCTTTAAGTTCAATTCCATTGCCTACACCAGGCATAGAATCGTACATTAAATAATCGTTTTTACCTTGAATATAATTTTCATTGGCAAGGGTAATTGGCAATGGTTGCGATTTATAAGCTTTGGTTTTCATTTGGTCTATGTACCAATCGGTATTTAATAAACTCAAATTACAAACTCTTACATCAGTTCTAAAGCCTTCTACTTCTTGCACATACCAAAGTGGGAAAGTATCATTATCACCACCTGTAAATAACACTGCATTTTCTGCACAACTATTTAACAAGTTTTTAGCAGCATCCACCGAAATATAACGATAGTTTCTGTTGTGATCGTCCCATCCTTCTGCAAGCATAATACCTGGTACCGAGAGAGAAACCAAAGTAGCCACCACAGGTCTTACTACATTGTTTTTCACTGAATTTTGGATAAACTCACAAATACCTAACACCCCAAAACCTATCCAAATGGCAAATGCATAATATGCCCCAACGAAGATATAATCTCTTTCTCTTGGCTCTATTGGTGGCTGATTTAGATAGAATGATAAGGCTAAACCGGTGAGTATGAACAGCAATGTAACCACTACAAAACTGTTTTTATCTTTATAATAATGGAATACCAAACCTAAAATACCCAAAACTAATGGTAAGAAATAAAAATTGTTTCTTGCCTTGTTTTCTCTTAACGATTCTGGAATATCACTACTGTTACCAAATGGGGTAAGCACATCAGCACCCTGAATATCAGATTCTCTACCCACAAAGTTCCAACCGAAATAACGGAAAAACTGTGTACCAAATTGGTACTTAAACATAAAGGCTAAGTTTTGACCAAAAGTCGGTTTTGAACCATTTTGCAAGCCGACAATCCTTGTATATTCTTGAATATGACCTGGCTGACGGCTCCAAATACGAGGTATTAAAGATTGGTTCTTTTTATCAAACTCATTCACTAATTTATGGTCATAAATTACATATTTTCTGGTTTTTTCATCAAATCTGTAAAGTGGAGCTCCTTGGGTTTGATTTACCACTTCTGCATTGTATTGAGGACCATAAAACAAAGGTCTGTCTCCATACTGCTCACGTTTTAAATAAGATACAAATGAAATAATGTTTTCAGGATTGTTTTCATCAATTGGTGGGTTGAATTGTGAACGCACTACAATGATTCCGTATGACATATAACCAATTAATATAAAGGCAAATGCAAGTAATGAAATGTGCAACCATCGCTTTTGATTTTTGTTGGCATACAATATACCATAACTTAAACCTCCTACAAAAAGCAATACAAAAAACACAATTCCTGCTCCTACTGGCAAATTAATGGTATTCACAAAAAACACTTCAAACTTGCCTGCAATAGATGGTAAACCTGCAATTACACCGTCTAATAACAAAAGCACCACCGCAATACTTATTACAAATGTAACAGCCGCTGAAATATGCGAATATTTAATTCTTTTGAAATAAAATACAAAAGCCAAAGCTGGTATAGTAACCAAGTTTAGTAAGTGGGCTCCAATTGAAAGTCCCATTACATAAGCTATTAAAAGCAACCAACGGTCGCTGCCTTCGTCGTCGGCTACTTCTTCCCATTTCAAAATGGCCCAAACTACAAATGCAGTAAAGAAGGATGAAATGGCATAAACCTCAGCCTCAACAGCTGAAAACCAGAAACTATCAGAGAAAGTATAAGCCAATGCTCCCACAATACCGCTACCAAGAATTCCAATAGTTTGCCCTAAATCTGGTGTGCCATCTTTTACCAATAATTTCTTGGCTATGTAGGTTATTGTCCAGAACAAAAACAAAATAGTAAATGCACTAGAAAGTACCGAAACCAAGTTGATCCAGTAGGCAACTTGCGTTACATCTGGGGCAAAAAGCGAAAATAAGCGACCAATTAATAAAAAGAAAGGAGCCCCTGGAGGGTGAGGAACTTGCAATTTGTACGAAGCTGCGATAAACTCGCCACAATCCCAAAAACTTGCAGTACGCTCAACAGTAAGGAGATAGACTAAAGTAGCGATGCCAAACATTGCCCATCCGGTAATATTATTGGCCTTTTTGTATTGAATCATTTGAATTTTATTCTCTTAATTTAAAATAAGATAGGTTTAAAATAATGGGCTAAAATAAGGATTTTTTTAATACAAAGTGTGCTTAGTGGATTTTTTATGTAAAAGTGGCTGAAAGATGGGGAAAAATTTGAGGGGAATGGAGGTGATGTGTTTTTCTCCCAAGCCTTGTTCTAGAAGTAAATTGCTAAACTATTACAATCTTTTTTCTTCCATAATTCACAGCATTCACTTATCCGATATTTGGTTGGTGAAAAATCAAAACCAAGGGACAGCCCTCCTCTAGAAAAAACATTCATTCTCACCCCCTAATACACCATATCCTTATCTCTCATTTTCTTAAACTCTAGGTATCTTCTGTTAAGTGCCATGAGAGTGCCTATCAAAACCAATAAAGAACCCAACCAAAGTAAATTTACATAGGGTTTTTCTACGGCTTTTAAAATAATCCAATCTTTTTGGGTTTTTTGTACTTCAAAAATAAACTGGTTCTTCTCTGGCACAATTTTCTTAATTCCCACTTTAATTCCCAAATCATCTACTTCTTCAGGAATTAGTTTAATATACATGCTACTACGTACCAAAAACAATGGTTCTACCACATAACCAGCCTTTTGTCCATCCAAAATCCTAATTTTTGCTTTTATAGCTATGTCCCCTTTTTCTAGTTTCTCATAAGGAGTTTCCGTCACTTGCTCCGCTTTTTCAAATATCGCCACATAGTCGTTCATAAAAAAAGTATCTCCCACAGTTACTGCAAATTCCTCTGCAGGACTCCAAGTTTTACCCTTTTCAGCATCGGGCACAGAAGAAACATGGGTATATAAATCCGATAAAAAATAATGTTTAATATCAGGTGAAGCCATAAAACCCATTTGTTGATTCACTTGAGTTCTAGGAAATAATGAATATGTTTTCCCTTCAGCATTTTGATATTCAACTTCATAATATGTATTTTCATGAGAGGTTTTTAAGGTATCTCCTTTTTTGAAAATTACTTTTTCACCTTGTTTAATATCTATTTTGGCAATCACTTTATCCAATCCTGCACCTGAGCTTATCACATCCGATTTTTTGAGGTAACCACTGTATCCTTCCACTTCAATTCTTGGCCCTTTGTAAGTTAAAATCAAACTATCAGCCCCCATTTTTTCAGGAGAATTTCTGAATAACAATAAATTCTCTTTGTTCATCGACTCCGAAAACTCTTTTGAATACACCAAACCTTTGGTATTTAACGACACAATTTTGCTGTAACCAGATGAATAAATAATACCAATCAGAATCAATCCCAGCCCAATATGAGCCACCGAACCACCTGCTAGTTTAATATTTGTTTTTCTTAAATCAAGCAAAATTATGGCATTAGAAACTATGGTAAATACACTGGTTAAAATCAAAATAATATACCAAATATCACCTGCTTTTGTAAAAACTACAATGGCCGTAGTAATTATTAAAGTGATAATAAAAGGCGAATAAAGTACTTCTTGCAACTTTTCTTTTTCCATTTTTTTCCAATAAAAAAACTGGGCCAAACCTGTTAGAAGTGAAATAGGCACCATAAAATATAATTGCCATTTGCTATAAAACAATCCTTGATCTGAAGGAGGAGCGATATTGCTTTTTACATGAAACAATTCTACTATTTTGTTGTAAACAGGTATAGAAGTTGTTGCCAATACTTGAAAACCAGCTAAAAACAACAATAAAACCCCTATAAAAACCCAAAATTCTCTAGAATACAATGATTCTTCTTCTTTGTCGCCAGGTATATTTTTCCATTTGTAAACAAGCAAGGCAATGGCAATAAATACAAATGCCAATAAGTAAATCAATAACTGACCAGATAAACCCAAATCTGTAAATGAATGCACAGATGCATTGCCCAAAATTCCACTTCTTGTTAAGAATGTAGAGTACAAAATCAATAAAAAAGTAAGTACCACCAATATCACAGAAGCTTTTAATGCAGTACCGTTGTTTTTGTAAATCAACATAGTATGTATGGCTGCCACCAAAATTAACCATGGCACATACACTGCATTTTCTACAGGATCCCAGTTCCAATAGCCACCAAAATTTAAGGTTTCATACGCCCAATAAGCACCCATTAAAATCCCTAATCCCAACACAAAAGCAGCAAACAAAGACCAAGGCAAAGCAGGACGAACCCATTCTTTGTAACGTCCTCGCCACAAACCCGCAATTACAAACGAAAAAGGCACCAATGTGGTAGCAAAACCCAAAAACAAGGTAGGAGGATGAATCACCATCCAATAATTCTGCAAAAGTGGATTTAAACCAGTACCATCCTCAGGGATATAATCTGGTTTAATTTTAAATATAGGTGCATCGGGCATAAACTCTTTTAGCAACATAAAAGGAGAACTTCCCACTTTTAAATCGCCCAAAACCACTCCCAAAATCATAGAAGTAAGGAAAAACTGTACCAAAGCAAATATCGTCATGGCAGGGCCTTCCCAAGCTTTGGCCGTTTTTATCATAATTAAGCCTAAAAGAACATCCCAAAATATCCATAACAAGAAACTTCCTTCTTGCCCTTCCCAAAAACATGAAATCATGTAATAAGCTGGCAATGATTTAGAAGCATGTTCCCAAGCATAATGATATTCAAAATAATTTTTGTAAATGATTGTAAATAAAACTACTATAATACCTAACACTGCCACTCCATGAATGTAAAAAACATTTCTAGCAAAATTTTTCCAACTATTTTCTTCTAATTGATTTTTATCTTCGTTTTGTGTGGCTATAAAATATGCAATGGCGGCTACCAAAGCTGTTACAAAACTTATAATTACACTTAAATGACCAATCTGACCTATAAAACTCCTTACCATGCTATCTTTATTTGGGATGTAAATTTAAGCCATATTTTGTTGGATTTTAGAAAATTCAATATAAAAAATGAAAAAAAATAATTATCAATTAGATTTCTAAACAAATTACCCAATTTTTCGTAGTGAGAATTAATTTCAAAATTTTAGCAATCCCTTTCAATGAAAAATTATTTTCAAGATTTTATCAATTATTTAAAAACTAATTTATTTGCAAGACTTGGTATTCAAATTATCATCATTTTAGTAATTTCCATTCTTTCTCTTTTTGTTTACATTGATTATAAAATGGTTTCAGCAGAAGATACTGCAAAACAGGTCACTGCAGATCTTACTTCACAATCAGTGTTAGATAAAATAGATAGAAATTTTTATGAACGATTTGGCGATGTGCAAGCTTTTGCAGTGAATAAATTAGCAGTGAGACATTTAACAGGAGACTCTAGTGCTTACACTGATTTGCAAACTTTTATGAACACCATGACCCAATATTATGTATTGTATGACTTAATGATGGTGGTAGATTTAAAAGGAAAAGTACAAATTGTAAATAACATTGATAAACGAGGAATACCCATAGTAAGTAAGTTTATAGTGGGGCAAAGTGTGGTAGATGAAGATTGGTTTAATGCTTGTATTGGAAAAGAAGGGCCTGAAGGCGGTGCTTGGTATTCTGATTTTTGTACAAACAGAAACGTAAGCAAAATTTATCATTCACATGGTTGGGGAATGGGTTTTGCAGCACCCATAAAAGACGAAAATGGCACTACAATTGGCGTATGGTACAATTTTGCCAACTGGGGCGATGTAACTCAATACATCAGAACTGCTCAAGAAAAAGAACTTCATGTATCTCAACCAGATGCCAATATTTTTATAACAGGTGCTGATGGAAAAATTATCGATGCAGTTGACAGTAAACTAATTCAAGACGAAGTAAAAATTACACCAGAACTTACCAATAGTTGGGGTTTTGAAATGAATTACAACGGAAGAGATATTTCGTTTGGTGATAGAATTCAAGGTTGGGCTACAGCAAAAGGTGCTTACATCTATAAAGGTAGAAATTGGAATGCACTCACCATAATACCTGAAAGTAAAATCACATTGGCTACATTTTTTGCACCAGATATGACTTTTGCCATGATTGTCATCATTTGTTTAGTGTCAATATTCAGCTATTATATTTTCAAAATTGTAAATAATCAAGTGATAAACAAAACATTATACCTTAAAAATGTATTAGATGAGTTTTCTAATGGTAATATCCCAACAATTGAACCAACCATGATTTCGAAAGATGAAATTGGACAAATTGTAAAAAGAACCAAAGATTTAAGTGAAAATTTAGAAAATATGGTACAACTTTTTGAAGAAAATGTTTCTCAAAATAGCGGAGAATCAAGTATTGTGGTATTCAACAACAAAGGAAAACTTGGCACATCCTTAATCAAAATGAGGTCCAATTTGAAAAATATGTTGGAAGAAGATTACAAACGAAACTGGGCAAATACCGGTATCGCTCAAATTTCTGACATTTTAAGACAACATACCGAAAATCCTGAAGCATTATTTGATGAAACCATCAAATTTATAGTAAAATATGCGGAAGTTAATCAAGGTGCTATTTTCTTAATTAATGATGACAATCAAGATATGTTAGATTTAGTTGCTTGTTATGCTTTTAATAAAAAGAAATTTATTGAAAAAAATATAGAAAAAGGCGAAGGAGGACTAGTTTGGCAAACCATTTTAGAAGGAGAAAGCATTTACTTAACCAAAATTCCTGAAGATTATATTGAGATAAAATCAGGTTTGGGTGGTGCAAATCCTTCCTCAATATTAATAGTGCCACTAAAAAGCAATGAAATCACATTTGGGGTAATTGAGATAGCAGCATTTACCAACTTAGATAAATATAAAATAGATTTTGTAGAAAAAATAGCAGAAAGTGTTGCATCTTCAGTGGCAAGTGTGAAAACAAATGCCAAAACGAAAACCTTACTCGAAATCTCGAAACAACAAGCAGAAGAGATGAGATCAGCAGAAGAAGAAATGCGCCAAAACTTGGAAGAAATGAGTGCTACTCAAGAAGAAATGCATAGAAAAGAAATGGAAATGGACAGAATATCAAGTGAATTAAACGATTACTTAATTGGCTTAAACTCTGCTATGGCTACTATTGAATTTACTCCCAAAGGAGAAATCATTACAGCAAATGATAACTTTTTAAACACCATGGGCTATACTTTGGATGAAATAATTGGTAAACACCACAAAATGTTTGTACCTCAAGCAATGACACAAAGTGATGAATACCAAAACTTTTGGCTAAATCTAGCAAAAGGAAAAGCAGCTAGTGGCACTTTTGAAAGAGTGAGCAAACATGGCAAGAAAATTATTCTTAAAGCAGCCTATACTCCTATAAAAAATGAACACGGGGTGGTAACTAAAGTAGTAAAATTTGCAATGGAGTTGTAAAAAAACATTCGTTAAGTAGGGTCTGCTGAAAAACCCCATAGATTTTGAAAATTAAATAGTTATGTAGATTTTTGTTGAAATTAGTGCACGACTATATGGAAAAAGTTACAAAAAAGCCTGCACCTCGTGTAAATTATGTGAGTCCGAGCCAGTAATTTATACCAGGTTTTGAAACCCCATTTTCTCAAAAATTAGATCCTAACAATCGTTGGGTTGTGCTTTCGAGTTTAATTCCATGGGATGATATTTGTAATGTTTACCTGAAACATATTGGAG
>Ga0214921_10003621_pt1 | contig 23447 bp, 39 predicted proteins | sample LL1505_MetaG_FD_177992 | JGI IMG/M metagenome (GOLD analysis project Ga0214921, IMG submission 177992) | Freshwater microbial communities from Lake Lanier, Atlanta, Georgia, United States - LL-1505 | ecosystem: Environmental > Aquatic > Freshwater > Lake | place: USA: Georgia | collected...
ATATGCGTCTCAGACGGGGGCTGGGGGCGTGGCGGGGGGCGTGGTGGTGTCCATGGCCTTTCCTCTTGGTTTGCGGCGTTTCATTCGAACGTGGCGCGCTTTACCGGAAGACTTTTCGTTTTCTAATGGCATTGATGTTACAATAGTTTGCGTTGCATCTGTCGCACAATAGCTATTGTATTTACTTTTGTGTTGCTCCAATGGCTTAACATTCTGGCACTCAATAACTTGCGCCTTCTTTTCCGCTCTTCTAGATGCAAGACCCGCAAGCAGTTGGGCGAAGCCTGCGCCGGCATTATGTGTGACAGAAGTGTCTACAGTTAAGCGACTTGAAGGGATTGCATGATGATAGATTCGCTCGGCCAACCATGCTTTAGCTTGCCATGATTTCTCGCCCGCTTGCTCGATGGACTTTAGGAGTGACAATTCGTGGTTTTTTCTCGCTGTCTCCACCCTTTCTCCAAACTTTGGCATCCTTTGAATCCAAGTGCGAATAGTGGATGGATTCACGCCAACTAAAGCACCAGCCTTTTCGATAGTAAAACCGGAACCGCAAGCATCTAATATCTTCGCTTCAATTTCGGGCGTGAACTTAAACTTCCCATTCTTCGCCTTATGTGCGGTTGGAGTTCCGCTTGGTTCATCCATATTAGTTTCACTTATATCATCAAAATAGTCAAAAGAAAGTGCTTGCCATGCGTTCCGCTTGCATTACGATGAACCCATGAAAGCAACACAAACCAACGCCGAAGCTGGAACGGCCAAAGATTCCCGCATCAAAGAATTGTTGGAAGTCATCGCCACGATGAAATCCACGCTTGAGGAGTGTTATGAGTTCACGCAAGAAAAGATGAACTTCGACAATCCGAAAAGCCGTGAATCTCGCCTAGTTGAAAGCATTGATGAGGCGATTTTTCAAGCCGATGAGGTTTTGAAATGAATTACATTAACCCCGATCTTACTTGCGAAGAAAGAGGCGAGGGGAAGTTAATCAGAGGCGTTAGGGTGATAAAGTTCACCGATCTGAAAACTTATCTTGAGCTTAGGAATGACGGCTGGAAAACTATATGGGCGGGTGAGGGGAAAATCGCCCTTCGCCCCCCGCAAGAATAACCCAAAAACCAAAGAAAGGAAACGCACACACATGAAAACAAAACAAAGCAGAAAACTATCCGATGCCTCGGATCTAATTGAAGCCATGCTGAAAGAAAATACAGGGACACACTTCATGGATTCTGGCGGGAGTTCTGGCAGGGCTTGGCAAAGGAATCAAACAAGGGATTTTGCCAAGGAGCCACAAGTTGAGCTGGAAGTGAATGAATGGACGGACTCGGAAGGCAAGGAACACTTGGAGCCTAGCTTCTCCGTCTCCACCTATCACTATCTATGTGCCTTCCTTGCCTTGAACGATGTTTGCAAACGATTCAATAAAATTCCCTGCAAGGATTGGGATTCCGATCTTGCGTATGGAGTATCTAAAAAGGGCGAGGAGTTTTTAAGTAGAATCGGGGCGGAGGTTAAAGAGGCCGTGAATACTTATAACTATGACTGTCCGCTTGACCAGGTGCTTCAATTCTCGCCAGTTGAAATTGACGGGGAGGATTATGTTCTCCTACAAGTTCACGGCGGGGCTGATGTTCGGGGAGGATACACCGATGCGAAGTTATTCACCTTCAAACATTATGCAGAACCGCAAGCGTTCGGGAGTGTAGATGTTTATGGAACCATAAACGGAAGAAGCGTATCCAACACCCACAAAGGAGGAACCTCCCTAAACTATGACGATGACAACGGAGCAACCTCGGAGGACATTAAAGTCCTGGGCAAGGGTAAGGATGAGGCATTTTTGGAGATCATGGGAATATGATCTGCTTCTGCATATACTCCCGTGCCGGTTCCTTCCTCCTTCGCTTCTCATCGCTTGAGCGTGCCGAAGCGTGGAGAAGGGAAAGAGGGGTTGAAAACTACACAATACGAAAGGAGAAATGGTAAAATGAAAGAAAGCACCAAAGGAAAGCCCGACTTTTTATTAGAAGCTTGTGGCCACTTCCTGTCAGATTGGAATGATGAGAAATATAAAACAGCAGAAGAAATCATTGACGGGATGCTTGCGGAGGGTGACTCTGGAATCTTTCCAGAAGAGTTTGAGCCTTGGCAACCATTCGAAACTTATCCCGCCGATGAACTCACCGACATGATAAGACATATGGCAGTCACTTATTCAGAAATGTTTGACGCTGGAGTCAGGCACGGATTGGGCGGGGAGGCAGTCAAATGATCGCAGAAATACACGGCGCAGTATATTTCGCGCACGGCCTGATCCTTGGCGGGATTCTGGCCGCGTTTGCGATGTTTGTCGGGCGGAAATAAAACAATAAAGAAAGGAAACACATAATGAAAAAGAATCCGTTTGAGGGAATCGACTTCTCCAAAAATGCGGAGAACGCAGAAACTTGGCTGGCCGCAAAAGTTAGGCTCGAAGAAATAAGGCAGTCGATATGCGAGAGAAATGTCTCATATGGAGAATTGGCGGAGCTTGAAAGTCTGGCCGACTACATAGATTCGGGAGATGTTCAACTCCTCGAATGGGCGGGGGTTCCAGAGTTCAGAGACTAGTCTCCCCTTGTCCTCCCCTTTCAACGGGGGAGGCAAAGGTGAGATTCGATAGAATCAACCTAATAAACCGAACCGCGGCCGGGTCAGTCCTGGCGGTGGGGATGAACAAGAAAGGGAACACAATATGAAAATGAGCAGTCAAACAAGATGCGTATTTTACGCATACCCATCCAGTACATACGGAGGGAAGAATGGCGGATGGTTCGCAGCCACGTATAAAAACGCACTAGCAACTGAACCGCATGAAATGAAGTTTCACGATACCAAGGAAACGGCCATTGAATACGCTCAAACAACTTGGCCGGATTATCCTTGGGATAAGTTTAGGCATTGCGAATAACAAGCACCAAGGGTTCTATCCCCTTGCCACCATAAACGGCAGCCCAGGCATTCCGCCTTTACAATAAACGGCAGTGTGGCCTATAAGGAATCAATCAAAACATGACAGAAGACCAAATTATCAAAGCCTATCTTTCGCGCCTAGGCAAGAAGGGCGGGAGCGTTACCGGTCCCACCAAGGCTCGCAAGATGGGCAAGGAACACTATCAAATGGTAGCGCAAAGACAGCGGGAGCGTTGGGATAAGTGGCGGCTAGAAAACGGTAGGCCAGCCATTAAACGGGAGCGTTAAGGTCTCTATAAGGACGCTATAAAGACGCATAGCCTATAAGGGCTATGTAAAACGGAAGCCTAGCGACCTATCCTACAGCAACACGCTCTGTTGCCTAACGGAAGGTCAGGCATTGGAGGCTTCTCTACCTTAAATTTAACCACCGGAAGGTCTCTGGTATCACGTTTGCCACCAAAACGCCTAGAAACGGCCTTAGAACGCGTTTTTCGGGCATCCTGGCGCATTGTTTTACCAGTTCTTGCAGGACCAGTACCTAGCCGACATCTTACTAGGCGGCTTAGAGTCGCACTTGTGCCTAGCCCGAAAGCTACGCCTGCGGTCTGGGTTAGACTTCTTAATGGTCATGTCTGGGTCACCATACCGGATAGTCTTTGACTGCCCATTCTGGCAAGCCATTACTCTGAACTTCTTGCTACCACCAGGGGTACGCACAGGTTTGTTGCAGGGTAATTCGCTCATTCGCTCCCTTTCAGTTGGCTGCTCAACGCCGCAATCCTAGCCTGGTGGCTAGCCAGAAACTCTCCCAACCCCTCCAGATCATCAGTAAGTGTAGCCATGTTCGCTTCATAAACCTCTCTAGAGCAGTTCGCAAGTATATCGCCAAAGAACCTATCCACTAGCCCAATAGTCTTATGTAGTCGGCTGTTCTCAGTTAAGAGCAGTTCGATGTAGGCCCAAGCCAGGTCAGTCTTTAGAGGCTTCAAACCCACCTTTTTTAGCCTTCATAAGCTTCCACACCCTTGGCTTAATGGTGGATTCGCTCTTTGGCCTGCTGGTCCCAGCCTTCTTTCTTGCATTGATGTTTGCGTATAGTCCTTGTTTCATGTGGGTAGTATAGCATGACCAAAAATACCACCAAACCTACCCCAACCCCACGTTTTCATTTTGAAAACACTTACGCAAGATTTGCCTTGTCGCTTTCAACCCCACTACCGCAGAAAAGATTTTGAACTGCCGCAACAATACCGCAGAAATACCCCTATAAGGGGTATTTCTTGCGGTACTTGCGGTAGCGGGCAAATATCGAATTGTTGCGGTACCGCAGAAATAATTGTTGCGGTATGTCCATTTCTTGCGTAAGTCGCATTTCTGCAAAAACCATTATCAACGACTTATGAAAGATTTGTGATCTCCCAGCCTTCGCCAGACTTGCTTATTGTCCCGTCCTGTTTTGCGGCTGCGAATAGCTCCTGAGCCTTGCGTTTCGAGCAGGCAACCGAAGCCACAATATGCTCAATGCAGTCGTTATAGCCATGTCCCTTTGGCCAGTCTGGGATAGCCTGTTCTATGGTTAGTTCTGGCCTTCCCCTTCCCTTGTTCTCAGGTCCATCAGACTCCTCCCACGCCATCCACTCCTCTGCGTGCTTGAGCCATACATGGGTTGCGTATTTGCTGGCATGCAGATCGGTGTCGCCCTGCGGCCAAGGAATAGCCGCTCTCCCCCCCCTCTTTGGGAAAGACAGCTTAAAATGCCCTTCCTTGACCGCCTGGAGGTACACCACAGCCCTTGCCCAGTTGGTAAGCTCACTTGACCCTATCCCAGCATAGGCAAGGTCATAAAGCACCTGTGACCCCTGCCCTTCCTTGGGTGGCTTAGGCGTGTGATGCATTACCATCCAAGTCACACCTGTCGCCACACTTATCGGGTTTAGGCAATGCCGAAGGAACATTGTCATGTTTTCCTGGGCAAGCGCATCCCCTCCCATAAAGGATAGGAGTGGGTCTATCCATGAAAGGTCAGGTCTATGGACACCTATAAGGGCAGCAGCCATCTTTGCGAACTCTTGCCCTGTCTTTGTCGAGTCCCTGACAATAATCACATTGGCAAGCATCAATGCGGACTGCTCTTCAGTTAGAGTTAACTTGGCCTTGAGGTGTCGAAGCACACCTTGAGCCATTTCAGCAACGTCACCAAGATCGTTCTCTGCTTGGATTAGCAGACTACGAAGCGGCTTCTTGGGCGTGATGCCAAGGAACGGCAAACCGATTGCCCAAGTCATCATGGCTTGTAGGCAGAGTGTGGACTTGCCAAGACCGGAGCCGCCGACCCAGACGCAGCTTCCGCCCCTGCACAACCAGCGATTGCCAAGCAAGCAATCACCGTCCTCTTCAGCCTTGAACCCCAAGATGTCCGGCCAAGGCGTTTGCTGTGGCAGATTCATCGCCTCCATGTGCGCCTTCCACTCGCTCCAACTACTGCGCCCAGTGTTCGTTGCCAGCAACGCTTGGTGGGCATTGGCGAGTTTCCTTGGCGCGCCTGGGAGTCGGGATAGCCTGGATGCGTCCTTGTTCTTTGGATCAATGTCGAACTGCGCCATCTTGGAGTACAAGTAGGCAACCCGTTCTTGGTGTTCATTGGAATCTTTGGCATCTACCTTGACCCAAGCATGGACTGACCTTGAGCCGGAATGGATAACCACTGAGCATGGAAGCTCAAGGGCAGTGATGATCGACCATTGCTCCTCCATCGTTCCGCTATCAAACTCAATTAAGGCATGGCGAAAGCTGGTGATGTCGTCCGCCTTGCGGGATTCTCCGCATGGATTGATGCAGACATAAGCACCAACATAGGAGTCTGGAAGTTCAACACCGGAGTGGAACTGCTTTAACCATTCCTCGCGTGTCTTGATCGTTCCCTTGCCTGATGGCCTTTCTGAATCGTCCTGGTGGACTGCCCCAACAATGCACACCCTGTCGCCTTCGTTGAATGCGGTTAGCAGGAATCGCCTGACATCATCTGCATGGTGGCTTGGCGTTGGGCATGGGGTCATCTCGATCTTGACAGGTTGCTGGATCTTGAATGGGTTGACACCTTGAGCTATCGGCTGCCTAGCTGACCGCCTATAAGCTGATCTAATAGCTGATTCTATTTCCCTTTCTTTGAGTCCTGAGGCTAGGGCTGAGTTGAAAAGCTTGTCGGTGGCTGTGGATTCATCCATTCCGGCATCCCTTAACTGCTGGGCGGCCATGAATAGCTCCTCGTTGCGCTGCCCCTCATGTGCTCCGTTTGTGATGAATTGCTGCGTTCTTGCTGGTATTCTCATCTTTCCTTTCCCTGTGGCATTTGAAGCACACAGCAGTTAAATTTTTAAGTTCTGGTGTTCCGCCATCTCGGACGCTGACAATGTGATGGATTTCAAGTTCATCGGTTGAACCGCACAGCGTGCATTTGTCCTTGCACCTTGCAAGCACCTTCTTGCGTACTGCCCACCAGGAATCCATCTGCTCATGCAAATCCTCCATCGTGGTCCCATCATCATCTTTGCGTGTCACCCACCTTCTGACAACATTGTAGGTTTCGGATGATCTGGTGTATCCCTTGCGATACATATTTAGGAACACTTCCGCGCAGTCCATGACTCCGCGCATGTACGCACGCTCCATGTCCTCCTTGATAAACTCTGGGAATTTTATTGATTGAAGCTCCGCAAAACTGTGCGGGCTTGTCGGTGGCTCAACATGTCTAAACCACCGAATGATTTCTTCATCGGTCATTTCACTACCTGCCTTTCTGGTTTTGTTTATACTACCAATTCTATTGATCGCAAGTCATGCCCCTTTGTTTCAGATGTGGGTAGTGTCGCACAGCCGCAGAATCTCTCTGCGTACCATTCGGGGCATTTGTTCATAATCTCTTCAGCTTGCCGTTGTGCGGTTGTCATTTATTATTAACTCCAATTTCTTAATAAACGAATCTATAAATTTTGGTTTAATCCAATGTTCCATTTGCTTCAAGATTTCAATGGCAATTGTAAACTTGCGGCATAACTCATTATGCTTTCTGACCAATGAAACATATTTGCTATGACTTTCAATCATTTCCCTTACTATTCCAACCTCAAATTCAGACAACTCAAACCACTCGGTTCTTCCAGAACCCTTCCAAGTTCTTCTTCGGTTGTCTAATAAATTATGAGCGTGTACTTCCGTGCCATTACAATAATCTGGATGCGAGCTATAAATAATAGAACAATCTCCGCTTCCTATTGTTGCGCATCTTTTGTCTGGATCTTTTGAGCATCCAATTTTATAGAAGCCACTCATTGCATTATCCTTGGCTATATAAACCTTGGATCTTCCAAGCCAATCCATGCTTTTTAATGCTGTCTTCATATTTAAAACTCAAACCGGCTCTGATTCAAGAGGAGAACACACTAGAGGAAATCCCGATGCAGGATCTCCCTGCATACCACATCGCCGGTTAGTTAAACTACATTCTGTAACTTCCTTTTTGTTTTTCTCCATCAAGAATAAAGCAAGCGATATGCCTTCCAGTGCCAGGACCAACAGATCCGTCCTCGGTTGCAATCCATTTAACATCCCTCAAATTCCTAACCTTCGCACCAGCTTCAAGCAGCATTAAAACCCACTTATCAATTGGATATACCATAACAACTTTCTTCCCCTTCTTGCTCTCCTCAATACATTTCCTAGCCCAAGCAGTAGCACCCTTCTTCTTTCCTTTGTGAAGGACAACACCAAATGGAGGATTCACATAATTTGATTCACCCCACTCAGCGTCAAGGCCATCAAAGTTATCTGGCTTTGGATATGGGCAAGGATCAAATGTAAATGCAAACTCATCGTTGAGTTGCCCATAAAGTTCTGGAGGAGTAAGCCAGTAATGCTTGCCATCCTTGCTGTTGCCTTTCTCAAAACTCATTTCAACCCTCGGCTCTTTTGCTCTGCCTTAATAGCAGCGTCAATCTTTTCGCATTCAGACATAAAGAAAAACTCATCCTTACACTCAGGGCATTGTGTTCTGGTTATGTTCGGCACTGTAAAAGGCTCTCCGTTCAGCTTGCAAACCGAATCCATCTTAATATCGCCAGTAACCTCAACTGTGTTTGACTTGCGACAAGTAGGGCATAGTTCAACCGGCTTCTTCAATGCCTCCAATACTTTATCAACCCTATCAACCGATTGCCAAGGCAGAATGGTATGTCTGCACCTTGGGCATCTTTCTAGGTCTAGGTCTTTAATGGTTGTACCTCCTATGTGGTAGTCCTCGACTATTGCTTCGTAAGTTCCCCTCCAACATCCGGCACATAAGCCTTTAGGCGGAAGCATCCCATTCTCCATGGCAAGCTCGTCCATGCCCTTTAGCATTCTATCCGAAATGTCGGATGGGCCATCCTCAAGCCAGCAATCGTCTTGGGTTACGCAAAGGGTGTAGGTTTCTTCGCCCCAGCGAAACTTTACTTTATTCATTTCTTTTCCTCATGTTGCTTATCCTCCAACTCCAATGCCTTCATGGACGCTTCGACAATATCCTGTGCCGTGATATGACGCAGCGCGTTACACCACATTTGGGTCTTCGGTGTCTTATTGCTCGCGTCTTTGCACTTCGCCTGCGGCAAGCCCGCATGTGGGCGGCACGGTGCGTGTGGGCAGGTGTCGGGTTTGAACACTGATACGTTCTTTGGGTAGTGGGTCATGCGATCATCGGGGTGGTACGATCCCCACAGCGACACGCAAGCCGTGTCAAGACCCGCTGCGATGTGGTTGACACTGCTATCAGGTGCCACCACAAAGTCTGCATTGGCTATCACTGGGAACAGCGAGCGGATAGCTTTAGTCGTGTTGAATAGGTCGATCACTCTTGGATGATCCACTTTGAAGTTGTTGGAGTTGTCTAGGCCAATGATGACAGCGTGATGGTTTGGGTGCGCCTCAAGCAATGCAAGCACCGCTTCTTGACCCATCGCTGGTGGGTAGGTCCGTGTGGGTCCAGAACTGCTGACATGATAGGCGAAGAACTGCTTTGGTAGCGGCCACTTGCCTAGCTCCTTTAATTCGTTGTGGTCGGGGTCGATGAGGTAAAGATGCGGACGTTTGTACTTAGGGTCTACGTCACCGGCATTCATCCAAGTGTAGATGCGGTCGTAGCAGTTGCCACCGCCTGTTCCCAACTTTGTATTCCCAACCTGACCGCTGAACAGATCATCGGTGCATAGGTGAGCATCGTAACTATCAAACGCCTCCAGCGTGCAAGGCAATGGGTAAAGCTTGGCACCTAGTCCTGCGTATAGAGGAAGGTTGCGGGCGGGCGCGTAGACATCCACCACCCCGCCCGATTCTTGAACCAGATAATGTACGAAGGCCGTTGCTATAACCGCATCCCCGATTGCTCCAGCGCGGTAGACAGCCGTAGCCCCGCCTGTAGCGCGGCCTGGATAGTAAGGTTTGATCTTGTGCGGACATGGGATGGAATCGTCCCAAGTCGGTCCTGTCAATTCGTCTGGCAACACATAGGTATTGCGTGTGTGAAGCAGGTTATCGTCAACCTTGTGGATTTGATTTGTGTTGTTGGTCCAGAGTTTCATTTTGATCTTTCCTCCATAATAAAGAACACAGCAAGAATTGCTGTGACTATTGTGATAACCGCAATTGCAACAAGAAGCTTACCTATTGCTAATCCTGCGCCAACAGCAATCCATTCCATGAGTGTGTTCATTTGTCGTATCCTTTCTAGTTACCCATATACCTCGCACGCCATCCGTTGACCTTGGCGTGGTAGACAGTTCCGTGGTCAACGCTCCAGGCTCTTGCAATCTGGGACATGGTAAAACCGCACTTAAATAACACCTCCCAAACTCGGTACCGCTTGTCCACGATCTCCGCCTTCTTCCCAATAAACTTCAACGAATCGCAAACTCTCAACTCCCGCGAGTTTTCGATCTGCTCAATGCCAGACTTCATAAAGACCTGCTTCTTCAGTTCTTCATTGGCCGCCTGGACTTTCCTCAATTCCTCTTCTAACCCATTCAACCTAGCGGTCAGAATGTGGATTGGGTTAACTGGTTGTTTCAATAGTGCGTTCATTCTTTTCTCCTTTCCCAATCAATTCCCATGCAATCACCATCGCAGAATCAATCTGCGCGATGATGTTGTTAATTTCTATAGCCTGACCGTGGCCAACGTCACGTCTTAAATTAACCAGCAGTCTTCTGGCTTCATTCAAAACGTCACGTTGCCACGAGAGGCGTTGCGTCTCCGTTACGATCATTTGCCCATCATGCGAAACTTGCGGCCACCGGCCTTGGGCTTGACCCCAGCCGAGCGCAGTGCGATGGCTAGGATCTGCTTCTCGCTGCGAGGCGTACCGCTAGCACCGCGAGCCTTACCCTTCTTCATGTTATCCGCGCGTAGTTCCTTGATGTTCTTTCCGATGTCTTTTCCTAATGGCATGGTTATTCTCCTGTTGTTCTCACGAATCTACCGGTTAGAAGATCCAACTCCCAACCGTGTCCGTGAAATTTGTCGTAAAGCATTTGATTCATAATGTAAGCCAGATGTCCAGCATCCTCTCCCATCAACCTTCCTGGCTCGCACTGGCCTTCCGCCAGAATGTTTTCCAATGCCTTGATGTGTCGCCTGTCTATTTCTTCGTGATACATTTGACCTCGGATAAAAATGAGCAGTAGGTGTACCCATTGAGCCAATAATAAACTGCCGAATTTTCTGGCGTTGCATCCATGCACACAATCCAGTTCCCGCCCCAGACCTTGCGACCATCAATAAAAACGTCCTTTGTTGTGTCCGGTTCATTTTGCTTGGGCATAGTGTGGCCTCGGTTGTTGTGGAGCGTCAATACAAAAAGAAGGGTTCTCGCACCGGCGGCAATCTTTAATATCAAAATCAAGAATCTCACCAGAGTTAAGCATGATGGTAAATATCTTGTTATGATCCATCCCGTAATCCGTCACCAAAAACGCCAACCCCTCGCCCTTCGGAGTCATCATCCAAAGCTCTGGGTTAAGCTGAGTCATTTTTCGAAGTATGTTACAATCGCGGTAAATACCACGATCCAGATGCAGGCTATAAGCCAATCGTTCATCGCCATTGCGGTCCCGTGATCCAAGCCACCAGCACCCAGCGCGTTCCAAATATAGGTGCACGGGCGCAATGCTTCATCCAAGACGGAAAGAAGCTTGCGGCTCCTTGATCTTCTGCGTGTTCCACATTGTGCCAGTTTCCATCAACCCTTAATCCTCCAAGATAATAATCGCTTGGTTTTGATAGGTTAATAACCATCGTCATCTTGCGGATGTCACCCTCAGTCTCGATGGCATCAAAGTGCCAACGAAACCATTGCCCTGGGCGGTATCGCAAGACCTGCAACTGCTGCATGTCGGTAATATCGAACTGATAATGCTCGTTGTTAACTTCGTCTGTGACGGCGGCCACATAGTTGTAAAGCCATTTGAATAGGTCAGACTTTGGCACCCAGCACGAATCGCAAGTACGATTCCAGCTTCTTACATTCCGACCATCCTTACCCAATACTGGCGCACGCTTCATCCCGATTGCGCTGGCATCGTGAATCACCAACTCGCACTGCGAGGAGGTTAATACTTTCGGTACCGTTACCGCCGTGAGCGTTTTTTGTTTGAACTTTTCTTGGTGCATTTCTTTCCTTTAGTTTGAATGAATCGCTTTATTGCCTGATTAAACCCATAGTTAAACAACGCATCGCCATCGCTTGTTATCTCGCGCAAGGCAGCATGACAAACTGTGTCTCTGGTCTTATCATCAACCTCGATGTCCAGTTCAACCATCTCCACCTTGCGCTCGGCAAGGATTTGAATTTTACCTAATCCATCCATGTTGATTTTTCCTTTCTCGCGCGGTCCAAGAGCCAGAATAGAAAGCCCCCCAGGAACGCTATGATTGCTGTCGTGATTCCGCATAACACGACCATGATTCCAATCTGCGCGATGCAGTCAAGCGCAAATTTTGCATATTCAGTTAACATTGCCTACACCTCTTTTGATTACCCTGTTCAGCGTGGCTTGGTCAATCCTGACTCCGGCGACCTTGCACCAGAATAATACAGTCCCATTCTTGACATCCCTGACAAGTGACCTGACCTCCTTAATGTCCCGATAGCAGTTGCAATCCGAAAGTTTACCAATGCGGTTCTTGGTGAGCCTGAGTCCATCCAGCACACCTCTGCGCTGTAGAAGCTTGATGTCTTGCATGGCTCGGATGGCGACTTCTCCTGCGAGTTGTTTGATTCGATCATCTTCATCTCCTCTGGTGAATTGTGCTGAAATCATCTGCGCTTACGCTTCCCGCTGCGTTCTTGGCACCACATGGCGTAGGCGTTCCAAAGATCGGCTGCGTCCTGCGCCTTGGCTTTATCCTCAAACAAATCTTCAATGGATGGCAACCCATTTGGAGGCACAGCACCCCACAAGCGCGGTCCAATCGGGTTTCCGGCCATGGTGGTCACACGCCACTTGCCGTCCTCCCGCTGGACTCGCACGGGAGTCATCGACCAAGTTCTTTCAGTTTGGCATCGTCTGCCTTGATGGTTTCGATAAGTTTGTTCATGTCCGCGCTCTGACCTGCGTAATGGATAATCATCGCATCCTTGTAGCGATCCAAGCCAAAGTGTTCCTCTGCGCTGGTCATGCAGTTATAGATCGGATCTATGCTGCATGTGGCCGTGGCCCACAGGTGCAGTTGTAGGTTCATCCAGGTCTGCTCTGCAAAGTGGTTAGGGAACAGGCCAATAGGCGGCTGGCTCAATGCGCCAACAGCCTTGGGCGTGATGACGAATACTCCGGTATTGTAGTAGAAGCTAGGTTGCCATCCTGGTACGAATCCAAAGGCATCAGCCAACCCGCGCAACCCAGGCTTGCGGTCTAAATACGACCCCTCATCCAGTGCCATGAAAGTGCAGTCTGGTTCCAGCAATGCACCAATGTCATGGCAATCTTCTGTCACCAGAACGTCACAATCCAGAAACGTAACCTGCTCGTATCCCTTGGTTGCAATGATGTTTCCTATGGCCAGCTTGCTGTACTGCACTGGCTCGACCAGCGGCTTCTCAAAAGTGATAAGATCAATCTTGTGCCGTTGGCAGTAGGACTCCATGCGCGGCTTGGTTAGCTCCAGCACCAAGTGCCACTTGTCTCCGAATGCTTGCGTGACTAATGCTTTCTTCATTTAACGTCCTTCCATATAACTCCCTTATCGTCCAGATCGCTGCTGAGAAGCATTATTTTATTGTACAGCGAATAACCATAGCCATAACGCGACACGCCATAGCTAAGAATGTCGCCAATGTGGTAGAGCAACCAAGAAAGCGCAAGCTTCATTTATTGCTGCAATCGTAGTCTTCCCAAGTGAAACGCCAGCATGCCTGGACCGCATCATCGCGTGTCTTGTAAGTATCGAAGTGCGACCATTCCGACTCATTGCTCTCGCCGGTTTTGTCTATATAAACAGCCCACTCCGGCTTGCCTTCCTCATCTAGTTCTTTCTTAATCCATCTCATAGTTTAGGTAATCCTTTCTTTAATTGCATCCATGCAAACAATGCCCTTACCACCGCACGTTCCAAGTGGTCAAGCGCATTCTCTCCGGCCTCGTCTGGGTTTGGGTGGTTAAGGTGTATTTGTTGTTGTGCTGTGACTGCGTGCTTGATGCAGCGCGTGATGTGGTAATCGTAGGTTGGCTTATCTTTCCAGAACCATTCACCATACGCAGACTTGGCGGACCCATTGCCCATCACCCTCCACACAATCTCTGAGGCAGCATTACCCATCTCTTCGATTGTGGGAGGGTTTTCCATTACAACTTCATTCCTGGTGGGGTATATTCCTTAACCCACGACCAAACCTTCTGCATGGCGCAGAAAGCTATTCCTGCTTGGTACAATTCATCCTCGTTCCACTGGTGATGCTTTATGTATTCTGGATCATTTGATGCTAGTACCACAGAGACGCAGGCACACTGCGGATTCTCGCTCGCATTTCTATAGGCCCATAATTGCTGTGCATCGGTTGGATAGAATGGAGACGTGTTATATTTTTTGTTGATTTTGCGGTTTTTCAGATCAATGACTGCATCTCCAATTCCCTTTAGTCTCACGTATGCGTCACAACGTCCTGCATAACCTGGACCAACAAGGCTTTTCTCGCACCAGTAGGTTTTCTCGACATTCTCTTCTGCCCAATTTTTGAATGTCTTGATGTACGGAGCAAGAGTTTCGTCCGTGGAAACAGATCTTCCAAGGAGAATGTTCTCCATGCACTCGTGCATGCGACTCCCGTGCTCTGCTGCTTTTGTTGTTTGTTCCTTACTGTCCTTGACAACTCTTTTCGCATATTCTCCTAAATCCTCTCCATCTTCTCTTGGAAGAGTTAATGCAGACATTATGGCTTGTTCGATGCGCCAAGATACCAGTTGCTCTTTATGTAAGATTCCTTGGACGCTAGTAACCGATGGGAGTAACCCCATCTTACGCGCATCGGCAACCGTGGTGTTACGCTCAACTCCATTCTTGCCAACCATGATATGAGCAGAACAACCTGCCTCTGTATACCAATGGCCTGCATCTTCGCTCTTCACCAACCTGGATTGAACAGGTTCTTTTGATGTAATGGTGAGTGCCATTAGAATGGCATCGTGTTGCCGTCCACGTCCTTGTTATCAACAGGGCTAGCCTTACCATGCGGTGCGCTGGCCGCACCGGACAACTCCTTGCTTTCCAGAATGCTTTTCTGTAACCATTCCGGCAATTCAGAGAATGCTCCTCCCGTGCCTTCCTCGATCTCGTAAAACACCTGTTTATTCTCGGTGGTGGTAGGTGCCTTGACTGACTTGGGCAACTTGGCCAAGCCTTGAATGGAGCAATAATCGCGCCCAGCTTGGCTGGTCTTGTTAACCAACGTAAGCATTGCGGCCTTGCCCAAGAGATTCTTTAGGTTAAAGGAAGCAAGTTCTTTGCTGGTGAATGCCTGACCACGCCAAGTCTCTAGGTGCTTGCGGAGTGTGGCACGCTCGCCAAGGCTGCGGGTCAACTCCATGCTGACGACCATAGGCTTGGTGACTTTGGTGGTCTTGCCGTTCTCGGTCACCTCGCCTTCGATGGTCTGCTCTGGCAATTCAAATGCCAAACGCACCTTGGGCATATATTTTTCCTGTCCGTCCCAATTTGTTTTCTGATTCCCCTTATCCACGATGCTGAAACACACCCCAATGGTGGCTCCAGCTTCGGGCAGTTGGCGTTCCTTATTGTTTGATTCGGTTGCGCTGATGGTTAGACTCATGTCATGTCTCCTTTATTGATGGTTGGTTGTTGGTTTAGTTGATGTGAAGTTACTGAAATGCCTTGGGCTACAGTTGTGGCATAAGGTGGTGGGTAAACCAGGTCAATCTTTAAGTTTGGAGGAGCGATGTGACGCGCAATCTCGCAAACGTCATCGGCTTGTAGGATGACCAGCCACTTCTTCTCTCCGTTGCGCCGAAAAAATACGGATGGGATTTTGCTTGCTGGACAATCAGCCTTCGCCTGCGACATCCACTGTTCTGGTTTAATCTGCTGGCAACGCTTGCCCTCAATGTGAAATGGAAAGTTGTCGCAAACCACATCCCCGCTACCGCCCTCTGGATTTCCAGCGTATTGGCATGTACGCCTAGCTTTCTGCCAGCCTTGTTCCCTTAAATAATTGGCAAGCTCGCGCTCACCCGCCGCACCCTTACGCCTAGAATTGATCGCCATGCCCCACGCTAGGGGCGGTGTCAAATATCAGTCAAGCTTCTTTTTTAAGTCTTCTTTCATCACGGCCATAAGGCCGGTGCCTGACAATTTCTTGCAGATTTGCGGGTTGTCGATCACCCACTTGGCACAAGCCTCAAATGATTCCATATTCTTGAGTGCATCCTCAAAGGTGCGCCATGCTCTGATGGATTCTTTTAGAGATCGTTGATTATTCGCCATGACGACCCTGTGCTGATCTTGCATTTCTTATTCTTTGACTTGCATTGGTGCGGTTTGAAAAGCCAAAATAAATCCTCGTCCATGGCATAACAAACAATGTAATCAACAATGGACTTGCTGTACAGATTTTTATTCTCGCTTCCAACCGATGTCATAAATCCGTACCTGTTTCTGGATAAGTCCTGCTTCTCGCTGGTCTTGACTTGGATGCGGTGAAACTCGCCATCCCTTTCAGCCACCAAATCGTAACCTGCAAAATCCTCCATTGGCGTAAGCACACTGTAACCATTCCTAAATAACACGCCTGCCACCCTAGACACGCCTACGGCCCCTATTTGCCGGTTAGATAATTTCATGCTTGACGGATTGGTTCTTTGGGTAGAGACTTTTTACATGAAAGCAATAATAATCGCAATGGCGGTGCTAGTGGCACCGGTGATGGGGGAGGATGATGATGGTGACGCTGCTGATTTTGTGGGAGCAGTGTTGAAGCGCAATGGATTCTCGTGTGGTCGTGGATGTGTCATATCTGAGGATGGTGGGATGGCTTATTCATCGTCATCTGGTAGGTCAATAATTTCAACTGATGGTTTTTACTATAAGTCTGGAAGTAGTGTTGTTGGCAAAGATGATACATTCATATCCAAGTCTGGGAATTTCTTTTATGGAACTTCCGCAACGATTAAGGCTGGTTCTGCCTATATGAATGGAGATGCTGTTTGGGTTGGATCTCAAGAAGAGGACAATGATTAAGCTCCAAATAGTGCGAGCCTATTCCGTATTCTGTTCTCTAGTCCACCTATAAATTTCTTTCTGGCTGGGTTGCGTTGAGCCATTCTGTATTCGTCCTCAAGCTGGGCTTGGCTGGCCGCGCGCATTAATGCCTTTGGCTCAACCTGGTTGATCGCAGCCAATGTCTTTGGACCTAACCCTCCATCTACCGCCACCTTCTGCCCCAGCGTGTTTAATCCTTGCTGGATGTACTTCGTTGCACCGCCCATCCCGCGATTAAACGCGAGATCCTGCGCGAATGGCTGGACTTCTTGTGGGAGTTTGGAGACGAATGGGCTAGTGTATTCTTTGACGTATTGTGCCGCAGCCTGCGCTCTTTCTTGCGCTGGGAGCGATGAGATTCTTTTGAAGGCATCTGGATGATACTTATCGTTAATACCTGCAACCTCAAAATTACCACCCATATCACCGGCTGGCAATTTATAGACCTGCACGTTTCCTTGCTTGTCCTTCCTTGCCTCAAAATCAATCGTCTTTAACGCTGCTATTTGCAGTGCATCTTGTTCTGGTTTTGTTTGCATAGCTTGTGGTTCCTCTACAAAGTCGAGTTCTGGTTGTTTTACCGGCTGGATAGATTGATTGGCGTACTCCTTAGCCTTCTCAATTGGAGCAATCTTTTTAACCTCTTCTGGCACTGCCTCATATCCAGTTCCAGTAAGCTCTCTTGCTACCATATCCTTGCGAAGCTCTACATCCCTAGACGGGTTCATTGCGAATTTCATTGTTTTTGGCCTCTCTTGATTGCTAATTCATTACTCATCAAAAATTCTTTTCTTGCGTCACTTCCAACTTGTGAATATGCGCTCTTTAATGCCCTAACCTTATCTTCACTTCCAAGTCTCTTGAAGCCAATATCACCAAGCAATGCCTCAGCAGCAGCGCGGTTGGCTCGGCCTCTTATCTTTGAATATTTTTCATATAACTCTGGAGATAGTCTATACTTTTCATTGCCAATCATAAATTGCTCCAAAGGCTTTGGTGGAACCACATCTCCATTCTCAGTTTCCTTGAACAACTTGTAAATTGCCAAGGTGGTTTTATCGTATGTTGCCTCCCTTGACTTGGTGAAATCAAAAAAGTTATACATTATCGGATCAGCACCTTCCGGTGTTTGTGGTATTTCTCTTCCCCATATATCAATCTTTCTTGGCAGATCCTCTGCATACCCAGGAATCTTTCTCTTGAGCACTTCTCCAAATAAATTTAGCGTTTTTTCTGTCGTATCTTCACCCTCAATATCTTTAATCTTTATTTTTTCAGGCAATGAATCGCTCATAGCCCTTGACACAGCACTAAGCGTATTTGGGAAAACTATTGAAGATACTGTTCCAAAGTAATTGGAAATCCACTTATCCATCCTATCCCTCTTCCCATCAAGCATGGCCGAAAGAAGGCTGTTTGTTCCCTTCAAGAAGCTTTGGTTCATCGCAAATGACAGTGTTTCTGGAACAAGTGCAGTTAAAAATTCTGGACTTATAAACTCACCATTATCTGTTGCCTTGCTTGCCTCATTCCAAGTTGCAAGCATTCCTCCAACAATCCCCATTTTCTCAAGATTCATAACACGATCACCAGGCTGGAGTTCTGTAGAATCGCCTTCCGCAAATCTTTCCAACGCACTAAGGTTTATTGTTCTGGGTGGAAGTGTTTTATATTGTATGTCCCTGGTCTTTTCGGAATCCTCTGCTGACCCGCCAATTACTCCAGCGTCCGATAATGTTTTTGCGACTGCTCCTATGGTTAGGCTTGTTAATGTTTTTCCTATTGCCATGTGTACGCCTCTAGCGTCCTTGGATTGCATTGCTGGTATTCCCTTTGTAACGAGTGCATAACCAGGAAGCGAATAATCAAGCATTTCATCAATCACATTTGCTGGTGTCTTTGCGTATGGGATAATTGTCTTTCCAAGAGTCCTAGCCAATCCAACCCTATTACCAAGGCCAAACATATTTGATACGCTCAACGCCGCTCTTGATAGTGGCGTATCCTGCTGGAACACGGCCTCTGCTGCCTCTTGCTCTATTTTTCCTAAAGCTTCTGCTGATGGAAGTCTTGTTGCAACAGAAATAGCTTTACCAGTTTGACCAGCAAGCTGTGCAGATTCAGCTAAAAGTCTTGCTTGAGCCATTCTTCTGAATGGAGTATCGCCAAGCTGAAGTAGGCGCAACATTGTTTCTGGAGGTACGCCAAGCACTGTTTCAGCGGCCAGTCTAGCCCTATCAAGCCCAGCTTGCCCCAATCCTTTCCATCCGTTGAGAACTGGTTGAGCCAAGCCAGATCCTGTCCAGAATTGCCTAAACGCCTGGGCTGGTTGGAATCCCCTTATTTTCTCTCCAGACAACAATCCTTCAGCACTAATGCCTCTTTTTAGCCCAACTAATCCCTCTCCGCCTCCACGAACAAATGCCTTAACTGTTTCTCCAACTCTTCTTGCTCCAGCCAAAGATATTGGTGAGGATACAGTTCTTTCTCCAACCGGCATTCCAACTGATTTCTTAAATGCCCGTGCTACCTCTTGGCTTATAAACGCGCCTTGTCTTCCAATCGCTCTTGGCAATGAACTTACCGCATTACTCCAAAGATTTGTGACCAATGACAAAGGAGCAAGAAGATTTCCTTGTATTACGGTTGGCAGAGTTTCGGCAAAAAACTTCTTGGGAACAAGTCTTGACTCAAAATTCTGGAATCTAAACGCACTTTCAACAAATCTTTTCTCGGCTTGAATTGCTTTTTGTATGTCAATATCATCCAGCGTGTTTCTTGCTTTTTCAGCAAGAGTTTCATAAGTTGACCTAGTTCTGGATTGAAGCTTGAAGAGATTTCTAGCTTTTATAAGAAGAGGCTGAGTAAGTGTTCTTCCATTCTTATCAAGAAAAACGCTTAATGTTGCAAGGTATCCATTTTCAGTTGCCGATGGAAGAGTTCTCATTGCTGCAACAGTTTGTGCAGCTTCTGTGGGTAGTTTTATTCTTGTCTTTGCAAGATCAATCAATGATTTAACATCATTCTGTTTTGATGCTCGGTTAATTAGTTCTGCATTGGCAACTACTTTTTGTGGAGCAGTTCCGCTTTCAAAAACTCCCCTTACAACATCATCCGACTCGTTTGCTAGGGCATCTTGCAGTGCCTTCTGACCAAACTTTGCGTACTTTATGTCCTCACTTTTTGCAAGCTGTTCTCTCACGCCTCTGTCAAGGAATGGATCTTTAACCATCTTTACGCCAGCTTGCCTATATCCAATACCCTTCTGTAGTGCTGGCAATTCAATCGGCAATTCAACAGGAGGAACACCAGCCTTTGCTGCTGCTTGTTCTGCCTTCGGAGCGACAGCCTCAACTGCCCTCGGCAAAACACCCTCAACCGCTGGAGTAACAGCAGGGGAAACAGCCATTGCTGCTGGTGCAACCTTGCCAGTAAATCCTTCAGCAACTCCTCTTGCCAATCCAACCAACCCACCACCAGTAGGCGTGAGAATGGATGCAGCCGTTGTGGTTATTGGATACTTTTCAACATCACGTTGTAATACTTCGCTAATCCGTGCCATACGCTCTGGGCCTAGCAATGCTTTGCCAACAGCCTCTTGACCCTTCTGGCCTGCAATAAATCCACCAATACCGGCAATGGCACCAGTAGCCAACTTAGGAAGAATGCCACCAGGAGTTAGGGCGGCAGCAGCTTCCGCTGCAACTCCTCCAGTAGTGGCAGGAATTATTTGGCTCGCAACAGTGCGTGCAATAGCTCCTAATCGGCTTGGCTCTTCTGGTTCAAGTTCAAATGAGTCAACAACTCCATTCTGATCTGCTTCAAACCTTACAACTTTGCCATCCTTATTTCTTCCAATAGCAAAACCAACGCCGGTATTCTTATCAGTTCCAGAGGAAACAGTTTCAATCCCAAGACGTTGCGCTTCTTTGACTGCTGGGATTGCTGCCTTTTCAATGATCCTTTCAGCCAACGCCTGCGCTGTTGGCTTGTATCCTTCGGCTATCGTTCCATCCGGCCTACGGATCGTACCCATCGCATCTACGGCCTTGCCAGCCTCAATGGATGCCTGCTGTGGAGTTGCGCCTGCTTGTAATTGACGTTGTGTTTCTTGGTCAAGAATCGCTTTGCGTTCTGGCGAGATAACATCCTCTAGCTTTCCGCCAGATGCCAAATAATCAGCCTTAGTTAAGTTTCCAGCTTCTTCTTGCGAAAGTGGAGCAAACTCTAAATCTTGTTCCTGCTCTGGAACGAACTCAAGCTCTGGCCCTATAGCCATTACTTACTTCCTCGCTTGCAGTCGCCCTGGCTTTCCGTTGATGTAAATAAGTTGTCCAGGCTTTACGCCCGCTGCTTTTGCTTCTTGAAGGCTATTGAAATTCTTTGGTGCTTGTGGTTGGGCTGGCTGCTGTTCCGTTGCTGGTGCAGTAATAGCAGGCGCGCTAGACTCTGTCGCTACGGGAGCGATTTCTGGAGCTTGGGTCTCCATCTGTCCAGTCTGTCTATTAAATCCAAGCTCTGCCATTCTTCCTTGAAGCACTCCACGCTCGGACTCAATTTCTTTCATTACATCGGATCTTTTTTTCATCCCCACTAAACCAAGACCAAGCTCCATTGCTCCTGTGCGAGTATCTCCTTTTGCAATCTCAAGTTCTTGCTTCAATTTTTCATTGGAAAGTTTTGTCAATCTTTCATTGATTGCTTCTCTTTGAGCATTAATGTCTTCGTTTTCCAAGGATTGCTGATTTGTAATCGTGCTACCAATCCCAGCAAGGTAAGGTGCAAATGCAGGGTCTTGGCTTAACGCTGGTAGATCCTTCAGCTTCCCCTTTACCTTCAGCCCACCCTTTTCAAAACTAAAGTCAACATCTGGCTGTTCTTTCAATGCCATTGCACGCTCTTCTAATGCTTGCTTCCTTTGCGCCTCAGCTACGGCTTGTTTCTGCAACTCATCTTGTCGAAACATATTCATCAATTCTGGTACATCAATTACTGCCATAAATCTCCTTATATCTTGATTAAGTTGCCAAGGCCAGTAGCAATCTGACCAAATTGTTCAGCACCACTCGGCTGCCTAGAAATCGCCCCAACCTGCGCCCCGTAAGTATTGGCAAGATAATTAGCCTGCGACCCATAAAGATTCGCAAACGTATTGGTAAGGTTAACGGGGATGCCTTGATCCACCGTTTGATAAAACGGCTGTGCCGTACTCGGAGCCTGTCCAAACTGACCAGGCAACGCTTGGTTGGCCTGCACATAGTTCTGGAACGCCGATTGCTGTGCGCCAGTGCGTGCTTGGCCTAGGTTGTACAGTGAAGGACCACCAGCGATAAAGCCAGAAGCTGCACCAAGGCGGCTTTGCAATAACGCATCGCGGAAAGCCAAATCAGCCTTAAGCGCATCGGAAGTATTCTGACCAGAAGCAAGAAATTGAGTAGCAGCCCCATAACGCGCAAGCTTGCGTTGTTCACCGGCTGCACCCGTAGTAACCGCCTCCTCGACCGCTGGGGCAACTCCAAAGATGTTGCCTCGGGCGGTCTGGGCGGCGCGAGCAGCCTGCTGATATTGTCTCTGCTCTTCCGCCCCAAGCTGTGATCCAAGCGCAAGCTGATTGATTGCCTCTTGTTCTAGGTTGCTACGGAGTTGTTCGGTCTGCGCTGACTTGGTTTCTCCAATCGGAGCGGTAGCCATCTGGCGATAACGCTGGCCAAGCGCAACGGCAGTTTCGTATGACTTGGGATCAATCTGGCGTAACTGCTGGGTAGCGCGTTCTTCGGGCAACTGGAGGTATTCGCGGAAGGATGTGATCTGGCTAGCGGCTTCTGGCGTTCCAATCGCAATAGGCTTAAATTCCTTGATCTGCGTGTTGGCCCCAGTAATGGCATCCGTAACGCTTTTTAGGTCGGAATTTAATTGGTCAACATAAACCTTGGACGAAGTGTAACGAGGATCATTCTTTGGCAACTGATCCAACAATGTCTGGGCTGCATTCAGCCTTTGCTGAATACCTGCAACCTGTGTGTTGCCTTGTTGAACAATGCTATTTAAGCGACCAAGCTTTGTGTTATTGTAATCGTCAAGAATCTGCTGGTCGGATACTTGGAAGTTTAGCTTATTTGCAAGCGGTGATGTTGCATAATTATTACCAGCAGAAAGCGCGGTGATGGCTGGATTTTGCGCCAAGGCTAACTGTGAAATGCCACCGCTGATTGCATCAAGAGCAGAGGAGGAAAGACCTGCTGGTAATTGGGCAGGAGCAGAAAGATTTGCTGGCAATGCCTGAGATACCGCACCGATTGTTGTTCCAGGCTGATTGCCGCCTGAAAGTGCGGCAATCTGTTGTGCCAATGCGTTGTTGGTGCTTTCCCTGCTGGAAATATCTGCAAGCTTTTTGTCGTAATCCGCGCGCAAGGCATCGATTGATTTTTGCGTTTTCATGTCTTGCTGTGCGCGCTGTGCGTCAGCAAGTGATTGATATGGGTAATTTCCAATCCTTGAATTAAAATCTGCCACAGAAGGAGGGGATGCTTGGTATCCCAATGAGGTGTCTCGACTTCCTCCATTTCTTTCAGGAGTTGATATTGAATCAATGCTTCCGTCAGGAAGAACTCTCCATGCAACTGTTTGGCTTGGTTTATATGCCATGATTAAGCCTGTAAATTTGGATTGGCTATATTGGTTCCAATCGTTCC
>Ga0214921_10003622_pt1 | contig 23446 bp, 18 predicted proteins | sample LL1505_MetaG_FD_177992 | JGI IMG/M metagenome (GOLD analysis project Ga0214921, IMG submission 177992) | Freshwater microbial communities from Lake Lanier, Atlanta, Georgia, United States - LL-1505 | ecosystem: Environmental > Aquatic > Freshwater > Lake | place: USA: Georgia | collected...
CAAGCTGTTCAGCTCGTTGTAACTCTGCAGTCAATAAGACATAAGATCCTTGGCGAGTAGATTCGGTAACCGATGCAAGATTAATTAAATATGGCGCATGCGCGACAACCACATGAATACCAGAGGTTTTTTGTGCATGTTTAAATGCAGCAATTTCCTCTTGCGCATACAATTTTGAATTCCAAGAACGGCTCGACCGTGTAAAAATCTGAAAACAAGACGCCCCAACCTCTAACGCACGATCAAAAGATTTTTCAATCCCTCCGGCAATAGAAAGATGCGCACCCACAAGCACAGGTTTTGTCATACAAAAACTCGCACGCAAAAAATTAAGCTGCTGTTACTGTACCAAAACTAAAAGACAACATTAAGAACCAGACTTCCATCAATCGTCTGCGGAGTGTTTTTACCCGCAAACGTGTAGCCAAAGCCCAAGCAGAACTCACATTGATTAGTAACGCGGAATGACGTTTCTATTTTGCAACGATGCGCAACCGCATCGGTATTGCTGGTAGCCAAGGAAGAATCCAGCGGGTATTCGTTACGCAGTGCAGAGCCATCAATGTCAAAGGTGCGGCCTTGCCATGTACTCAGATTATTACGAGGGAAATGAAGCGCATCACGGTCTTTGTAGTAAAATTCATAACCAACCATATTGGAAATTGCGCGCGCTTTGAGGTGGAAAATGGTTGCTTCAAGCCGTGCCACATAATAGTTCCATCCAATTTCACCCTTGACCAATGGGCCAACGTTTTTAACACGAGCGCCTTTAAACGCTGCACACATTGTCTCTTCACGCGGGATAACGCACGAATACAACACATCTGCTTTTATGTTCACAGAAGAAAATGGCTGTATCGCCAACTGTGCACCAACCCGAGCTTCGTAGTGCCCCCCATTACCTAACCGCGCACGATAGGGTGATGAATAGTCCTCTAATTCTTTTGCTGTTGGCAGGACCGCTCCAACAAACAACTCTGCATAGCTCTTGTCGCTTAACGCGTGCTCATAGAAAAACTCAACCACACAATCGCCAATTCCCGCATGATACGAAGTATCAAATACATAACCTCGATCTTTAAGCCATTCAAATGCATTCATAGTTACCTGGTCACTCAGATCAGTAAGCGTCCGCAGGGACCCTCCTTCAGTAAAACCACTTACTTTAGAATCAACTGAATACACTCGAGGAATTAACCACAACTCTTCTTTAAGACGTTGACGAGCTCGTCGCTCTTCAAGATCAAGTGTGGTTTCGTCGGCGAGTTGTGAATATTTCCCAGGATTACCAACAGTTTCAAGCCGATACACAATGTTATATTCAGCATTTCCATCGGCTGGCAATACTGCATCGGTGCCATCGGCTACTGCCACATCCGCAACAGAGCTTGAGACTGGATTACTGGTGATAATGGCTGTATTTTTTACTTCAGGCGGTCTTGGTATAAAACCATGTGGAGACCTGACAACCCCTACGCAACGCTTGATAGAAGAGTTTAAATCGCTGTCTCCGTTGGTTAATACCGCATCACTAATAACCATCCCGCCAATGGTTGGCTGTTTGGTTGGCTGATTCAACACCAACGCAGGATTATTTTTATTCGATTGCACCAATGCTTCTGCAAAATCCATGCGAACCATAGGCACGTTTGAAAGATTTGATGTGGCACCACTTCGTGGAATAATTTGCCCAGAAACCGCCATCACTTCTTCAAGGCCTGCGCCACGAGGAAGACCATCCGCGTCCAATCTGCGTGTTTCAACAGATTTAAACGGTACCGTTACCCGAAAGCCAAACCGGCCAACATCTTTGTACACTGGAACCGCACATCGTCCCCCAACCAAAATACTGGTTTCGCGATTATCTACTTTGCTGCTGATATGAACAGTGCGAAGCAACGGATTGTAGTATTCAGTATTTTGAGGAACTAAACAGTTTGGAAACGCCTCTGTCAGTTTGAAATCGGATTCATTAAAAATAAGCCGCGAGAGCTCATCTGTTTTTGTACCCACCGTATCTTTGTACGCTTGCGCTGCATACCGCGAATTGACCGCAGACCATATTTTAATATTTCGCGAACCACCTGATTCATCAAAATCAAAAAGATAGCGCAATGGACCATGCTCACTCAACGATGGAGCATGCATAAGAGCTGAAAACAACGGCGCCGAGGTACAAACCAAAACAACTACAATTACGCGAACATGCTGTATTAAAAAGCGCACGAATGTTTGCATGAAGCACATCCTTTCTTAGAAGGTGAGATGCACGCCAAAATGCGTATCAAGATCACGTGCCACATGTTTTCCTGCTATCGTATACGCGCCACCAAACAAAATTTCGCAATAAGAACCAATACGCAAAGAAAATTCTGCACGCAACCGATGCGCAATTCGATCAGTGTTGAGCGCGAGTAATGTTGAATCCAAATCAATTAAATTCGCTTCAAACTGAGATGTGTTTTTGTTGTATTTTTTACCCAGCCAACTCTCAGCTTGCGCATTTTTGTACGCAACTTTGTCGCGGCCTTTCCAATATAACTGGTAACCAATAACCCCTGAACAAGTATGAGAATCGGGGTGAAACAACGTGCAATCAACATTAAACGTTGCGTAGCTCCATTCAATAGAAGCCTCTTCTCGCGGACCAATGCCCTTAATCGTCGAGCCCTTGAATGTCGCACACACTTCTTCAATTTCTGGAAGCACAAACGCATAGCGTCCATGCATTTTGACATTCAATAATTTTTTAAGCGTAAACCCAACACCACCACCAGCAATTGCTTCCCAGTGGCCACCATTACTCAGTCGAGCTTTATATGGCGTTTTGAAAAACTGACGATCACGGTCAATAGGAATTTTAACCCCAACCGTTATTTCACCCGTCATGTCAGGGACAAAATCCTGTTGATAAAACGCTTCAATTTCAACATCACCAACGCCCTGACGTGGTCCACCTTCAAAATCATAGCCCCGCGCATGGAACCACTGGTAGACGTTCTCTGTAACACGCGCTGTAAGGTCGTTAAGCACATACATCGAACCCCCTTCTTTGGTACCTGCCATGCTCATAACACCCGCAGTGGTTTCATACCCAAACGGAATCAGCCACATTGATTCTTTTGTTCGCTGATTAGCACGTCTTGTTGTAGCATCAACTGCATTGTCATCTAACAACCCGCGGTATTTTCCAGCAGTGCTATCAAACACGTACACTTTATTTTCTGCAATTTTCCCATCTGCCGGCAAACCTACATACGAAGCTGGAATTTGGTTCGCAACCGGCCCAGGCCCAACACCAACAATATCAGGAACCTTCAGCGCTACTGCCACGTTGGTTGGCACATCTGGAACACGCGGAATTTGGCCAAGAGGAGAATGCACAACAGCAAGGCGCTTTTGTGCGGTAACTTTGTTGTCAGAATCAAGCGCAGAGAGCTCCACACTTCCAAGCATCGGTTTTGCATCAAAATTAAAGACTAAGTTCAAGTCATTTGATTGTGTGAGCGCCTCTGCAAAGTCAAATCGCATCATGCGAGATTGATCCGCAGGAAGAATCTCTGCAGCACCAGTCCCGTTTGGGATAGCCGCAACAGGCTGCACCGCTACCACGTCTTCAAGCTGAGCGCCGCCAGGAACACCAGAAAGATCTTCTCGTTCTATTTCTGCATATCTGTAGGGAACTCGCGCTCGAATACCAAAACGCCCACGATCTTCGTACACTGGATACATCCACTGGGCACCAAAGACTATCGCCTGCTCAGAATATGTCGCATGAGTAAAAACACGCGCAGTCCTGAGTAACGGCAAATAGGCTTCAGTTGCCGATGGCACATACGAATCAGAAAAAATATCTGCTACACGAAACGCAGCTTCATTAAAAATAAGACTACTCATCCCTACCCCAGATGTCCCATGATCCATGAGCCCCTCTGATGCCTTACGAAATGAAACGGTTGACCAAAATTTTACTGAACTGTCATCTCGGCCATCAACCTCGACAATAAACCTCACCGGCCCCTCGAGTGCCAATAGTGGAGCATGAAAATCAGATGCCTCAAGCACGCAAGGAAGGCCAAAGCCAACACACGCTAGCAACACAAAAAGATTCAGAACTGGTCGCAGCTTCATATTACACATCTCCATTTCATTCTCCATTCAACTGTCTTATGAAGCCGTAAAAAGCATTGGAGGGTTAGAAGGAACCTCTGGCAAGGAATACAATGCAGGATTTCCTGCTGTATCAATCGTTGCTGCAAGCAACGCCCCTACCTTCGCCGCTCCATCTGGTTTTGCTGTACCCAACATTGGAATTGCAGTTGTTCGAGTAATGGTTGTCCCCATGATGTACCCAATTTTAAACTCAAATTGTGTCGATCCAAGCACACAGTATTTCGATGGTGCTTGGTCCGCAAATGGCGTAAACGCTAGATAACGGAAAGCATCAGGTTGCGGTCCGGTAAAATGCTTACCGCCGAGCAATGTTGGCGCCGATCCATTATCAGAGTCTTGAAGCACGCTTGTAAGGTAATAACTTGAAATCTTCTCAATTACACGAAGTGGACCAGGGTAAGGCAAGCCCGCTTGAGTCAGCTGCCGAGCAATAATCCCAGAACCCATCATCGAGATCTTGCCGTTATTTGAGGAGCGAGCAACACTATTTAATCCCGTAGCTACGCCACTAACATTTCGCGTGTACTCGTCCGTCAACGCTTGTGCTGTTGAGAGCGCAGAGATTTGTAGTGGAACGTTTGTTGTTGCATCTTCTGTTACATACACCATATTGCCGCCACCTCGCCAAATGGACTCAGTTGCAACACCAAGATCAACAGTGTAAGAAGCAGCAGGCCCAATAGCCAACATCGATGCAAGAGAATCAGTACCATCATAAATTTGATTATGACTGAAACTTCCACGAGCAGCTCTAATTGCCACATCTGCCACATTAAAGAGCGCTTTAACGGTCATGTTATTCAATGAACTGCGAAGTGATCCACCTACCAATTGATAACGGCTAATAACACCCGCCCCAAAACCCAAGAATGCCTCTCGATCCATATGCACAACAGCGCGCGGACCGTTTACCCGCAAGGTAAAGTACACGTTGGTAAAGATTTCTCCGCCCTGACTCAAGTCAGTGACGTTACCAACTTGTAAGATTCCACCAGAAGTGCTTGGGTCACCGATTAACAATGCCGATTCTTTAGCGATCGAAACCAGAATGTCTGTCTCAAGTGTTCGTGTATCAGCTTCAATACCAACACATGCAGAATCCATAATTTTCATCGTAGCGTTTTTATTAAGCCAAATCTTACCACACCCGATGATGCGAGATCGCCCAACACTTACATGATCCGTTGAGCTCAAGTTACGCGCAACTAAGCGTGTACTATCGCGGTCATTCAATCCTTCAAAGATCAACTGTGAACGACCATTCATATAGAGCACTGGCCCTTTTTGATTATTGCTATGCCCAACATCAGGGAATCTTAATGTTGATCCTGGCTCAAAAATCAATTTGATATTTCCATCAAAGGTAATTTGCTGATTCGTTCCATTGGTAAGACCACCAAAAGCGCTCAGGTCAAATTCGCCCCCCGCAGGAACCCTAATTTCACGAGTATCTGTGGAGAAGAAGGTAATTCTTTGCGAACCAGAAGCACCAAAGTTTGTTGTCGGGATAATTGGCTGTGCATCAGACAAGATAATGTCTTCGTTAAGCTCAATAAAGCAGTCACCGTTTGGCACAAGAGTTACTTTATTTTTACCCAGAAGATTCCATGCATTAACTGAGTTTGCGTTCCATGAACGGCTACCAATTCCTAGGCACGCGTCTTTATCCATAAAGATTGCCGCATTTGCTCCTTCACCAGGAACAAATCCTGATGCAGACGGCACAGAAACAATTTCACGGATGGTTGCATAATTAGTTCCATCACCCGTCAAATACATGGTTAATGGGTTGGCTGTTGTTGCTCCCGCAATAGCTAATTGTTCAATTGCAACTCCAGAGCCAAACCGCAACAATCCACTGGTTGGCATAGCGACAGCAGATGTCTGAACCCCAACACTACGAACAGCATTACCAAAAGCCTGCTGGAATTCTGGAAGTATTGAGATGTTCTTAAATGGCAACGCAGTATTTTTCTTGACCGTTCCCCATGGAACCGTGAGGTCTGAAGATAGTCCTGTTGCTCGTTTTTGGAACGAAACATCAATGTGTTGTCCCTGTGCTAATGCAAAATCCGTATCAATGTTATACGGCTGCACTCCTTTAAGGAATTTGAGCTGGTCAAATGGCACAGTTAGCGTTCCAATTGGATTATATGTCGTAAGCGTAGACTGGGGGACCCTGAGTGCAATTGGCACATCAAAGGCAGCGCGAGGCGTGTATGAAGCGGTCGCCCCACTACTTTGATGGACAGGCCCCGCCGTCAATTCACCACCATGATTAACATACACAACACCACCGAGCGACGAGCTTGAAACAACCGCCGGAGGAGTTACTCCACCATCAGCTCCCGCAGAGAAATACAAAAGGGAACCGTTAATTTTTAATGATGCTCGTGTTGTACTTGCCGCATCCAATGAGAAGAGCGTCCATCCTGTTCCAATAACCGGAACTTGTACACCCTGCCATGGATACACAACAGAAGTTGAAGGGCCCGAAGGGCGTGAAATAATCCCCTGCGTTGAGGTCCACCCCACCGACAAGTTTGACGCATTACCCAAGTGAATAAGCTGGAAAGTTTGTTGGTTTGTATCAAGCACACCATCTTCTATATTGGTATCAAGAGACAATTCAGCTTTCATATCCCCAACTGTTTGCCTAAAGACGTTCATATATGCACTTGAGAGCAAGCTGTCAGTAGCTCCACCAGCAAGAACGTTAGCTTGTGTACCAAGTTGCAACACACGCCCATACCCACGAATATTCGCATCAAGCGCATCGCCATGATTGAACAAATAAATCGTGGAGTTATTGTCCTGCACAAATGGGGCTGTAAAGTTTACTTGCTCTTTAACTGCAAGGCGCACCCCAGAAAAACACAAGCTTTCATGGCAACGGAATTGCGCATTCTCAAGCCAAATGGTTGGAATATCAACAGTCGTACTTAAAACTTTATTAGAATACACCGCATACTCACCCCCAATAATTGCCGGAGATGCAGCAGCATGATCACGTACAATATTACGAGAAACGTCTAAGTGATTAAATCTGACATACCTGAGTACCACGTCATTATTAACGTTAATACACCCTCTGTTGTATCTCTTGTAGGTAGAATTTTTAACCAACGGCCAAGCACCAATCTGAGTAGCATCTGATTTTACTGGTGTTCCTGTGTGGTCTATTTCAACAGATCCAATACTTATATTTCCAAGCCCACCCGTTTGCGCAACCAAATCACCATTAGCATCTGGCAAATAACGTCCCATTAAGGTCCCTGCGTGCCGTGCAAATGCCGTTGTGTCGGTAACAGCGCTATCAATAAACGATCTAAATGAACACAATCCCTGAATATCAAGCACATGTTCACCCACGCCTGTCGTTTCGACAGAGCCAGCCAGAGGTAAACTAGTACCATCATACGTACCTGTACCAATTGTATAACGTGGCGCACTAACTACAGAACCTGTACCTGTAGACGAAACGCCTGAGGATACAAAGAGCTGTGCCGCCCCCCACAAAGTAACTTTTGGCACCACATCGTACTTGTATGATTGAAACGAGCCGCCAGAGTATGTGGCATACCCGTCGATAATCATAGCCGATGGATTGTGCTTAAATGTCGCCGATGAAACAGTCTGAACAGCTGTCGAAAGACGCGTTGCCAAGGTTGTCATTTGCTGAGCTGTGGTATCTAACGCCCTGGTATTTACCGTAGCGATATGATGAGCAAAGGTATTGTGGTATACAGAAAGATGGCCGTTAATAGCAAGCACAAACCCTGGGCGAATGGCAGAACGGCCCTTACCGTTGGTAAAGATTTCTTTATTGTACCAGCATGAATCGCCATACGGATTAGCAGCACTTGAAGGATATGAGTTAGTAGAGTTTATAATCCACAGCCCTCGCGATGATGGGTCGCCATCCGCGTCCAATGCAATACCAGAACCACCCTCAAGATATGAATCTAAGGCATCGCTGAGTCCGGTTGAATACGCAGTGTAAGCATATGCTTTTTCATCGGTAATGCGTAAAAACGCATATCCACCAGCTGGTTTGTTAAGGTTAAGGTTGAGCCGAATATGGTTTGCATTTGTAAGCGAACCCACCCCGCCAGAACCATCATCAAATAAGTTTCCGCCAATTGTTAGCGCACCATCTCGATACGTATTTGCTGTGGTGGTACCAACAAGCTTCAATACCATTCTTCCAGGACCCGCACATGACACGTCAAACGCCAATGCAGCACTCAACATTGCTGCAGTTTCGTTCGAACTAATACCCTCGGTAGACGCAGGATCAAGCCCTGTTCTATTGTTTGAAGCAAACGTTAAGAATGAGTTATGCCCCACCATAAACGTAACGTCATCTTGCATTTCAGAACTAAGAGAGTTCCAGGAGGTAATTTTCCGCGAGACAACAACCTTGTTAATCCCTCTCTGCCAAACGTCAGTGTCGACATGGTCCATTAAGATCACACCACGAACACCAGAACCTCCAGCATCGATAGTATTTGCAAACGTGCCAGGAGAAGATTCATACAAACTTGTTAAAGAAACGGTTTTATTATTCGCAATCACAAATTCAACTTGCCCCGCACCAGAGAAGGTGAGGTTCATGTCACCAGCAAGCGAAGAAAGAGGCACCGAGCTTCCGTTATCAGGATTTGTTCCTGTAAACGTAAGATCGTTGTTAACGTTAATGGTAACTTTAGCACCTGCACCTGCATACAAAATAAGGTGTCCATATCCAACGCCTGTTGCAATGTTAGGCGCCGAAGGACGAATAATCGTAGTCGCATCAACGTTAATTTTGAGCGTCGAGTTAGGAAGTGCGCCAAAGATAACATTACCGTTAATAAGCTGATTACCTGATAATGAAATCACGTTTGCAGCATCGGCATCACTCGCCATCACAGCAAGCGTGCCACTACCAATAGTGGTATTGGTTGTATAAGTAGTATTAACAGTTTGCCCAATAAGCACACCGCCAAAAAGCGCTAGAAACAACGCAAGAAACAATCGTAAGGTTCTCATGACAAGTCCAGTCACCTAATAAAAATATACGTGCACATCCCCCGGGCAAGCGTCCGAGAGCACAATTTCTCTTAACGAGCTGGACTGTTGTACTATGGTTAAAAAACAAAAAACAATACTTCCCTACTGAAAAAGGACAATTCTCTGTTTCTGCGATATCCTCCACAGGAGTTAGGTTAGCCCTAAAATAGTAACGCCCATGACAAACGGTAACGCGAAAAAAGTCGAACATTCTGGTCTTTTTGTAGGTTTTGAAGGAATTGATGGTTCAGGAAAAACGACTCTTATTGCCCTGGTTATAAAAAATTTAACCGAGCTCGGGTACAACGCCCTTAAAACCCGCGAGCCAGGAGGAACTCCTGCCGGCCAAGCAATTAGAACATTACTCCAACACTCCCCGGTACCACTTACTCCCCTTACCGAAGCGCTCCTGTTTGCCGCAGACCGAGCAGAACACATCCACACTGTTGTTAAACCAGCATTAAAAAACAATGCCATTGTGCTTTCTGACCGGACCTACCTTTCGTCTCTGGTATACCAGGCTGAAAGCAATATTTCGCAGCAAACCATCCAAGACATTAACAACATTGCCATGCAAAACTGCGTTCCAGATTTAATTATCTACATCGATATCCAGCCAGAAGAAGCCGGCAATCGATTTATGCAACGCGCAGAAACTCGTACACGATTTGAAGCACGAGGACTTGCCTTTTTCAAGAATGTCCACGAACGCTACGCCAAGTTACTCCCCTCCCTGCCTAACGTATTTACCGTTGATGGCCGCTTGGAGCCTCTGACGGCCGCAAACGCTATCACACAAAAAATCTGTGAATCTTTCACAACCAAAAGACATGAACCAGCTAAAAATACTCAATCACACACATAAATCTGTTACCAAAGATGCCGCACAAGAGCTCATTAAAAAGGCATTGTGTACACGTGGGGGCGCAGGCTGTTTTTGTGCCACGTGCTTTTCGGTCACGCAAAAAACACATCCCAGCATCATTTGGATCCAAAGCAAAACAACGTACACCAAAGATGATTTAGCCCCGCTCCATGCACTTACGCAACTGGCACGCACCAGCAAAGACATGTTGTTTTTTGTACTCGAAAATCCAGAATTTCTCCTACCCGCAAGCGCAAACAGTCTGCTCAAAACGCTTGAGGAGCCACCGGCCAACACAACTTTTTTATTTTTGTCTCAGAACACATCCTGTATTTTGCCAACTATTTTATCTCGAGCTGAACTGGTCGCTCTCCAAGCTTCGAGCACGGAACAAGCGCTTGAACAACATCCCCTGTTCTACCTCGCGCTAGCAGCCTGCAAAAAAGAAGAATACAAAGCCGCGCATCTAGAAAGCGTGCTACAAAAAGATTGTCCCGACGCCCAAGCTTCCGCATTGCTGGTTGACGAGCTCATCCAGGCACTTTCCCAAGAACACTCATTCAGCAGCCAAATCGCAACGCTATTTCAACTCCGCTCAACACCACCAGCACCCGGCAGCAGCAAATTGTTCTGGCGAACTCTTTTTATGCGCATGGGCCTCCTGTGATTACACAGAAAAAAACAAATTCCTGGCTCAAAAAAATTTGGGGATTTGTTGTCGCTGGTGCTTTCTCTGCCTTTGTTGGCAACACCACCGCGTACATTTTTGCAGCACCCATTTTACTCTGGTGGGGCATGCCTCAATCAACCATGAGCATTGTAGGCAACGTTATCTTTGCACCGTTTTTAAGTGTTTTTATTTTGCTCTGCTCGCTGATGCTGGGCACAGCACTTTTTGGCGGCATTCCCACAATCCTGAGCGCACCACTTGAATATGTAACAACGTTGTGGATGAAATGCCTATCGCTGGGAACAACAAGTTTTTTGTACGGGCAGCAAGCTCACCCTGCCATTTTTATTTGTTTGCTGTTGGTTGTCTTTGTAACAGGATGGGCCATTCTCAGTTCTGCCAACAAAAAGCAACTCCTGACAGCTCTTGTAGTGGGACATATTGCCACCACCGCGCTCTTGCTCATTCCACTCACAACACCATCAAGCGTGCTTGAAAACAGGTATGGAAAATTAGTAATCACTCAAAAAAATACATCTGATCTGACAATCACTGACAGTGGCTACCTTGCAGGGCTGCAATCACCAGAAAAAAACATCCAATTCCAGGTTAAACGCCATCTCATGCAATGCCATGGCACGCTGAAGATTGCACATCTGGAACTTGAAAAACTTAACGGCAGAGCGTTGCGCGCGGTAAACGAACTGATGACCGTGGTACAAATTGCAAAAATTACGCTACCACAAATCAATCCTACCGATTCCTCAATTTCAGCTCCCACCAAACCTCGCACGCCATTTTTCTGGCGCCAACTTTCAATGTTACGCACAAAAGCCCGGAATAAAGGAACTTTTATTAACTATCGCCGGAACGCTGATTTCACTAACAACATTCGCTCTTGAAAGCTATGGCGGACTAAACGCCAAAATTACGTGAAACCTCAGCAAAGCCATCCACCGCAGCTTCCAGATCTTGCTGTGTGACTTCTGGCCATAACTTGTCCAAGAAAACCATTTCTGCATACGCAGCTTGATACAACAAAAAATTGCTCAGCCGCACTGCCCCGCCAGACCGAATAATCAATTCTGGTTCTGGCACATCTGCTGTCCACAAATTATTTGTAAATTCAGCAGCGGTAATCGCCTCTGGAGCCAAAAGTCCTTGCGCAACTTTTTGAGCTATTTTACGAGCCGCGGCCACTATCTCTTGCTGGCCTCCGTAACAAAAAAGCGCATTGATTATTAATTTTGTCCCGCCGCGAGTCCCCTCTTCAATCTGCGCAATCGCACCGGCAACCGAAGGATGAAAAAGATTTCTATCGCCCAAAAACCTCATTCTTACGTTCTTTTTGCTCAGTTTTTCTACCATTTCTGTAGCTCGCAAATTCAATAATGAATACAAATCGGTAAGCGTAGCATCTGCACGTTTAAGGTTTTCGATGGAAAGTGCATACACCGATAAATAGGGGATTTTTTTTTGCAGGCAACATTCAATTGCAGCTTCCAGAGAAGTTGCACCCCCGTCCAATGAATTAACAGAGACAATACCCTGCTTGCGCACCCATCGTCTATTGCCGTCCATGATAATGGCTAAATGCTGCATAAAAATCCCTTAACTTGCATTACTCTGCACGCAAGGGAGTGTACTGCAACGAAAACCACATTAAAAGCGAGAATCCTAATTACTAAACATTTGCAAAAGCACCTGTTTAGCAAATCAAACTAAGACCGCAAAAAAATGCGCTCAGGAACTTATTCTTCTTCGTGCCAGAGCATCCCGTTCACTTGAGAGTTCCACAGTTTTGCGTACAAGCCTTCTTGCTTGAGCAAGTCATCATGTTTGCCATCGCCCACCAGCTGACCTTTGTCAAACACTAAGATTCGGTCCATGTTGAGCAATGTTGAAATGCGGTGCGCAATCACTAAGGTTGTTTTACCTTGCATTAATGTTTCAAAGCTTTGTTGAATTTCATGCTCAGTCACCGAATCAAGCGCGGAGGTTGCTTCATCAAGAATCAAGATTGGTGCGTTTTTTAAAATAGCTCGCGCAATAGCAATTCGCTGCACCTGTCCGCCAGAAAGCTTGAGGCCGCGCTCGCCTGCAAAGGCAAAATAGCCACCTTCGTTTCGACGAATAAAATCGTCTGCAAATGCTGCTTTTGCTGCCGCAAACACTTCTTCATCCGTTGCTTTTGGATTGCCATAGCGAATGTTTTCGATAATTGAACGGTGAAATAATTGTGGGTTTTGAGGAATAACGCTCACATGCTCACGCAAACTGCTCTGTGTTACTTTGGTGATGTCTTGATTATCAATAAGAATACTACCGTCAAGTACATCATACAGACGCACAATTAAATTGATAAAAGTTGTCTTGCCGCTGCCAGAAAACCCAACCAGCCCAACTTTTTGCCCACCTGGAATCACTACCGAAAGATGCTCAAACAATTTACCTTTTACAGTGTGATGAAAATTTACATTGTTAAATTCAATTGCTCCCCTGGTCACAATGAGGGGAACACAATCTTCTGGATCTTCCATTTCATGAGGAATAGAAAGAATCTTAAGCGCCGAACGACTAGATCCTACCGCTTTTTCAAATTCACCAAGCTCTTGAGTGAGCCCCCAGATGTAATCAACCACCGTCATAGACAAACTAATAATCACCGCAAAGTCCCCGACCGTCACTTGCCCGAGCGCCTGCAAGCGCACGGTCATAGCAAGCACACCTGCGATGTAAATTGAACTAATCATCGTCTCCAGAAAGCGAGTGCGCAACATCGCCATGTGGAACGAATGGTCTTTTTGAATCATATCGTCCAGGCCATATTTAAGATAATGAGCTTCATAATCTTGGCGCGCAAACAATTTAACATTCAAAATATTGGTCACGCTATCAACGACTTGGCCAAAAATACGTGCTTTGCTCCGCGCAAATTCGGTCGAGTGCTCATGCACTTTCCCTGCACCAGCAAAGTTAATCCCGAGCAGCACGGTTATCCATGCAAAAAAAGCTAGCCCCACATACGGATGCACCGTCCACAAGGTAATAAGTGTAAAAAAAATGGTGCAAAATTTACGGCCAAATTGCTCCAGTACCATAGTCAGCACTTTGCAAACGTTTTCACCCATTTCGATGACACGATTTGCAACGGTGCCAGAAAAATTGTCTTGGAAGAATTTATGGGAATGACGTTCGGTATACGCAAAAAGACTCTCAACAATGCTTGCTTCCAATGTGGGAAAAGTGCGCATATACAAATATTCGTACAATCGCCACTGCAAACCAGCAAGCGCCCACCAACCACCATACATAACAACCAACATGAATGCCACGGCGACAAAATTACCGTTATTGGCACACGCGGACAACGAATTAATAGCATGACGCAACAACATGTTATCGATAGATGAAACCGCACCAGCAAACAAGGTGAGCACCATCAATGTGATAAATTGCCAACGATATGGCCTCAAAAAAACCAGAATGAATTCATACAAATTATTTGGAATGCTTTTAATCGACATAATATCACTCCCTGACAATAGAAAAATCAGGCAAAGCCTAGCGAAGTAAAAGGACCGGACTCAAGACAATCTACAGTATGCCGTCAAAGCACAGCGCTCATTCACCTGCGAGTAGCACTTTAAAAGCCGGCTTAAAACAACAGAGCTGCAAAGGCCACTTGACCATAAAACATTACAGCCAGACACTATGCTAGTTTTAAAAAAGCCCTAAAAACTCTGTCTTTTTGGCCTGAGTCGAGTTTTACACCAACAATTCTTCAAGGGAGTACCCTAGATCAATCAACCAAATCTATAGAAAACGCCAAAAGGCCCAGAGCTCTTCATGAAACATTGGTCTATCCGAAAACTATTTATTTTAATTTTAGCTGTTTTTCTAAGCTCAAAGAGCATCGGTATTATTCAGTATGAAAAACTCGAAACGCCAAGCTTCTTTTTTGATGTCTCTGTAAATGAAGTGCTCAATGGACAGCTAAAGTTAACCCCTCTTGTTATTGGGTATACAAATCGGCCAATCAGAGCTCCAGTGACAATTTTTTATACCAACAACAATCCCTATTTTTGTCTACACGCAAAACAAAGTAATGCCTGTCTCAACATAAATCTTGAGCCACTTGTAGGTGTATTTAAAAAACCCCGCAATCGCTCTTTCATCAGCGAGTTAAAAGATTCATCAATTCAAGAATTTGCAACATTAACGAAAAACATTAATTACCCAACATCTTTTTTACTCGAAGTAGAAAAAGAGCTGTGGCTAATATACATGACCCCTAGCTTTGAAAATTTTCCTGAAGGGAATTGTTTCGTAACAAAAGTAATTGTTTCGGGAGCTACGCAGCCCACACCCCACGTATTAAATTTTATTAAATCTCTTATTGAAACAGACGACACCACTTGGTCATTGAGATCTGCTCTTGCTGCATCCGTAAAAGCCGTTAAAGGCTGTTGTAGAAGAAAAAAAGCCAGTCTTAGATAAAACCATGGTATTTAATCCCGCTCCACCGCAACATTACAACCAGTCAGAAGCACGAATACAAAAAGCCCAAAAACCCATACATTTCAACGCCGACTTTTAACTGTGCAAAAAGCTCCAGAATTAGAATATTCTTAAACACTTCTAACCAAATTTTTTAAGAAGCGGTCTTCATGAAATCTTCATCTATCAAAAAAAATTTTATTTTTATCTTGGCTGTTTTTCTGAGTAGTCATTCGGTAAAGGCAATGCAAGACTACAATTCAATGTCTGTCTCTATCCGCGAAACAAGAATCCTTAGGCATGCCGATGGCTCCCAAAAAAGCGCAACTCTTGCTGCAGACCGTATTTTTGTCGACTGCAAAGGAAAAACTCCTGTCTCTGTCATTTATTATGGTCAAGCGCCTGTGATTCCCGGTTGTCCCACAACAGTGGAAGCAAACTTTGCTGCCCTGGAAAGAGTCTTTAAATCTTTCCAGTGGCGTACTTTTGTCGAAACATCCTCTATCCCAGAACTTCAAGAACTCGCAGAATTAACAAGAAACCTCAGGGACCTTGAAGAAGACGAAGTAATTACATTCAATCTTCAAGACACTGCCTCACCAAGAAACATCTTTGTCAGCATTAAAAAAGAAAAAGACAACTTTCCGTTCCTTCCAGGGGAAACTCGCGCGTCAGACAGGTTTGTCAAGGTTATGCCTGTAATTTGCGTAAAAGCGTACTCTAACGATGCAGGACTATCGCCAAGCATGCTTAATCTTTTAAAAGCACTCGTCTCAGAAGACACCTGCACGGAAAAGATCCTAGGCAAGATCCTTGCTAAGGTTAAATCAGCATGTTGCAGTAGCCGCAGAGGCGATCAGCACATCGACTAAATTCAAGGGCGGCAGGAAACTCTTCTTGAGCCGCCCGCCTATGAAAAACAGCTTTTTTGAACTACCATAGACAGATGCCCTCCCTACACCTTCGCTCTATGAGCTATGGTGCTCAGGTCGCATAAAGCCAGGGTGAGACCCAGAAAAAAATCGCGTAGTTATAACCTTTTTGAGGACTGTTTTCATGAAAACGAGTTTTGATGTCATTGTCATTGGCGCAGGCCACGCAGGGTGCGAAGCCGCCTATGCTGCTGCAAAAATGGGAGCTTCAACCCTCCTTTTGACCTTAGACACTTCAAAAATCGCCATGATGCCGTGCAATCCTTCCATCGGCGGGATTGGAAAAGGCCACATCGTGTGCGAAATCGCGGCGTTTGATGGCTTGATGCCCAAAATTTCCTCAAAGACCTACCTGCAAGCTCGCATGCTCAACACGAGCAAGGGACCGGCCGTTCAAGGCCTACGCCTGCAAATCGACAAGTACAAATACTCAGAAAAAGCGGCTGAAGAACTTAAAAACACACCAAACCTCACCATCCACCAAGGCAAAGCCAAATCGTTACTTTTTGAAACACGCGATGGAAAAAAACACGTTTCTGGCGTTACCACACACGCGGGTGAAACATTTACCGCACGCTGTGTAGTCATCACCACCGGCGTATTTTTGAATGGCACTATCCATATCGGCACCAATAATCATCCGGGTGGCCCATACGGCTCTGATTCATCCATCGATTTTTCTGCGTCACTGGCTGACGCGCTTGAAACCAAACTCGGCAGATTAAAAACCGGCACACCACCACGCTTACTCAAAAGCAGTTTGGATTATTCAAAATTTGAGCAACAACACATCGATCCACTCGAACACTTGTTTGAGTTTGATCCCGTGGACGTAGTAGAAAAAGTTGCATGCTACCAGACTGAAACGACTGAAGTTACGCATAAAATTATTGCCGACAACTTGCACTGCTCTGCCATGTATTCTGGCAACATCAAAGGTGTTGGCCCACGCTACTGCCCATCGATTGAAGACAAAATTGGCAGATTCAAAGACAAAACATCTCATCACGTGTTTGTAGAACCAGAAAGCGAACACTGCGGCGAAATTTATCCCGCAGGCCTTTCCACCTCCCTCCCTCTAGATGTGCAACAAGCCTACATCAACAGCATTCCAGGATTTGAAAACGCAGTGATCACCAAACCTGGCTACGCAATCGAATACGACTTTTTACAACCTTCAAATTTAAAACACACGCTGGAAGCAAAAGTTATTGGCGGACTGTTTTTTGCAGGCCAAGTTAACGGCACCACGGGGTACGAAGAAGCAGCCGGCCAAGGCCTGATTGCTGGCGTAAACGCTGGATTACTTGCGCTCAATAAAGATCCTTTTATCATGAAACGCACCGAAGGCTACATTGGCGTGATGATTGATGATTTAATAACTCTTGGCGTTGATGAACCGTACCGCATGTTCACCTCACGCGCAGAACGGCGCTTAATTTTGCGTCAGGACAACGTGTTTGCACGGCTCATGCCATACGCACATCAATTCAACTTGGTCGACCAGAATTTGTATGAGCGCTTTTTAGCAGAAGAAAAACTTACAGCCACTGTTCTACCAATTATTTTTAAAGACAAGCTCATTGGTTCAGGACTGTTTGATGCGTTTCACGTCTACGACTTTGATGCCGAAGCAAAAAAAACCGCACGTCAAAAATTGCTACAAGTATGTGAAGAAAAAGAAATTGACACATCGGCTCTCTCAAGCCGAGCGTTGCTCAGAATTTATGCAGAAACACGCTACAGTGGCTATATCGAAAAAGAAGAGCGGGAAGTTGAAAAAGTACTCAAAAACAAAAACATCATCATTCCAGAAGACTTTTCGTACAAAGGCATCCCGGGTCTTTCTACCGAACTCACCAAAAAACTTGAGCTTCATCGTCCCGGTACACTTGCAAATCTTGATCTTATTCCGGGCATGACGCCTGCTGCCGTCTCCCTTATTTTGTTTCACCTAAATCAAAATAAGAAAAATAAAAGCGAGTTCTAAACAAGTCTAACTGCGCACCAAAAACGCAACCTGCTTCAGCAGTTTTTTCTTAACCACAGCTTCACGCCGTTGTCGCTCGCAGTTATGCGCTTGAAGGTTCCATTTTTTTATCAAATCTTTGGACGCCTCAAGACCATAGTCAGCTAGAGCTTTTTTCAAGCTAAATACACTACCATCGAGCTCTCTGTTGAGTTGAATAAATGTAAGATTTAAAAAACCAATACGCCAATCAAGCTCTTCATCGTCCAGATAAAAACATTCCGCGCTACCTCGAGAGCAGGCTAGCTCCCTAAGACTCGCCAACCTTTTTTCCAGATAAAAACGTAAATATGAAGAAATAAAAGACCGCCCCTGCGCTGCTAAATCTGCACCTTCCGCCACGGCAAACACCCGTTCTGACACAGGGCATATCAACAACAAGCGCGATCCTCGCCGAAGTACCTGCAAATCGCCTTTACAATATTTATTAATCTCGACTGCAAAAAGAGCCCGATCTCTTGAATCAGCAAGAACCGGGCTTACAAAAAACAAAGTGATTAGAAGAGCAAAAAAATATTTCATGAAAAACTGGTAAACACAGGTCGCAAATAGTGGCTGCTATGTTACTCCCAACGCTGTTGATTGTTAATAAAATCGCATGCCGCCGTTCATTTAAAAATTCTCACAGCGCCATCTTTCTTGTAACAACCGGTTTTTCAGGTACAGTAAAAAAACAATGTTTTGATTGGGCGGAGAATTTTTTATGATCGTTATGTACAAACTTGCAAGCGTTGCAACAGTTCTTTTTGCAGCATATGTGCTTTCTTCAAATCGTAGTGCCATCAAGTGGCATTACATCGTTATCACTCTTGCTGTTCAATTTCTTATCGCACTTGCAATGCTTAAAACCTCTGGCGGTGAAGTCATTGGATTTAAAATTGCAGAGTTATTTTCCAGGCTCAATGAATACGCCGATGCAGGCGGAAAAATGGTGTTCAGTACACTGGCTGACCCTACATCAAAAGCAGGCTGGGGCTTTATCTTTGCCGTAAAAATTACCACGCTCATTACATTCATGGGAGGCTTACTTGGATTGCTCTCATACTTTGGCGTGATCGCCTTTTTGGTGCGTGGCATTGCAACTGTTGCATCACCAGTCTTTGGCGTTTCTGGCGCAGAAGGTTTGTGCACTGTAGCCAACTCATTGCTTGGTCAAATTGAATCTCCAATGTTAGTGCGCAGCTACTTACCCAAAATGACCCGCTCAGAACTGATGTCTGTGATGATCAGCGGTTTTTCAACCACCAGCATCACGCTTCTGGTTACTTTTGCAGCACAAGGAATTTCTGCTCTGCACTTATTTACCTCAAGCATAATGGCAGTCCCTGGTACATTCGTGATTGCAAAGTTACTTGAACCAGAAACACATGTCCCTGAAACCATGGGACACAACGTCAGCCCAACGCAAGATTCAAGCGATAACGTTATTGATGCTGTAGCATCTGGCGCATCCAATGGATTTATGGTTTCTGGCATCATCATTGCCATGTTGATTACCTTTATTGGGCTTACTGTTTTTGCAAATGACATTGTTGAAAAAATTATCTTCATGATCAGCGGCAAACACGGATTTACGGTTGATACATTACTCGGCTTTGTGTTCCGCCCAATCACCTACCTTCTTGGCGTTCCTGCAAGTGAGCAGGGTGATGTTGCCGCACTCATTGGTAACCGCATGCTCATCAACGAATTTGTCGCGTACTTAAAAATGATGTCGCTTGATTTTTCTCTGTACAGCAAAACAATTTTGACATACTTGCTCTGCGGTTTTGCAAATTTCTCGAGCATCGGCATGCAAATTGGTGGCATTAGCGCAATGGCACCAAGCACACGTGCAACGCTCAGCCAAATCGGCCTGCGCGCTATGATTGGCGGGACGTTAGTCAACATACTCAATGCATGCATTGTGAGCTTTTTACTATAATTCCTGCGTTGCAGTGAAATAAATCGTAAATATAAAAAGGGGCGAAAAACATCGCCCCTTTTTATATTTACGATTTACGATGAACTAAATGTTTTGTACCCAGAGGAAGAGATTTTCTAAGACGAGCATTCCGAAATGGAGCTTTTTTCGCTTGCTGTCGCACATGTCCCCACGTGCTTAAATTTGGCGCTTGAGGCTTCACTTTGTGCGATGCTTTAGGGCGAATCCTAGCTACCCAATCTTTGCCGCGCACGCCACCTTGAGCCGCTAGCCCGCTTCTATCCACTCTTGCAGTGTTTGTTTGAGTCGCCAAAGATCTATTGCGATTAAAAAGCGCCCTAAATTTATCTATCAACGGCGCACTGCACGAATTTACCAGCAACAATAGTACTAAAATTCTACACAGCTCTTTTTTCATACAAACCCCTAAGTAAACCCTTACTTTTCAAACCTAAAAATCATTTCCGCCCTCTGGTTTGCTAAAATTTCTCGAACGCTTTTTTACACTGCCACGGTCCTCTGATAAGGCCTTGCACCTTTTAATGCAAAACTTAAACCAAGAAGCCTGGACAAACTCCACGTATCCAAAAAACAAAAAGACTTTTACGTTTTTCTCACATGCTCCCTCAAATTAATCTGTAGAAAAAACGCCAGCCTGACCTAATCCATTAGCAGACCCAAAACCCGGTGCCCTTAAAGCCGCCCTGGCCATCGTGCGATGCATAGCCCTACTGTGACGATTTGACACTAATAACGCACCATTAGAATGTAATCCACTCAACTCTCTAAAATCATCCTGAATACGTCGCCGTTTTTCAGCGAGCTTAGTTCTGTTTTGTATTCCATCTAACCGCGCAAGAGCTCTATGTAGTTCTGCTTCTTTGTTATGAATATTTACCAGAACGTCACGATACGGACCCCGTGGGAGCTTTTTCTCTATTTCTTTTGCATCCTTAATACTCTGCCTAGCAGCAGCCCTATGCTCTTTTGGATTTTTAACCCAAGGATCCGCAGGTATATTCTGCAGACAGCCAAACAACAACAATGACAGGATTGTTTTCTTCAACATATCCAACTCTCATTACACACTTGTGCGCCTAAATCAGCGTCATATCAAGCGCCTGTTTTTTGCAATAAAACACGTGAATTCAGCGCGGTTATTCAGGAGTAATCACTGGCGGCTTAGTCTGCGATCATATGCTCAACGCCATTGCGCTTTTTTTACCCGCACATTATTTTTTTTGGGCTTTTGTGGGGATGGTTTTCTCTTTTTTTTAGCCAAGAAAACCAATGAACGCTTGTGCTTAGTTTTTTGTACAATGGCCCTAGGTTTTTTAGACATCGCAGCCGCTGCTTTTTGCCGCGCAATCTTTGCTCGCGAAGCACTCTCATTTAAATATGTTTTATTTTCAATCGGATGTGTGAATGGCATAATTCCATGGCGCCGCAAGAACAATTGATACTCTTGCGAATTAAAAATATCTTCACTCGCAAACGTAAAATAGCGCGGCTCATTGGAAAAAGACGGAGTGCTTGGCACCCCGTCTTCTCGCTCACTAAAAATATTAAATGCGCGCGCTGTTGTGGGCAGTAAAAAAAGGATAAGTAACAACATTGTTATATACCACTTATTCTCCCACGCCAGCCATAACCAACTCTTCCTCTAAAGCAGCACGCTCTTTTTTCAAGTTCGCAAGCAAGGCTTTATTGCGTTCTAGTTGCGTCTCTTTTATTTTTTTAGATTTTAATTCACGCACACCCTGGCGCTTCCTATTCGACCCAGCAGACAAGGCCGCTTGCCTTTGATGCTCTCCAATTTCTTTCGCAAGCTGTTCATTTTTTTGCTTAAGCTTAGCTTCTTGCTCAACAAACCCATCTAATGCCGCATTTCTAGGAATCATTCTGATGCGATCTTGAACGTATTTGCGTGCATGCGCTCTCCACTGAGCAGCATTCGCTGCATCACCACGAGCATCTGCTTGACTTGCGTTATTTAAAGCGTCCAAACTCGCCGCTTTAAGCCGCCTGAATTCAGCAACACGGTCAAGCTGGCTTTTACGAAAAACTCGAGACCCTTTACCAGACAACTGATCTGTGCCATGCGCTCTCGCTCCACCGGCCCTGGGCGAATCTGTATCTGAAGTGCTCGATCCCGCGCGCGCTCGCATAGCTCCTTGAGCTGCAGCACCTGCAGTAAGATCAAAGGTAGCAGGGATACGCTCAAGCTCTGAATCTACTACACTTTTGCGTGGAGACTTTTTTGGCGTAACATCTTTGGGATTTACTCTATTAACACCACTGCCCCTACTCAACAGACCACCAGCATCTACCACCGTTGAAGTCGCTAACATTGCAGACAAGAACACTATTTTAACTACGTTTTTCACACCAAACTCCTTACAGAATTAGCTTATTCAAAATACGATTATAACCCCGCAAGTTCACGCTCAAGCTCTGCGTCTTCTGCTGCTTCTTGACTCGGAGTCTTTCTTGTAAAGCCTCTCGAAAGAGCAGCATCCATTCTCGCCTGTTGGCGTCGAACACCCGTCATATCTTGCTGAAACTGACGCATAGTTGCTCTATTTTCCGCTTCCAACACTACTCCAAGCTTCTTTGGATCAGCTATCGCTTTATTTGCGTCACGAATTGCTCTTGTTGTAGATGATGCACTCGAAACTCGAGGAGAGCGCGGTGTTGAAGATTTTAACTCCACTGGCACAACAGGCTTTTTTCGTCCAAACATGCCAGAAAAACATCCAGCAGATTGTGGTTTTGCTCGAGGTTGTGGTTTTGACGAACGACCAAACCATGGAGCCTGCACAGCCCCTGTAAACACAAACGCTAGAGCAAGCATTTTTACTACATTTTTCATGTTAGATTCTCCAATAATTTATCCGAACAAACTGATGCTTTCCTACAACGCTCAGGTTTTTTTGGCGAATCTAAGTTGTCGATTGCTAACCGTAACTCCCCAATCTTCCTTGCGCAGCGCAGGAGTATTTTTTCCTCAGATTTTATTGGTTCTTCATCGTCAATAAGGTACAGCACAATGCCTGCTGATGATTGGTAGAAATCCAAAAGTTTTTCTAAGCGTCGTTTTAAATACCCCGTCTTACGTACTTCATAGATGCCATCAACCAAATCAAGCATTTCTGCGTAGTGTGCTTGTTGAAGGTCCAATTCAAGCGCTTCCCAACTTATTTTGATTTGCTTCATCCACTCGACGTATTCCCCAGAACCTGGAGCTATGCGATTCGCAGAAACGTGCTGGTTTGCGCTACACATGAGCGCAAGGGCA
>Ga0214921_10003623_pt1 | contig 23445 bp, 19 predicted proteins | sample LL1505_MetaG_FD_177992 | JGI IMG/M metagenome (GOLD analysis project Ga0214921, IMG submission 177992) | Freshwater microbial communities from Lake Lanier, Atlanta, Georgia, United States - LL-1505 | ecosystem: Environmental > Aquatic > Freshwater > Lake | place: USA: Georgia | collected...
TGCGCTTGGTTCAGGAACGGTAGGGGTCAACTCCTACGTAAATGCCGTGCGGATGGTGTCCCCTACCACGATATATGCAGGCGGTGCCTTTACTACTGCGGGAGGTGTTTCTTGTAACAGGATAGCAAAGTTTACTGCAACGTAAAGAGAACAAACTACAAATAATGCCAATATAAATAATTTTACAAAAAGTAGATGGAACGCAACAGATTCCTCGTGGAACGCAATGGGCACTGGAATGAATACGGACGCTTACGCAATAAATGCGTTCAATTCCAATAATATCTATGCAGGAGGTGCCTTTACCACTGCTGTCAACATTTATGCAAATTATATCGCAAAATGGGACTAATATTAAAGCACTAGTCAAACCCAATCGCGATTGGTTTATAATCGCTCTCATTAGTGAACCCACAATTTACCAACATTTTGTATATTATTATAATTATATACAAACATACTATTTCCCTCAGACCCATATAATCCGAACCCGAATCCAATTACGCAACACTCGGGTTTACCTTGGAAAACACCGTCTTCCCATTTTTGTTCACGAGGTGGCCAACCAGTATCGGGTTCACTCCCGCAACGGGCACCTCCTTTTGTTGGTTTTCTTTGCTCTGGATAAAGCTATCGTAATCATAGATTTCATTTGTGCCCAGTCGTTCCACATATTTTGTCCCATTAATGATAATGTCTCTGGACATCCACTGCACTTCTTTTTGCGTAAGCATTTGTTTTGCCGCTACATTCGACTGTTCGCTCTGTCCGATTTCCTCGTCATAAGAAATATTGGGGTAATAGGCGATTTCCTCCGCGTTCGGGTTCCCAAATGATATGCACGTCAACCCTTCCTTGGCATTACCCTTGATATGGGTTGCGCAGTCAATGGATGCTTCCTTAATGGCCGTGGTGATTTGGTCCGTGATGCGCTTTTTAATCGCGCTAATCTCATACAGCATCTGGTCTGTGGTGAACACCACGCGCGCATCGGCTTTGCTAACATCGTTCAGCTTCAATGACCGGGAGGCGCGCGCAAGTTGGGCTTCAGAAAACACCATCAAATATACAAATACCTCCACGGATTGGTGCTCAACCGGTAGCGAAGTATGACTGCAAATACGTCTGGCGCGTCCGATGACTTGCTCTGTGCGCACCGGGTTCCAATACGGCTCCATAATATGGACATAACGGGTGTTACGCAAGTTGATGCCTTCCGACCCAGAAGCAGTAATCATAAACACTTTGATGATTTCGCCGTAATTATTGTTGCGCGCCTTTTCACGCAATACATTGGCAATGGTGTCCGGAATGCGTTCCCAATCGCCGTTATAAATGTTGCGGATGATTTCCTTTTCTTCGGTATCTTCTGTTCCGGTATACAGCGCATAATGAGGTTTCATCCAGTCTTCTTCGCTCATATCCAGCTCCCAGGAGAAAGCGGTGCGTTTGAGTTTGAGCTGGGCAAATCCGTTCGCTTCTAGCGCGATAGAAAAGATACCGATACCCTCTAAGGTGCGGAACTGACTGTATACGAGGTGGTTGCCAATGTGTTCTTGCGAATTAATGTTTTCAATCATCCGTAAAAACTTGGGGCTGTATACGCGGAGGCCGTCTAACGACAAGAGCTCATACTTGTTGTCTTTCAAATATTGCATCATCCGGTCGACCTCCTCTTTGTAGGCGGCGTTCACAACGTGACCCATTAGCTCGTCGGTCTCTTCATCCAGCTCTTCCTCCATATCGTATTGGTCTCTGGTGTTATTCAACTGTTGAATAAACGCATCTAGCGGGTTGGCGGGTTCGGAATCCGCGCCACCTGATTGGAGCTCCTCCTCGGGGAGCTGTTCAATGATTTTGAACTTGACGGGTAGCTTCTTTTTGGTCTTGGCATTAGTTGTCTTTTTCGTGTCGGAAGAGGGGGATAAAGGGCTGCGTATTTTTCTTGTCTTGCGCGCGGTTTCTTGCGCCTTTTCTTGCGCCTTGGCTCGCTCTTTGGCTTCCTTCTCTTGTTCCTTTAATCGCTTGGCTTCTTCCTTCTCTTGCGCTTTGGCTCTCTCTTTGGCTTCCTTCTCTTGCGCTTTGGCTCGCTCTTTTTGCGCCTTCTCTTGCGCCTTGGCTCGCTCTTTGGCTTCCTTTTCTTGCGCCTTGGCTTGTTCCTTTTGTGCCTTCTCTTGTGCCTTGGCATTCTTCTCTTGTTCTTTGGTTTGTTTCTCTATGCGCGCCGCAATCAACTGTTCTCTTATCGGTTCTTCCACATCACTCTTTTCTTTGGATACAGAGCTGAATTGGTTTTTGATTTGTTTGGGCATAGGCCTACCGGGTGGAGGCATTGCAAAATTGCAACACATACGAGAGAAGATTTTAAACGTGCTGGTAGGGCTCACAAACACATCGCTCACATTGGTCCGCGACTTGGCCATTTTTTTCTGCGAGCTCTTTTCCTGTTCGCGTTCATTGTCGCGGATGGTTTCATACATTCCGAACTGGTAATCGCTCATTTCAACGGGTATCGGGGAATAATCCGCGTTGTATCTTGGCATTAGCTCCTCTTGCGCGCTGCGAAAATACGATGTCAACCCGATAATACGGCGCTTAAACTTATCCATGTTCTTCACCTCGGCGCTGGATTGCATAAACATTTCCGAAAACTCATACAACTTATCCGGCACGGCCTTGTGATAGGTTACGCGCACATCATTCAAACGAAACGATACGTCGTGTGACTGTAAGATGCGGTGAATGTGACGAATAAACTCCTCATCCGTTTCCTGACCAGGCACAACGACCCCGCGCAAAATATCCGTGGACACGCCATTGTATAACCCACTAGACCGAGGCACATTGGTAAACCCAAACGGGTTGCGCGTGATTACGAGCTGTTTTTCTTTGGTATTCTTGCGCGTGGTATAATCCACGGTATCCAGAAGGCGCTCATTGGCAAAGATTTGTTGAAGCGTCTCTTGATTAATGGCGTTTGATGTTTTCACCTCAAGAGAAACGGAGAATGTTTTAATGTATCCGCGCAAAATATTAAACAAAATGGCAATCTCGTTCGGGTAGTTGATAATGGGAGTGCCGGTGAGCAGAATAATCTTGACGTTCTTCGCGTTCAGCAAGTAATCATACAAGGCGACCGACACGTATTTGAACCTTGGTTTCGGTTCACTGTCGTCGGATGCGCGCTTCTTGCCCTTGCCTTCTTTCTCGGAACCCTGTGGGAACAAGTAATGCTGAGGGATAGGCTCGCTGATATCGGCGCCGCGTTTGTTTTCTTTGCTAACATACATTTGGTTGATTTTGTTGACAACTCGGCTGATGAAATTGTGCGCTTCATCAATCACGACCACTTTGTCATCAAAAATGTTTTTCGTGAAATTGTTGGTCAGCGCTTCGGCAATGTTTCTGGTCAAGCCGTTATAGTTAATAAACTGATACTTGCGCTCAATCATCATTTCAATTTGTTCATTCAGCGATTTCTTCTGGTTGTTGCTGAGCGTTTCAAAATTGCTTGGTTTGGATGCATTGACAAGCCACGCGCCATTGTTTTTTCGGATGTATTCTAATGGCAACGAGAGTATTTGCGCAAGAGACCCTTCCGTGTCGGACCCGCTATTGGTGCTAATCCATTCCCAATACTGGTTACGACGATAGAGGTAGTCCCCGCACTGTTTCAGCTGTTCGATATAGTTGGTTCGGAGGGAGGCGGGGGTCATAATGATAACATTGCGCATCGTTTTCATACCCTCGGCAATCCCAATGGAGGTGCACGTTTTGCCAGAGCCGAGACCGTGATAAAGCAAGAGTCCGCGATAAGGGGTATATAGATTGAGATAGTCGCGAACGATTTTTTGGTGGGTAAGAAGGCTAAACTCCCCCGACCCTTTGCCAATCGTCTCGCACGTGATGTCGCTTGCATCATTGGATAGCTCCTGTTTATAAGGCGCAAACAGCCGGTTGACAAAATTGACAAATATTTCACGGTTATTCAAGTAATAGTGGGAGGATTTAATGTTGATAGGAGGTTCGCGTGCAATCAAGCGTTGCTTTAAGGTAGCGTCCCCAATTTTGGTGGAATGGGGTAGCTCGTATTGTTCCTCAACATATGTTTTTTTGGGCACGCGTTTTTTGACAACCGGTGCGTCTTTCTTAAGAGCCGGGGTGAAGATAGGTTCGTCCTGTTGAGTTCGGATTTGCGCGTCGGTATCCACAAATGGTTCGGTCTCCTTTTCTTCTTCTGGGATAATAGACAGCCTATCAGGAAGTTTGACCGCCTTGGCTGGCACATTTTCTTTGACGGGGGGCTCTTGAATAACGGGCTCCTCTGCTTGCACCTCGGTGGTTTTGGAGATGCGCTGGCGTTGAAAGATGCTTTTGAGCTGGTCTCGGTCAATGGTGCCTTCTTTTTCGGCGCGGACATCCACCATTTTGACCGAAAGAGCTTTATTAAACCCTTTAGAACCAGGCGACTGCAACTGAATATTAATTGTTTTTTTTGGCAATGCGACAGGTTTGCTATCTAATAAATCTAAATAATTCATTGCTCTATATATTTTCAATATATAAAACTAAAAAAATAAACACTGGGAACAAACTTATAAAGGAATACAATGATTATTCCACCCGTATAAAAGTATTTGAAAAATGCGTTCCATAAAAATATAAATACCAAACATAAACCATATTACATCATAAGAGTCAGATAAATCATAAGAGTCAGATAAATCATAAGACCCAGATTACACAACTACGTGACATTACAATCCTTGCGCGATGGGAATACTTGCCGGAGGAGCCATACGTTTTAGCCGATGCAACGACTCTTCGCACGCGATTTGTTCCGCCTTCTTTTTGATTTTATGTTTTCCCTCTCCTAAACAGAGCAGGATTTTCCCGTTTTGTTGCATATATTCCTTCACTGCGAAAAACGTGTCCATTTGAGAATCGCATACGCGTTCTTTTAATTGCGCAATCGACATGGAATCCGCGTGGCTTACGGTGTGTATAGACTGCCCCAAGCACAAGTATACACCCATATGGTATCCGTCTTCAATGTCGTGGGGTATTTCTAAATAGTCGGGAGTGACCTTGAACTCTTTTTGTATTGTTACTTGCAGTTGGTTTTTGTAGTTGTCGTTGTTCATAATGAGAGCAATACGGTCTACGTGGTTTTCAAAAACGTTTTCTAAAAACTTTTGGGCAAACTGCCACCCAGGGCCAGTGATGAACACGTCCTCAAACCAGCTCTCTTCATCTTTCACGTCAATTTTGTTGTAGTCTAAAAAGATGGCACCCACAAAGGCTTCAAACAAGCATCCTAATTTTTTGATATTATTGCGCATTCCCTTTTCCTCTGCGTTGCGAGACAATATAATCCATTTGTTTAGCCCCATTTCCATAACGATTTTTCCGATGGCTTCATTTTTTACCATGGCAATCTTTTTGTCGGTCATAAATCCTTCATCTTCTTTAGGGAAATTGCGATATAAAAAATATTTGGCGCCGAGTTCTAGCACCCCGTCGCCCAAAAACTCAAGGCGTTCGTTGGATTTTGTGCTGAGAGGCAAGCACCCATCTGGTTTGTCGACAATGCGAATATTCTGTGCGAGATTTTCATATTGAGGGCGCTTGGTATAGGACCGGTGCACAAAGGCGCGCCGATATAGCTCAAAATTAGTTACAATTGGAGGCAACCCATATTTAGTAAGAATGCATTGAACGTCATTCAATGAAATCTGCACATTCAGAGGGTTATACGGGTTCCATAGTAATCCATCTTCACATTTAATAATGTCGTCGTCGTGCATCAATTTGTAATCGCTCATTGAAAGTGTTGTGTTGTCTTGTGTATAAACTTTAGTTATATATAATTATAGTAACACTCTTTTAAGCCCCTTTGGAAATATACATTTGGATGAAATATACCCCTGACACCATAGTCATCCAATATCCAAATAAAACAATCCATAAAAACAATTTTACACAGATTCCAAAGATTTTAATATTTTGAAAGTATATAGTATGGTATACATGTCAGGTAGCAAATCCGCGCGTCACCAATCCTCTTTGGTTGCAAGAACAAATGTATGTGGTGGTGTTAAGAAAGCCGGCACCGGTTACACAGTTGGGCTTGCCAGAACCACCCAAAAGCACATTTTAGCGAGAACCGTTCGTTCCGTCCCCAAGGTGTGCACCATTTCCAACGTTATCCAAACCCAACGTTATGGATACCACGCCACACTTTAAATACAGAAACAAATCTAGAACCAAATACACAGAAATAATAAAAAAACCAAAAAATAAAAAACATCATTCATTCATTGCAATGCATCTGTATGCATTCCTATGTAGTTCAGATTCCAAACAAAATATGCGAAGATTTAGGAAATAATGTATTAAATACAGTTAATCATAACATATATCGTATTCGGATGATAATTCAAATAGATGTTAGAGAGACCGAACTAATTAAATCGTGCACATTCTTAATCAGCTCTATGCCGTGCTTTAAGGATTTGCAGCTGGAAATAATCACCCTACCTATTGGGGACATTATCATTTGTGACGATATTCCCAGCGAAACTATGGACAACGAGAAAACGCACGTGGAGTATTTAATTATAGAAAGAAAATCGTTAAAAGACTTGTGCGCAAGCATTAAAGACGGGAGATACGAGGAGCAGTCTTATCGTTTAAACGGGTTGCCACACCATAACCACAACATAGTGTATTTAATTGAAGGGTCGATGGATAAAATCAATATGTTTAAGGGGATACAAGAAAAAATCATATTATACTCGTCGATGGTGTCCATCAATTACTTTAAGGGGTTTTCCTTATGGAGGAGCCAGCATATTGAGGAAAGCGCGCTCATCATTTGCAATGCGGCCTATAAAATTGCCAAAGGGGTCCGAGAACAAAAATCCGCGCACTACAAATATGTAGCGCCTACTGTTAAGCCACAGATTGTGGTAGAGGAGACAACCATCACACCTCCTTCGGAAACAAGCACCCCCCCAGAAACACCGTCGCCTACCATTCCTGCGCCAAGCAATGAAGAGCTGCTAGAGACCATTGCAAACGAAAAGCAGTATTGTTCGGTGGTGAAAAAGGTGAAAAAAGAGAATGTCACGGTGAACAATATCGGAGAGATTATATTGTGCCAAATCCCAGGGGTTAGCACGGTGACTGCCTTGGCGGTGTTATCTGCATTTAAAACATTGCCGATGCTGATTGCGGGAATACAAAAAGACAACACGTGCTTAAACAATGTGACGTATGTCACGTCCACGGGTCAAACACGTAAAATTAGTAAAGCGTGCATTGAGAACATTATTAAATATTTAGGTCAATAAACATGAATCACTCAAAAAATAAAATAGGTAAAATATAATGGAACAGCTTATTGTTATTCTTGCGATTGGGGCATTTATTGTTTTAGCTCATTTTACGATTAAATACCTGAATATGGCAACTGATACGGTAGAGGGGTTAGAGAATCGAGAAGAGAACACTGGTATGGGTATTGGAGCAAAGGACACCGCAAGCAAAGTCAAGTCATTAACGATTGGATTAACAGACAAGCTGTTGGTGCCCAAGTATAAAAAAGATTATGAAACACTAATCATTAATGCCGAGGAATACATCAACGCGCTGATGCTGACCAAAGTGTTGGCCGCTGGGAACGAAGATATCTCGGCTCTGATTCAGGTAGGGCAATTAAAGCAAGCTAAGGATGCGCTCAATGATGTGATGAAATATGTAGACACGTATAGCTCTATTACTGGGTTATAAGTGCATCTGGGTAGGATTCATATTCACATATAATATAAAATATAATATATGTCAATTTCGTTTATTTCACTCCGTTTATTTCACTCCGTTTATCCGTTTATACCATTTTGTTAACTTCGTTGTCCTTGTAGTATCCAGCTTGCACAAGCTTTTCGGTGAACTCGGCGCCGCCCCAGTGAGTGTCCATTGGGTTATCGCTTATCTCGTTCTCTTCGTGTAACATATTTTCGTGCATATTAATGTCCGCGCTAGAATAATCGCTGTTGTATGGAGGGGAATGCGTAATCATAGAGGCAGTCGCTTGCGCTTGGGATTGTGGAATCATCGGACTAAGACCGCCCTGAGGTTCGGATACACTGGGTCGTATTTTATATACGCGCTCCCCTTGCGCATCATAGGTGTTTTGGAGATACAACACGGGACACCGGATACCCGCACCGCGTTGCCATTCTAAAAACTCGGTGTATTCTTCTAAATTATTGAATACAATGGGGTTTACGCCGGGGACTTGCGCCAAGTTCGAGTTATACAAGTAATATTTGGCTCCCTTTTGAATAAGGACATTGGGGCAACGTGGTGCGCCTCCTTTCGTTTGCATTCCTTCCGTCATGTTACTATGGTCGCTCACACGGTTTGTATAAAAATACAAGCCCGCTAAAAAAATAAACATATACAAGCTCCATTTGATGATTGATATAGTGTCCATATAATAATAAGTATAAAATAAAACGGTTACGCGTGGAAATAATGTTAAAGAGGAATTAGGAAAACGAACCTGTTGATTTGCGTTACAATTTGTGAACAATAACCCCTTGTATTTTGAAAATTAATAATATAATCTAAAATATATAATGATATTTTTGCATATCAACGAATCCGGTGCCAATGCGCAGTTATTCGACAAATACGTGTCCGATGGGAAGACCATATTTGCGTTTATACATATGGACGGTTGTGGCCACTGCGTTCACGCGAAACCCGAATGGGCCGGATTGCAGCACACCCTAATGGCAAAATATAAGCATATGGATAATATTGTCATTGCGGATGTGAACAGCAAAGCATTGCCGAAGATACGCAAGGTGACCGGGATTATTGGGTTCCCGACCATTATGATGATATCGCAACGAGGGGCAAAAAAGGAAGATTTTGAAAATGGCGCCCAACTCAACAAAACAAGAACATTAAATGGGTTTATGGAATGGATTGAGCTAAATATTCGCAAGTTGCCAACACCCGCCAAAACAAAACGCGCGCAAAAAGGAGGCAAAAAGACGAAAAAGCTTCGCAAGTCCCGCAAATCAAGAAAGACTAGAAAATAAGGACGGTGTGTATTGTTATGATATCGTGGGCCAATTGAAGCCAAGTATTTTATATAAACAATATGTTTATATAATCTATATTATTGTATACGTTTTATTCAATCCCCCATAAATACTTCCAAAGGGTCGACCATTTAAACTTTTTCGGTGGTCTGGGCTCTTTTTTTGCGTGTTCGGACTCCTTCTCATTGGATTCGCTCGCGGATTTTACTTCTGGCACGACAATGTCTATCTTGGTCTCTGGGTCTATCGTTTCGGGGTCCATAATGCAGGACACTTCTTCCTTTTGTTCCTCATTGAGTTCCTCCTTGGGTTCCTCCTTGGGTTCCTCCTTGAGTTCAACTATGGGTTCCTCTTTGACCTCCTCTTTTATTTCATCTTTTTCTTCCTTGAGTTCAACTATGGGTTCCTCTTTGACCTCCTCTTTTATTTCCTCTTTTTCTTCCTTGAGTTCAACTATGGGTTCCTCTTTGAGTTCCTTTGGCTCCTCTTTGAGTTCCACTTTGGGTTCCTTTGGTTCCTCTTTTGGTTCCTCTTTTGGTTCCTCTTTTGGTTCCTCTTTTTCTTCCTTGAGTTCAACTTTGGGTTCCTCTTTTAGTTCCTCCTTTTCTTCCTTGAGTTCAACTTTGGGTTCCTCTTTGAGTTCAACTTTGGGTTCCTCTTTTGGTTCCTCTTGTAATACAATTGGCACAACCGGTGTCTCCACAATCGGTTCCTGTTTTGATGCCTTTTTATCTTTTTTATCCTTTTTTGACGCCTTTTGGTCCTTTTTGGATACCTTCTTTTCTTCCTTTGGCTCCTCTGTTAGTTCCTCTTTTGGTTCTTCCTTTATTAATTCCTCTTTTGGTTCTTCCTTTTCATCGTGTTGTTCTACAACCGGTTGCTCCACAATCGGTATAGAAATATTATCACAGACACCGCATACATACTCATTGGCAACTGCCTCTAAGGAAACCTCTGTGGGCGCTTCTCCTTGAGGTTCCTCTTGAGCTTCCCCTTGCAACTCGTCCTCAACCATGACCTGTGGCTGCGCGATACCTTGGGGGTAATGGTCCACTTGCTCTTCCTGTTCGATTTGTTCTTGTTGTTCTGGGTTTTCTTGTTGTTGGGGTTGTTCGTCTGGTTCTTCCACAAGTTCCAAAACGATTTGTTCTTCTTGCACCTGTTCTAACACAGGTTCTTGCACCTGTTCTAACACAGGTTCTTGCACCTGTTCTAACACAGGTTCTTGCACCTGTTCTAACACAGGTTCTAACACCGGTTCTTGCACCTGTTCTAACACAGGTTCTTGCACCTCTTCTTGCACAGGTTCTTGCACCTCTTCTTGCGCCTGTTCTAACACCGGTTCTTGCACATCTTCTTCTAGGGATTGCTCCAAATCTTCTTCTAGCGGTTGCTCCAACACAGAGTCCACATCTTGGTCGGAATCATTCCGTTCCACCAGTAACTCAACTATCTCGTCTTCTTCCTGCGAAGAATCCTCATTAAAATCATTTAATTGCATATATATAATAGATATAAAATAATATTTATGTCTATTACGTTTTTTCATTTAGTAATCCGGTGTCGCGCAAATATTTTGATTGACAAAACGTTACTATATCCAATCATAACGCAAGAGTCGAGATGCAAATGCTAAATACCCAGTTCAAAAATACAGAATCAAAAAATTGAAATTAAAAAACAAGAAATACAATTAAACACAAACTAAAATAGTATACATACAAGTGAAAACCCAATACAATGGACCAAGCATTTCGTTTATTTGATTTCAATGTCTTCAACAAAAACATTGAAGAGGAAGCGGTTGAAAGCGATGACAGTGAGGAACAGCCAAGTTATGAAAAGAAAACCGACAAAACCACCTTTATTATCCAGATGTTTGGGATTAACGAGAAAGGTCAGTCTTGTTCCATTCTCGTGGATGATTACAAGCCGTTCTTTTACATCAAGGTTCCCGAAACGTGGGGGCAAACCAAGAAGGGACAATTGTTCCAGCATATCAAGCAATCCGTTGGCTCGTATTACACAAACTGTATTGTAGACTGCAAATTAATAAAACGTAAAAAGCTTTACGGGTTTGATGCAGGGAAAGAGTATCGTTTCGTGATGATTGAGTTCAGTAATATGAATGCCTTTAACAAGGTTAAAAAAATGTGGTATAAAAACAGCGAAATGATTAACGGGCGTTTCGAGCAACAGCTATTGCCAGAAGGCTATGCCTTTACGACGGAAGACGGTGAAACCGCAATGCTAGAGATTTACGAATCCAACATTCCTCCTCTGTTGCGCTTTTTCCATATCCAAGACATTAGCCCCACTGGGTGGGTGGCGCTTCCCAATAAAAAGACGATTCCGATTGCAAACATCAGCAAGACCACCACGTGCACGTTTGAGTTTAAGATTGAGTATAAAAACATCATCCCTCTAAATAACAAGGAGACCCGTGTCCCTTATAAGATATGCAGTTTTGATATTGAGGCCAGTAGTAGTCACGGCGATTTCCCGGTTCCGAAAAAATCGTATAAGAAGCTCGCAACCAACATTGTGGACTATTTTGACAAACTGTTCAAAACCACGGATATCTCTACGGTGGACTGCAAGCAAGTATTGCAGGACATTATGCTGCGCGCGTTTGGGTTTCCGATTCGTAATCAAGACGTCTACGACAATATTGATTTGGTCTATCCCAAAGTGCGCCCCAGAACAGAGCAAGAGGTGTTGGCAATGTTCAACAAGTGGATAAATCAGCGTGTTCGTAATCCAAATGGCGACGACGACGAAGAAGCGAATGAGCAAGTCACCATTGAGTCTATGTTTGAATCCAAAAACAAAAGCTTATATGGTTCCTCTGTCAACGCGAAGCATGCCGACGACGATGTCAAAGAAGATGCGGGAGACGGAGACGAGGAGGAGGATGGGAATAGCGACAGTGACGACGACGCGCCCGTAGAAGATACCGAAGACGCGACCCCCTCTGCCCAATGGTATTTAAAAAAGAAAACCGCCAAATACGAGAACCGTAACGCCACGGTGTTTACGATGATTATCGACAGCACGTTTGACCGGTCTGGTAAAGTGGATGAGTTGAACCGCACGCTCTCGAACCCCAGAAACTTTCCCGAACTAGAGGGGGATAAGGTCACCTTTATCGGCTCCACCTTTTTGAAATATGGAGACAAAGAGCCGTATATGAACCATTGCATTGCGCTCAACACGTGCGACCACGTAGACCAAGACAACACCGTCATTGAATCCTACGGCACTGAAAAAGAAGTCTTGCTGGCTTGGCGCGATTTAATTAATCAAGAGAACCCCGACGTGATTATCGGGTATAATATATTTGGATTTGATTACACCTTTATGTTTCAGCGGGCGTTGGAGACCGAATGCGCCGAGGAGTTCTTGAAAATGTCCAGAAACGCAAACGAGGTGTGTGCATCCACCGACTTCAAAACCAAAAAGCTAAAAATAGAAGAAAGCAGCATTGTAATTGCCAGTGGCACCCACGAACTTCAATACATCAAAATGCAAGGACGCGTGCAAATAGATATGTATAATTATTTCCGTAGGGAAGAAAACTTAACCTCTTACAAGTTAGATTACGTAGCGGGTCATTTCATTGGAGACGACATCAAGCAATGCACCCATATCGTTGAGCCCGCGTCCGTTCAAGATACCGTGGCGGACACGTGTCTCACAAAAATCACCACCGCCAATATGACGGGGCTATTAGAGGGGACCTTTATCCACATTGAGGAGTTCAAGCACTCGATTAACTACTACAAAAATGGCGCCAAGTTCAAAGTGTTCCAAGTGAACAAAGCGGAAGGATGGTTCACCATTTACGGCCACGAGACACCCGATATTGCCGGCTCCAAATCGGTAAGATGGTGCTTGGCAAAGGATGACGTCACCCCGCAAGACATCTTCCGGCTATCGAACGGGACCTCTGCCGACCGCTCCATCGTAGCCAAATACTGTATACAGGATTGCAATTTGGTGCAATATTTGTTCAACAAGGTGGACGTGCTGACTGGGTTTGTGGAGATGGCCAAGCTATGCAGTGTTCCAATGAGCTTTCTGGTTTTTAGAGGACAGGGGATTAAGCTGTTAAGCTTCGTCGCGAAAAAATGCCGAGAAAAGAAAACCCTGATGCCCGTGATAAACAAAGGAAATATTAACGATGGGTATGAAGGCGCCATTGTATTAGACCCGAAATGCGGGCTGTATTTGGACAACCCAGTGGCCGTAGGAGATTTCGCCTCTCTGTATCCGTCATCGATGCTCAGCGAGAACATTTCGCACGACAGCAAAGTATGGACCAAAGAGTATGACTTGTGCGGTAACCTGATTGCAGAAACCGGCGTGCAAAACAAAAAGACGGGTCAATTCGTCTATGACGGTCTGGAAGGCTATGAGTATGTGCAAATCAAATACGATACATACAAATACGTGCGAGCGAAGCCAACTGCCAAAGCGCAAAAGGTGCTGTCCGGTTATAAAGTATGCTGTTACGCACAGTTCCCAGAAGGACGCGCGATTATGCCTGCGATTTTGGAGGAGCTGCTATCCGCGCGCAAGTCTACCCGAAAGCTAATCCCATTGCAAGACGACGAGTTTATGAAAAACGTGCTGGACAAGCGCCAGCTTGCGTATAAGGTAACTGCCAACTCGCTGTATGGGCAATGTGGCGCCAAGACGAGCGCGTTTTATGAGCAGGATGCGGCGGCGTCGACCACGGCAACCGGGCGCAAACTGCTCACGTATGCAAAGCGTGTAGTGGAGGAATGCTATGGAGACAACGTGTGCGAAACCGCCAAGTATGGTCAAGTGCGAACCAAAGCAGAGTATATTTACGGAGATACGGATTCTGTGTTCTTTACGTTTAACCTGACGGATATGGAGGGGAACAAGATTGGGGGCGAGCCTGCGCTGGAAATATCGATTGAACTAGCCAAAGAGGCCACGCACTTGGTGTCCCAGTTTTTAAAAGTTCCGCACGATTTTGAGTATGAGAAGACATTTATGCCGTTCTGTTTGTTATCCAAAAAGAGATATGTAGGAATGTTGTATGAGCACAACCCGAAAAAGGGAAAACGAAAAGAAATGGGAATTGTATTAAAAAGACGAGACAATGCCCCGATCGTGAAAGACATATACGGAGGGGTGATTGATATCTTTATGAAAGAGCAGAACTTACAAAAAGCGGTGGACTTTTTGAAACAGTCGTTGCAGGATATTGTAGACGAAAAGATATCCGTGGACAAGCTAATCATATCCAAATCGCTCAATTCCTTTTACAAGAATCCGAAGCAAATCGCGCACAAAGTGCTGGCAGACCGCATTGCCACGAGAGAGCCGGGGAACAAACCCAAGCCAGGAGACCGAATCCCCTTTATATACATTGTCGGGGACAAGAAGGACTTGCAGGGGAACAAAATAGAAACCCCGACGTTCATAAGGTCCAACCCACAAACCGTGAAGATTGACTATTCCTTTTATATCACCAACCAAATTATGAAACCTCTGCTCCAGTTGTTTGGGCTCGTGTTGGAGCAGATGTGGGAACTCAAAAAGATGAGAGGCAAAATTGCCAAGTTTAAAGCAGATGTCCAAAAGTTGCGCGAGAACGAAGACAAGTTTGAAGACAAGCTGGCCAAGCTGAAAGACAAAGAGGTAAAAGAATTACTGTTTGATGATTATTTGCGCAAAATCACCAATGTGCGTAATGGCAACAAGACGGTTACGCAATTCTTTGCACTGATGAAAAAGAACGCATAAACACCTATCAACTATCACCTATCCTCAATATCCACATTATGACATATATATTTTTTATTGCACTATATTTTTTCTAGTATTACTTATATAGGATGTATTATATAAGTAAAAAAAATGTCCATATAATGGTCGCCTCCTTTATTGTTTACATATTTGTAAATATGTTTGAGAACATAATCCATTACAACATCGGTAAGGTAAGTCACGAAAAAAAGAAACAGATTGAGTTCCCAGAAACAGACGACTTATTAAAAATCACAATTGTAATGATTGTTTTTGCCGGTCTACAAGGCGCACTCACCTTTGTGTTCAACAACTACATGCCCGAGTTATAAATTGTTTGAGACGGTTGCAAACTTTAAAAACTCAATAAACATATTTAACGTCCAAGCCATCCCTTGAACTGCATAATGAAATCCATCTACGTATGCATACAATACGTAGTCCATCATATCTGGCTTGTAATTCTCAAACACAACACGTCGCATTTTCAAATATTTGTCTTCGTCTACGTGTTCGTCTTCTTCTTCGTCTTCGTCGTCTTCACTCAACACGGGGACATAGTCTTCGTCTTCGTCGTCTTCGTCTTCTTCGTCTTCATAATCATAATCAGAATCCTCCTCATCCTCATAATCCGCATTCGTAATTAGCTCGTTTGCCTTGTCTATTATATCGGTAATGGTTTCACAATTCAACGGACAAGGCCAATCCAATAGCCCTTCGCTCTTTAATTTATACAAAATAGACGCGCACGTGCGCTGATGCTGGCTCGCAATATCCTGAATCAGTAGACGCTTGATTTGAAACTCATTCCACAAGGCATCTATCTCACTATTAGTCCATCTTGCCATATGGCGAACCGGAACCTCGCACTCATCGGTGGATTCGTTTATTTCAGTTGTTTGGGTTGTCTGGGTGGATTCATTCTCAAGATAAATCCCCACATCAAAATGCGGGTGCCATTCCTCATATACATATACGGTTGACATTAATTCGTTGGTTTTTATAAATATTAATATCATTAATCTTTATATGGTTTACGTCTTGTTAGTGTTTGTCGCCGTTGCATTCAGCCTTCTACTAGTGGTAGCTGTAGTTCATTTTCTTGGTCCAATATTAAAATCATAATCCATATAATACATATTATACGAGGAATCAAACGAAATGGTCGGACTGGAGGTCTCATCATTTAGCTCTTGAATCATAGAAGACAGCTCGCTATTTATTCTCTCATTCGAGACCGGCGACAAAATATACATAATTGCATCGATTAGCGGAGTGCTTGATATGGGCCTTGTGTTGGATTCATTCGTTGAACGATTGGTGTTCGGTGTGCTTCTCTCCTCTTCCTTTGTTTCTTGAGAGGAGGTGTCGTCTTTGGTTTCTTCCATTACAGAATCATCCGAAGCATTTTGGCGCATTATCTCTGGACTCGGGCTCTGGCTCTCGTTCTCTTCATTTTGGTATGGGTAAGAGGGGGCGCGAGTATTGGATACGGGTGGAACACTATGGTCGCGGATATCAAACCTGCACACGGGGCAACCCACATTGGATTCAAACCATACGGCAATTTCGCAAGGGTTAAAAATATGCCCGCAGCGAATGATTTGCAAGACTTCCTCGTTGGGCCGGAATGCTTCAAACGAGATGGGGCATCTTTCATTAATCGGGTTCTCTACATCTCGGAACGCAAGGGTTCGCGTAGACTGGCGTATTTGCTCGCTGGTTGGCGCCACAGGGATTCTCTCAAAAAAGGAAGAAAACAAGCTGTTGGCAAAAGGGGTAAACGCGGGCGTATTGCGCGGTCTTCTTTGTGAGCCAACCGTTCTACGAGATTGCTGGCGCCGATTGTTATTGTTCTGGTTGTTCTGGTTATTATTATGGTTATAGTTGTTGGCAGGGTTTGTAAATAAGGAATCCACATACGACAACGGATTGGCTCGGATATTTCCTAACCCAGCGGGTGTCGGGCGTAACACATTGGGTGCAGGCATATTTGGGAAAGAGGTGGAAACAATCGCATTCATAATTTCTCTTATGGTGCTGGCCTCTTGGTGCCGTTCATTAATTTGGCGCATCAAGTCATTATATTGCGCATTATACATTTCTAACAAATACATTTGCGAGTTGTTAATGTTTCGGGTGAACCCGTGATGTGCACGGGACGTGTTATTGGTGTCGGTTGCATTTGCATTGACATTGGCATTTGCGTTCGTATTCGTATTCGTATTTTGATTCGCGTTTGACAAGTTCGGTTGAGATGGAGACATTTGTATAATACGTTAATAAATATATATAGCAGTTTTATTTATACCTTTTCTCATTAGAAACGCCCATTTTATTAGGAAAATGAGTTTTTCCTATTTCTTCGTTTTCCTATTTCTTCGTGTAGTATTTTTACGTTTTATAATTCTTTTTCTACTACCGCCATAAATATCCCTATCATATGTGCCAGCAATTAGGTTTTGTATGAATTTATTGCTTTTATCAGGTTTAAATAAATGATGATTACCTTCGTCTGTATACTCATTTTTATAGTCAAAATCACTATCAAACTCTATGTTTATTTTTATAAATCTGTCATTTATGGTGCTATCAGATTTATCACTATATTCAGGAACATCTTTTATAAAAGAGGCAGACACCAAACCAAAATCATTCACTTGTTCTAAAGTGTTCGGGACATATTTATAACCGTTAACTTTAAGACATTTTAGTATTCTTTCCAATTCTATTTTACCTGTATCTTCACCCATTATAACATATGCGTATATTATAACTTACACTTTTCTCATATAAAATGGGCGTTTCGTAAACTTGTGAAATGAGAAAAGGTGTAATACAATTTATTGCACTTTTGTAATGATATAAAATTATAAATGTATCATACAACAATACGTTACTCAAATACCATGACCACCAATGAGGAACCTATACACGACAAATATGATAAATACAAAAACAAAGGACTAACTGGACTGACCAATTTAGGGAACACTTGTTTTATCAATTCGTGTATGCAAATGATATCGCACACATATGAGCTCAATGAGTTCTTAAACAAAGACACCTACAAGCGCAAACTGAATAACAACTACGATTCCGCCTTGTTAATCGAATGGGACAATTTGCGCAAGCTGATGTGGGAAGAAAACTGCGTCATCAAACCCGGCAAGTTTTTTCAAACCGTGCAAAAGCTCGCGCGTATTAAGGGCTCGCTATTATTTACCGACTATTCGCAAAACGACGTGGCCGAGTTTTTTATCTTTGTGATAGACTGCTTCCATAACGCGATTTCGCGCAAAGTGCAAATGAGCATTTCCGGCAATGTGGAGACCGATAAGGACAAGCTCGCAATGATTTGTTTTGAAATGATACAAAGCACCTATTCCAAAGAGTATTCCGAAGTATGGAAAATGTTTTACGGGGTAATGGTATCCCAGCTGGTCTCTATCCAATCCGGCGAAGAGCTTAGCGTCAAACCGGAACCTTACTGCACGCTCAGTCTTCCGATTCCGGATATGCAAAACCCTACGCTGACAGATTGCTTCCAACTATACGTGCAAGGCGAGGTGCTACAAGGGGACAATGCCGTGCGAAACGAAAAAACCAACCAAAAGGAAGATGTGGTTAAGAGAATGCTGTTTTGGAGCTTTCCGCAAATACTCGTGATTGATTTAAAACGTTTCCGCTCGTCCAACAAGAAAAACCAAACCCTAGTGCACTTTACTTTAGACGACCTCAACTTGACCCCCTTTGTCATTGGCTATAATAAAGATAGTTATGTGTATGAGCTATATGGCATATGCAACCATAGCGGAGGGACGCTGGGCGGACACTACAATGCGTTCATTAAAAACGCAAACGAGAAATGGTATTTGCACGATGATGCCACGGTCATTGAAGTCGCCGACACGCGCCATATTATTAGCCCAAAAGCTTATTGCTTCTTCTACAGAAAAAAAACAGCTTTATAATATATAGAATATATGAATGCGAATACTAGTTCCCCCGTTATTGCCAACCCATCTGGTTCGCCAGCGTTGGATACGACTTCTGGAAACATCTACCAAGTCATCAACTCCTTTATAATGTCGCCCTCCGCGATGACGATTTTATTTTTTGTCTTATTCATATACTTTTTAATGATGTCCAGTTTAGGAGGTTCCGACCAGTCTTCCTACAACGGTGTATCCCCGAATGGCGGGTCCGTTGCCAGTAATATATTTTTTACTGCGTTGGTGTTTGTTGCTCTTGTGTTTGGTCTAAAATATTTATTCCAGATTGATATTGTGGCCATCGTTGCGAATGCATTGAACCCACAATCCGCCGCGCCAGATGCAGGTAACCAATCCGCAATTGCCCAGCCTCCTGCCGGCAGTTCCTCTCCCGTAATTGGTTTAAAGGAGGTGTTTAACGTCCCTGGGAACAAGTATACTTACGACGATGCGAAGGCCTTGTGCAAAGCATATAACTCCCGACTGGCGACATATGGAGAGGTAGAAAGCGCCTATAACTCGGGGGGAGAATGGTGCAACTATGGCTGGTCCGAAGGGCAAATGGCCTTATACCCTACGCAACAAAGCACATTTGATATGTTGCAAAAGGTGGATGGTCACAAGAACGATTGCGGGCGCCCAGGTGTGAATGGAGGCTACATTGAGAACCCCGCGGTGCGATTTGGAGTGAACTGCTTTGGATATAAGCCAAAAATGAGGAGCGACGAGGAAGCGCTGATGGCGAGCACTACACCTTACCCCAAGACCAAAAAGGATATCGAGCTGGAACAGCGTGTTTCGTATTGGAAAGACCAGATTTCGAGCATATTGCTGTCTCCCTTTAACCACCGCAACTGGAGCAAACTATAACACAACGGTAAGCACAACATACCCACTTATTGTTAAACTAATATACTGCATACAAATGCATTATATTATATGAATCGACCTCGGCATTATTTGCGATGGGTCTTCTTCCTATTTACACGCTTTTTCTTGTGGGTTCTCCTTTTGCGGGTGCGCCTGCGAGTCCGCTGTTTGCCTCCATTCTGTCTCCTTGGTAGAGGTGTCAGCATAAATATAGTATAATCTGGTAACAACTCTACTGGTAAAATAATATGCCCATTTAACCCTGATACGTGCTCATCGTATAATGACCACTCCTTACCGTATGAGTTTTTTATTAACATATAATCTGTGCCTTCATACGTAAATAATGCTTTTAGCACCATTGCGTGTCCCATTGTTTTGTCAGCGTATTGTGGTTGTTCATTTTGTATTGTTTGAAAAGTTGTTTTCACAACCTCTTGATTCAAATAGCTTTCCATGAAACTACCAATGATGTCTTGATTCTCATCCGGATTTTGAAACACAGTAATCGGGTCCTTATTACCGAATGCATCAAACGACGGATTCGGGAAAAAGTTTTGTGGCCCGCCCGTGATTAATTGTGTAAGAGTATTGTTATAACCATTCACCTTTATTAAACTATACAAGTCGCGCTTACAGTATTCTTGAATCAGAGCTTTATTATTTTGAAAATATCTTGATGTAATTGGTCTTTGTTCAATTGTTGATATAGAGTTTTGTATTCTTTTTAACAAATTAAACAACTCCGGATTATCACTTGACTTACTCATATTTACCAAATCCTCAGTATAAATACCCACTTTGGTTTTACAGCTTCGTGCGAACTCTTCATTTCTGAAACTATTAAAAAAAGTGTTAAACGTTCTAATAACATAATCTATCGCTTGCCCAGCATTCACTCCCGCAACCATGCACTCCGTGAACGTATTCAGAATCATATCAAACACTTGTTGGTTTAATAATTTACAAACATCGCTATCAATTTTTAACACCGTGCAAATGTTATGCATTATAACATTCCCCAATGACGTTGGCACGCACGTGTTTCCTACTTGACACACATCCTGAATCGTATACGCTCTTTTTAAAGCATATCCATTATTTTCATTAACATTACGTTTTCCCAACACGGTCTCCCCTGTGTTCCCTGTAAACCCACTCATTACATTATCAGTATAAAATATATTCATCCGGTCCCGTGTTAAACCGGTTTACACCCGTTTTTTACTCTTGCGAGACGATTTGTCTGTGCGCATCTTTCGTGACTTGCGCTGTTGCTTGCGACTATTCAACTCTTGTGCTAACATAATAAATCGGTCAAACAGCTCATCATTGACGACTCCTCGCGTTTTTATTTTTTTGTCTTGGCCGTTCATCACTTCCTCATCGCTACTACTATCGCTACTACTACTATCACTACTACTGCTACTGCTATTGCTACTATCACTACTACTGCTGTCGCTTCGCCGACGTCGGACGGGTTCGTCCGGTAGGGGTTCTAAAAGCGAGTCGGGAGGATTAAAATGTAGAATACCAATCGGGACCGAAAGTCCTTTAAAGGTGTCGTGTAAATAGGATGACGGGGATGAGGATGAAGAGGAGTTATCGCCCCCCGATTGCGGTAAATTAAATAGCGTATTTGTTTTCCCGATTTTGAACAAAGTGTGCACTAAAATGTTTCCTGCGAACTCCCCGTTGTCAATAATTAACTCGTCAGGGCTCATAATATTTTTCGTTAAATGGTTCAGTAATGTGCTCATTGTGTTATACATTACTTGCATATTAATTATTTTTTATCAAATCGCTTTATTTCCGATACGACTTTGATTTCGCGCGCCTGCTTTACATATTCCACGATTTGAGTCACCTGTGTTTCGTTCTTAATGATTTCGCCCAAGCTTTTCTCTAAATGTTTAAAGGATAATGGTGTCGCCACGCGTGTATCCACAAACTTTAATGACCCGTCACCAATTTTAATCGTCGCGTGTTTCAGGTTGTTTTGCGAGGCGTATTCGGTAATATTTTGACAAAGTTCTGACTTCTCATCACGTAGCAGTCTTAATTGCTCGTTTAATTCTTTCATCTTGTTATCTATTTGAACCCATCGCTGGATTTGGCTTTCAAAACTCATATACTAATGGAATAAAACATTTTGCAAATCATTTTTTCATATATCCTATATTCAAAAATGATATAATCCGCTTGTTATGCTGTCATATCAGGTTGCTTATTTTCGCTGGCTGCGTCTCTTGGCGTATTGATGGTGTAATCCAACTAACGCTAAAGGCACAATGGCGCCGGACAAGGCATCGATTAATCCTCCTCCTCGCTTGTTATTCTTCTTGCGCAGGCGTCTGCTGCCGCGTTTTCCACCAGACATTACCTTAATGGCATTGCTGGTGGATGGGTTGGCGGAAAGGGCGTTGGCTACCTGGGTAGCGCCATCTCCTACAAGCTTCAACATATTGGCGGCCGCGCCACTTTGGTCCAAGCCAGTCACCTCGTCAAACGCAAGAGGAGCTACTGCACCTCCCTTTTGGCCTTGCGTTTGTGAGCGTCCACGTTGTTGTGTTTGTTGTCTTCTTACCCTTCGTGCTCGGTGCGATTTCGTATGCATTATACATTTAGGATAGAAAAAAACGTATGGATGAGTGGGTGAATGTTATTCTGATTTGTGAATCTATTCGGATGGGTGAATCTATTCGGATGGGTGAATGTCGGGAACCATTGTGGAGAGCGGAGAAATAAACGAAGTAATGAACGTTTTGTTCCGCAACAGGGACACCAAAAGCACTAAAATGGCTAATATTAGAATGAAAATGATAAACACAATGAGTAAAATGACATAGATGTAGGGGTAGATTTGGCACACAATGGAATCCGTCACGGGGTTAAATGCGCTTTTTAACCGGTTCTTCACATCGTCTCGGTTTAGTATCTCCAAACATTCTTTAATAATGCTATTCTGCATAATATTAGTAGAGAGTGGGAAAAAAAATCGCAACATTAAATGCACTCGCGTTCCACTATGAACGCGTGTGTTTCTCGCAATATTTTTCTACAACTCAAATAATGGATACTATACACATTATTGAGCCAGATAATACGTTCGCATTTGATAAATGCTCCCTAGGAACTCTCACCACCGTAGCAGGCGGGTCCTATTTTGCGCGGTTATACTTTAACAACAAACCTCTTTACATACAATCTCCTAAAAGCCTTACAAAACAAGGGTTTGTTCGTAGCGGGAAGAAATATTACACGGACTTGATGTTTACCAATCAGGATGAGCTCTTCATTCACTGGCTGGAGAACTTGGAATCCACGTGTCAGCAATTGCTATTCAGTAAGAATGCCGAGTGGTTCACCCCAGAAAACAAACTGGAAATGCACGACATTGAGAGCTGTTTTACGTCGCCGGTCAAAGTGTTCCGGTCTGGCCGGTTTTATTTAGTAAGAACCAATATCAAACCCAACATTAAGATATATGACGAACAGGTAGCCATCCCAGCGGAGTCCATTATAAGCGACACGCATATCGTCTCGGTAATTGAGGTGCAGGGAATCAAGTTTACCTCCAACACGTTTCAAATCGAGCTGGAAATTAAGCAGTGTTTAAAAGTGAGCGCCGACCCGTTTTTGGATAGTTGCGTCATCAAGGCACCTTTAGTAAAAAC
>Ga0214921_10003624_pt1 | contig 23444 bp, 29 predicted proteins | sample LL1505_MetaG_FD_177992 | JGI IMG/M metagenome (GOLD analysis project Ga0214921, IMG submission 177992) | Freshwater microbial communities from Lake Lanier, Atlanta, Georgia, United States - LL-1505 | ecosystem: Environmental > Aquatic > Freshwater > Lake | place: USA: Georgia | collected...
CTAGTCAAAGCCTTCTGCGCAGTTGTAGAACCCTTCAACGCATCCGTGTATTTCAGCATTTTCTCTTTGAAAGTAGCGACAGCATTACCAGCCTTTGAAGTTCCAGAACCCAGCTTGTCCAACGATGAAGTCATCCCATCTGTCGCTTCCTTAGCCTTCGGCAAAACCTTCGTTCCAATCTTGTCAAACTGATCAACAAGTGGACTCGTTTTGTTTCCTTGCAAATTCATCGCAATACCAGCATTAGTGACAGCATTGCGCATTCTGTCAAAACTTGTTTTCACACCTTCGGTGCGGTCAATCAACATTTGTTCAATGGTGACAACACCATCGCCACCAGTGATGGCACTGGCGAAACCTCTCAACAGATCAATCGCTGCCGCTACAGGTCCAAAGAAATGAACGATAGCCAATTCAAGGTTGGTGAAGCCGAGAATAATTCCTTCTAAAGAGTTAAGAACTTTGAACGTGGTATCACCCATCGCTGCGCCAAAGTATTTCAAAGCACCAGAAATGCCCTGATCTTTGAAACCTTCAACTGCGTACTGCAACGCAGGCACCAGACGTGTTTGGAAGAACTCAACCAGCTTCATGGCTGCTGGGAGAAGAAGATAGCCGATAGATTCTGTGACCTCTCCCAACGAAGTTTTAAGAATCTTTACACGACCAGAGAAGGTGTCGGCAGCGACCGCAGACGCACCAGCGAACTGTCCTTCAAGTTGTAAGAGGATTGAACTAAAGTCTTTTGACTTCTTCGCACCTTCATCTAACGGAATGCCGAGTCGAGTCAACGCACCGATGTTGCCTGTCGCCGCACGACCCAAACCTAAGGTCACGGATTCCAAGTCGCGTGATGTAGCTGCCGAGATATTTAACGCCAAATTGAACAAACGCTGAGACTGTGTTAGATCACCTGTTGCTCGAACCAAGTTGGCAAACGCTGGACGAAGATCATCATCGGCCACACCAGTCGCCAACATCGCTGCTGTGATGAACGCTTCCGTCGCCTGCACTTGAGCCAATGTCGCACCGGCTGAACGCTCCAACTGTGCTTGCAAAAGTTTCTGAGACTTCTCATCTTCCGCAGCCATATACACGGCACCAGCTGCTGCACCAGCAACAGCAGTCAAACCACCTAAAGCAATTAACGCGCCTTTCTTTACAACATCGAAAGCGTCACCAAGTTTTGAGCCAACAGATTTGATCTTGTCAAGAGAATCCATGCCTTCACGCGCAAGGTTCTTGAACGCAGTTATTGCGCCGTCAGAATTGCCAAGAATTTTTACAACAAAAGTGCGTTCACCTGCCATGGTGATTGAATTCTACTCAGTTCGTAGCCATCCGTTTACGCAACTCAGCCCACTCACGTTTCATATCAGCATGAATCTCACCCTGGCTCATACCGTCATACTGCGACAAATCAACTGGAGCATCCCACCACTTCGGATCCTGAACACATCGCATCGCTTTACCGCTTCGAGGCTGACGTGTTGAACGAATGTTAGGTGTATTGAATGTGCGTGTCGGCGCAGCGATGTCGGTGATGGTTGGGTCAATAAAACGCCAACCCGAATGATGTGTGCGGAATGGTTGACCAGCCTCGTGTTGTGGCAGGTAGAAGATACGAGCAGGATCTTTCGTTGCTGGGTCGCCTTTGAGACGGAGACGAGCGTGTGTCTCATGCCAAACTTCCTCCCAGTTGTCAACCGGTACAGCCTGCTCGAATGGGATGACAACGTGCCAGTGAGGATTATCTTCACGATGCGACCAGGTTGTGTACGCGAAATGGATATACGATCCGATATCACAATTCTCAAACGCTTCACCGTCAAGGTCGGCGACTAACGCCCAGATGTGCGACACGTTGCGATTGCCTCGGGTTGTGTGGTCACGATAGGTGACAGGCGAGTAGAGCGAACCGTCAGACTTCTTGTCGTGTTCTTCATGTTTGCCAAGCATTGAGGCAAACTGCATCCACGATTCGGCGATCGTCTTTGGATAGACAGATTTGACCGATGGGAACCCGACGACTTCAAACATTGTGCAGACCTGCCTCAATATATCGGCGAAGTAACTCTGACACGCTCACATCTTCACGCTTCGCTTGACGCTCAATCAGAGTCTTGACTTCTTGGTCAAGTCTGATCGTGATGGTTGGATATTTGATTGTCATCACATCACCACGATTGATTGGATGATTTCGTTGTCAACAATCAGAAGGTTTGCGTAGTAGACCTTGGTTCCCTTTGGTCGTTGTACTGCTGCGAAGTGTGTCCAGCCTGTTGTGCGCATGCTTGGAGTGTGTTCTTTGATTTCGATAACTTTGAGTGTTTGGTTCTTGTGTTTGATTTGCATGACTACCTCCTTAGGTATGTAAGACAATCTAACAACTATGTAAGACAAATGCAACTATCTTTTGAAAGATTTTTTAAGCCTTATTCTGTAAGGCTTTCAGCCGATTGCAAGCATCAGATGTTCAGTTGTTCAATCACTTTGTCTAAGCCATCTAGGTATTCTTTGGCGATCGCGTTCTTGCGTTTGCGGACAGTCGGCCAGAAGAAGTAACCAGACTGACCTCGATGTCTCAAGAACTGTTTCGTCTTAGAAGTTGCGCCACCACCGAACTCTGCACCGAAGAAGATGTCACTCAACACAACCCTTTGGTTGCGACCTTTAATCTTCTTGCGGTCATTCTTGTTCACAGGTCTTGTGGTTGATCTGAATGGTTCGTTGCCACGAAGTTTGATTGTCGGCACATTGTCATTGTTCGCTCGAAGACCTTTGGCAACTTGGAGATATTGTCGCGCTCGACCAGGTGAAGCTCCAGCGAGTCCGGCTTCAATCTTGACTCTGCCTTGTAGATCTTTGGCGATTGCGTATGCGACTTTGCGCATCTCCTTCTTGAAGAGAGGACTTGCCTTCTCGTATCGGCGCAAAGTTTCAAACAAGTCTTTGACGATGACCGTGTTGCCATTAGGCACCACACTGAATCCGAGATTCTGACCTTTGAGCATTCCACTGCCACGACCGACAGTTGAACCAGCATCACCTGGAAGATCTGGGAATGCCGAGAAGTATGCCATCAGTTGATCCTTTGCGGTGGGTTCATCTTGACACTCTTCCAGCGCAGATAGCCGAGCATCGTGTACAGCATTCTAGGTGATTCTTGCAGAAGTAAAGATGGAGCGATGTGAGTCTCACACGCCAGGTATGCGATCAGCCAGTGAGCTGAGTTTTCTCCAAAGGGTTGATCACCGCAGAATCGGTTCCAACCTCCACGCTCTCGATTGTTTCAATCCATTCTTCAAACTTCATCGCAGTATTCTTCGTGCGTTTCGTTGCGTGCCACGCCAACCATGCAAGGTCGGTGAGGCGTAGTTCTGTTTGAAAGTTTGCGACCGAACGATTCTTTTCTGTTTCGAATGCGATGAAGTCGGCAAACTGTGCAGACACTTTCGTTGTGACGGCGTCCAGCGTTGTTACTTCTAGATTGATTTTCATTCTTACCTCCTGATTGTTTATTTAAGAACTATGCAACAGTTTTTGTGATCGCTCCGCTGATTGGCCACGTTACGTCCGCTGTATTTAATTCTCCAACGGCGCCATTCACTGGAGTGAACTCGGTGCAAAGTACTGAGAACGTGTAGTGAGGCGAAGCCGATCCTGCTGCTGCTGTTCCTGCTGGTTTCACAATCATCGTGACTGCGGTCGAGCCAATCAATGGCGTGATGAGTCCGTCAATGGCGTTGTAGTCATTGTGCAACGAGAGTGTCACCGAGTTGTCGATCAATCCTGACACGCGGGTCACTGCGCCACCACTGCCGAACGAAGTTGTTGGAACTTCGGCTGCTGAGGTGCTTAGAGTTATTGCAGCCACGCTTGAGGTGATATCTGTGCCATTCAAAGAAACATTTGAGTTGAGAAGGACTAACTTTGCCATGATTATTTATCTCCTGCCGTATCGGCTTTCGAGGTTGATTTATCTGCGACCAAGACAATGCGACCCGATTGCACTAATGAGTCTAGATGATCAACATCAGCCTCATCAATAGTGGCTGGATATTGTTTGTCAAGAACAGTGAAGCCCTCAACTACCTGATACTTTGCCATGATCTAAGCGTACACCACGACCCGAAAGTCAACAGTCAGGTAGGTGGTGTCGTTCGCGTCAACTGTTGAGATGTTGGATGCCTCTTCAACAATAAGAGTCTGGGCATATCCGCCGAGTGTTTGGTCGGCTTCAATAGCGGCACGAATCCCGCTGTCGTAAGACAGATAAGTGTCGAGCAGGTTCTGTGATGTGCGTTCAGCTGCTCGTCCGACGATCACACTGACGGTGAAGACATGTGTGACAAGTCCTCTGCCCATCGCGCCGTGGTAGGTGATTGATTCCAGTGTCGGCCATGCAAGTCCGCCGATTGAAGGGTTGACCTGGTCGGGTTGTTGTGCGAATGCGCGAAGGTTCGTGATTGTTGCGAGACGGGTCTGCAATCCTGTTTTGAGTTCGGTGACTGTTGCGGTCATGCAAACATTCGCATTCGGCGATAAGGCTCGACAAGTTGTGCGACGTCTGGGTCGAGTGCGCGTGTCACTCTTATCGCACCTAAGTCTCCGAAGCCTGCAACGCCGAGCGGTGAATCGTAACGCTTAAAAATTCTTGATGCCTGAATGATCACCGCTTGAGTGATCGGTTCAGGCACGGACGGCCAACCATAGACCGCGGTCAGTTGCACTAATGCTTCTGATCCATAGTTTGCGTTCACGGTTGGGAATAGGAAGTCGCCGACTGCGCGGATGCGTGTGAACGGAACAGTCAATCCGTCAAGGATTCCGTTGACTGGTTCTAGTTGATAGTCGGTTCGTGTGAATGTGACATCAAAGTTGCCATCAGCCATCGTTGAAGTTTTGAGTGTGATTGCAGTTCCTGAGATGTCATCAATCTCGCAAACATATTCGTCACCAGCAGTGAAAACTCTGGTCGTCGCAGAACCGTACGCCCAGAACTGTCGATTGGCATAACCATCAATTAGTCGACTGGCAGCTCCGGCACAGTTGTCTATCAGTTCGTCGTCTTGTGTGTCGGCTGTACCGATTCGAAGTGCAGCCTTGATCTGGTTGCGTGTGGCGTAGCCGTTAGTGATTGCCATAGTTCCTTATCTTACTTCAAGATCCGTGGTGGGAACTCTACTCCAGGCACAACTTCATGTTCACGCAAGATTGCTCGCATCTGCTCACACTCAAGTTCGCCGTTCGCCTGCGGTGCAATCGAGTAGGAATCTGATCGCCGAATATGATCGCCACACGGATTGCCTCGGAACGCGACTTTGTAGCCAAGTTTCTTGATCTCCATCCACTGAATCCAATCATTCCAAACAACTTGTCGATATGGGATTGACCATAAAACTGACCTACGAATCAAGATTCCGCCAAGCATTGGATTGTGAGATACATGAAGAATCTGATTGAAGCCTTCTTCGGATGCAGCCCAAACTTGTCCATCTTGCATCCACGGATTACAAATAATCTTCACATCCTCACCAACATCGGTCAGACCGTCAAGCGCGTCAGGGAACCAAATGTCATCCATCCCGACTGGCATCACCCAGTCCGAGTTCGCTGCAAACATGGTGTCATTCCAACTATTCCATTTGTGATGCGGTTGAACAATTTCGTGCCAATGCTTCGGAAGATTCAACGGCACAGGTGAAGACACAATCACCTCATCAGGTTCAGTGTTCAACTTCTCCATCTGTTCAATGAACTGTCCGCCGAACCGATCCCAGAAGTCACCCCAAACTGTGACACACACAGCGATGCTCATGTCAATCCCAACTCAGATCAAGTCGGCGTTGCAGATCCCATTGACCTGCATCAAGTCTCGCGTTGCGAAGTTTGAACAGTTCAAGATTTGATGCGAAAGTTTGCGCGTTCTTACCTTGCAACGCCACATCGGACAGAAGTGTTGACGAGTTGTCGTGCATGATGATGTCTTGTGACTTGCGAATAGTTTTGCCCATCCGCACAGCGCGACGCTCATAATCGTTGTCTTCAAAGTATGCGGGATGGAATGCTTCGCAGAACAGTCCGACATCTTTCACAACTTCAGATCCGATCCACGCGCAAGCCCACTCTGGTGAACCAGTGAGATGAATCTCATCTCGGTCACATCCATTCCAGAACTGTTCAAGTTTGTCTGGTAAGAACCAGGCGTCCGAGTTGAGAAGAATCCAACCCGATGCGAACGGTGTCATCTTGATACCAAGATTCCACGATGTCGCCACACCAAGATTGCTAGGCATGTCCATAATGTAGGTCTTGCCGTGACGACTATGTCGTGGCATCATCAAACAGTCCTGCTCGATCTTGCCTCCGTTGTCGATGATGATGATCTTCTCGACTGGGAAGTCAAGCGAATCTATGCACCGTTCGAGAAGGTCGTATCGGTTGAGGACTGGGATGATTACGACCGGCACCATGCGGACAACTCCTTCATTGTTGGCTTCCAATGCTGTTCAAATACTGTGTCGGCTCCATACCCTTGCGCATGGCTAATAGCCTGCTCAGAACGCCCTCTAGGCGCGTTATACGCCGACTTGAGAGCATTCACGATGTCAGGCACTGACGGTGTGAAGAACCACGACTTCTGAGCCGCATCCCACCATGGCTGACCTTCAACCGTCCAGCCGTCGCCGACCAGCTCAGGTTGTGCGGTGAAGTTTGAGACAATCACTCGACATCCACACGCTTGCGCTTCGATCACTGGAATGCCGAACCCTTCACCCATCGAGCAAGCCAACAGAACATCGGACGCCGTGTACATCGCAGCCATCAAGTTCTGTGGCATACCGTGTCGATATGCGTACTGGTCAACGATCTTGTACTTGTCTGAACTGACTCCGCAAGCGTCAAGAAGTTGAATCAGATTGATACCAGACATCGCACCCATCGGCTCGGTGTAAAGATACAGAACCGCATCAGGATGATCTTTCGCAAAGATTGAATACGCAAGCAGATTCTCTGCCCATGCCTTTCGCGCAGGCTGACTGCCTTTGTTCGTTGCGACCATTGAGATGACGAATTTGTCTTCTTCCCATCCCATAAACTTTCGGCCAGTCATCTTGCCACCATCAGCCAACGCGACAGTCTCGGTCGGTTTGAACACTGGTTCAATCGCGTGAGGAACATAAAGATGATCGATGCCTGCGATGTTCAACATTCGTGAACCAAACTTCGACATCGCGATCGGTTTCACATTCTCACGCGCACACCACTCCAACACTTCTGGCGGTGCAGGCTGATGATCAATCGGAACCCACGACGCAATGTTCTTCAACTCTTTCAACGAATCAGATTTCAACACCCAAACATCAAACAAAGTCATCAACAATGTTGGTGTTGAAAGATCTTGACTAGCCCATTCCATTGTGTGCGCAACCACAACATCGTCGCTGTATGTCGCGAGTCCTTGTGGATACATTTTGAAACCATTCCAAGTCGATACCGAACCCGCAAGTCCGTACATCGCGTGGACTGCTATTTGGTGGTCTTCTTTCGCGAGCCTTTGGATGACTTGCGCGGTTTGCTGACCGTATCCTGTTGCAGCCCAAGGTGCGTTTGAATACCAGACGACTCTGAGTCGGTCGGGATTGGTTTGTCTGATATTTCCAAGTAGTGCGCTGCGCCCGCTCGGACTAATCGCTCCGCCAACGCTCCTGGCATTTCCACTGGTCTGCCTTTGACTATTACCGTTTCCCACATGATCCTCCTAAGAATAGTGCAGGAATAGATAAAGCCTCGGCAAGTCCTGCACGACCGACCGAGGCTTAATCTTAGTCACAGCCCTTGCGGACTGCTATGTCTTTATTCGGATTAGTTCCTGATTATCAGGATGCGCCACCGATGAAGTATTTGACATGGCTTGGTTGTGGCAAGTTGCCGTCAACACGCATTGTTGCGCGGAAGGTAACAAGTCCGGTGTTGAATGCGAAGTCATCGCTTCGATCCAAACGGATGCCACCGACTTGGCGAACATAGTACGAAGGAAGGTGTCCGAAGATAACCGACTTCGCTGCTGTTCCTGTTGATGCCATTGCTGGGTTCTCGAACACTGGGTATCCGAGGAGCAAGTCTTGCGCATCAGCGTTGAGTGCTGGTGAGAACACATAGTTGCCTGCTGTGTCCTTCAACGAGCGCATCTTCGCAATTGAAGACGAGTTCATCTGGAAGCCTGAACCAGCCAAACGACGACCAGCTGTGTCTACCGAGTAGACGAGGCTGATCAAGTTGTCTGCTGTGAACTGACCAGTTGTTGCTGTTGCACCAGTGATACCAGAACCTGCTGCTGCGACGATACCTTTTGGTGCATTTGTGCCTGAACCAGTTGTCAACGCATCGTTAACTCGGAAACCAAGTTCGTTGCCGACCTGAGTTGCCAAGAATGACAAGATGTCAACACCGCTGTCTTCGATCAACTCTTGTGAGAGTTGTACGAGGAACGAATACTTGTACGCGCCCAAAGTGATGAATGAGTTGAAGATTGGATCCGACTCGCTGATTGCTGTTCCTTCGCCAACGATTGCAGCAGTTGAATACTGGGCAAGCGATGGAATCTGAAGGTTCTCACCTGATGCTGTGTTCAACACTGTTGAAGTTGTAAGCATTGGACCAACGTGACGAGCGAGCAAGATAACTTGATCGTAGAACGAAGTTGGAACTGGTGAACCAGTTGATGTTTTTACAACGTCGCGCTTTTCAAATGAGTGCGAACGAACTTCGCCTTTTGCCATCGAGCGGATGACATCAACATCTGAACGAACACCGCGTGGAGCGTCAGCGACAGGACGAACCTGGTCTGCCATCTCGCGTGTTGCTGCATCCAAACGAAGTTCACGAGCCTCATCGGCGCGATACTTCTCGATTGTCACTTGACGATCTTCAAGTTCTTTGCTGATCTTCTCGTATGTCTGTGTCTCTTCTGCTGTCAAGTCACGCTTCTCAGCGGTTGCAACATCAAGAATCTTCTTAGCGGCTTCCCACGCTGTTGCGCGTTGTGCCATTTGTTGTTCAATAAATTGTTTCATGGTTTCCTCGTGTGTGGTTGTGATTGGATATGCGAATGTAGTTGTCTTCCGATCGTAGCGGAACGCTTACCAATCTCTAGTCGTAGCGGAACGCTTACCGACAAGAAGAACTATAGACGAGAAGTTAGAACGATTTCAATAGTTCAAGATGTTTGGCAAGAATGTTCACGGAGGCAGGAACTTGCGCTGGTTCGGCGCGAAGTTTGCTGACCGCGCTCGATAGCAGTTCGGCTGATTCGTCCGACAAAGTGTTGCCAGATTCGAGCATCGTGATCGCCTCGGCGAGCTTGTCTGCGTCAACACCTGTGCGTTTGGCAAGTAGGTCAAGAGAACGAACACTTGCCGAAGTTGCCTTGTAAGCAGGGAAGCCAGTCACGACCGACACTTCATGCAAACGAACCTGGCGTAGTTCGCGTGTCATGCCGTCATCTGACCATGAGTCTCCACCGGCAGGAACTGAGAAGCCAAACGACATCGAGTCAACATCGCCTCGTTGCATAAGAACACTCAGATCACGGCCGACAGTCGTGTCTGGCAGATCTGCGTTCACTAACAATCCTTTAGAATCTTCTTCAAGTCGTAAAGTCCTTGACCTTGTCGAAGCGAGAAGCATTGACGAATCATGGTTCATGTACATTTTGATCGGCTGACGACTCTTCAAAGATTTCTTAAATGCACCTTGCGCGATTCGCTCGATGAATGGCAACGGTTCAGAATCAGAGTTGAACACTGCTGCATAACCTGTGAATGACATTCCGTCACCTGTTGGACCTGCTCGCAGTTCAAACTCGTTGACTTGGATGCGACGTGTCTCGACCTTGTTGTCTTCCATGCCTGGAATGTTAGCAAAGTATTCAGACTTGGTGCGATAGAAGTTGAACAATCCTCGTTCGGCTTTGATCGCGTTCGCTTTACGCTCGTACCAGTCTCGTGCTGGTTGAGGGTTCAACGGATTGATGCCCCACAAATAATGTGCTACAGCACCCGCACCAGGAAACTGATCGTTCGTTGAGTCCGAGTTCTTTGGTGCTTCTAGATCGACTGCGTGTCGTTGCGCCCATGCGTTTGATCGGATGACTTTGTCTTCCGTGATGTCGCCTCTTGCCAGATCTCGTGCTTCACGAACGGTTCGATCGACCAGCCCTTCACCCGCGAGTCCTTGACCGTAATAGTCCAATCCTTTGCGAGCAGCCGTGCGAATGTACACAGGTATCTCAAGAGATACTTGCCGATCTTCTTCAACCATGTCTTCATGTGGTTGCCAAGCGTTGCAATAGAATCCGCCGTTGACATAAGCATCCCATCTCTCGCAATACGCTTTGAGATTGTCACCTTCGCCTTGAACATTTGATTCGTCGTAAAAGTGACAGTTCCCACATGCGCGACCTTCAGGAACATCAGGCGACAAGGCTGGTCGATAGTTGTCAGGAAGTGCGCGTTCAGCTTCGGAATGTTTCGGATGATCAACATGTAACAGATCGTTGTCGGTGATGTAGGCAGGATTCTGCGGATGACCAGTGCGACTCAAGTACAGGAACGCATTCACACGCGCCATCGACCAAGCCGCTCGACTAACACCAGGACGATGCGATGTCGAATAGGCACCAGACCCGCGACGATAAACCGACTTCAACACACCAAGCGTCACACGAGTCCAAACTGGCCGATCACCTTCAGTCATCTTCTCGTTGTGATCGGTGACTTTGTTTCGCAACGCAGTTTCGGTCGCTTCATTGATTTCAATCCCACCTTGTTTGCCTGCTGCTGAACCGGCAGGATTCTTGTCGCTACCTGTGATCTGATCTTCTGGTGGTGCTGGTGCGCGTTGAGAAGGCACATCAAGCGAAACTTGACGCATAGATGGCATCTCGTCTGCTGTAATTGTTTTCGGATCTTTCGTTGCAATACCAACTGAAGCATATGCACGTCGAGCGTCAGCATCATTATCAATCGCCAACTTGACTGGATTCTCTTGAAGAATATCTTGAGCAGTCATTTTCTTGTATTCAGGAGTTGACATTGACATATCTTCATTAAATTGAATGTCATTGAATTGAACTCCAGCATCAGCAAGTTCTTTTATCGTTTTCGCTTCATCCGAATCTGGACGACCTGTCACGATATAAATGTAATAATCGGTATATAACAGATTTACATAGTCAATATTTTTTTGGATACCACGACTGCCAGAAAGCAGCGTTCCATCAATATCAACGATGATGACTTCATTGGCTCGAAAATTGCGTTCGCCACCTGGTTCCATGTCTTCGGCGATAGACACCGCGACCATCTGATCGATTGCGTCTTGTTTTGTTTCGTGACAGCCGATCACTTCGCCGTCTTCTTTGATAGTTGCCCAACCAGAACAGTCTGGTGACTTGTCAGTAATGAAGTAAGGCATTAGACCAACAATAATATCTCAGCGTCATCGTCCAAGATGCTGAATGTGATCGAGCTGGTCGCAGTGCAACTTGCACCATTGAGGATGGCCGAGGCGACCGCGTAGCGTCGCTTCGGTTGGATGACAGGTATCTCGACTTGCGGTAATGGTTCAATCTTCTTGCGTGGTGATGTTGAATAAACTCGGCGTCCGCCAGACGGTGTCGGCTCAGGTACTGGTATGTCGCCTGCGGTAGCGATTGCGACAAGCCCGCCAAGCGTCGCAGTGAATACTGGGAACCCTTCAGCCTGAGCAATGGCTGTGGCATCTAAACCACCAAGCGGTGCAGATAAGACAGCGAACTGGACGACAGTTGCAGAAGCATTCGCATCTAAACCGCCAAGCGGAGCAGACAAGACTGCAAACTGCGTGACAGTTGCGGACACATTGGCATCTAGACCACCAAGCGGAGCAGATAAGACTGCAAACTGTGTGACAGTCGCAGAAGCGTTCGCGTCTAAACCGCCAAGACTCGAAGATGCTGTTGCGGTAGTAAGAAACGGTGAACCGTTTAGAACCTCTGCGCCGTCAAGTTGCGAACTGTCAAGAATGAACGACCGACCAGAAGGACCGTCTAAACCGTAGGCAGTGTCATCTAACTGTGAAAGGTCTAACTTGAATCTTATGACCGCCATAGCGGAACTAACTTGCGACTGTTAAGGAAGCACTGAGGTTGCCTGCGGTGATCGTGTAAGTATCGCCTGCGGTGTAAGCACCAGCGACGACAGTTCCAGAGAACAAGAAATTGCCTGCCGTCAAATTATCCCAAACTGTAAAGTGTGTTGCGTCTTGCGAACCTGCGATGTTCGTCCAAGAAATATCTGCGTCAGAAGTAATCACACCGGCAGAAGCAACACCGAAAGAAATTGCTTTGCGAGTAGTTTCAGTCGCAGGAAACGCAGTGCCAAGCGGACCAGGATCTTGCGTATGAAGTTTCACATAGGCAACAGCAACAGCGAACGAAGTGTTGTTGCCGACAGCGTCAAGAATTGCGTTGCAAAGATAAGCCGATAAACCGTGAGCCATTAGTCTTCGGTCCTTTCAGTGATAGTCAAAATACGACCCTCAGCATCACGTTCAACTGTTCGCACAGTCGGACGGTTCTCAGGAATGTTTACACGCACAACAGTCTCAGGCACATTGATCACAGGTGCAGCGACATTCACTTGAGCCGGTGGAACATTCACCAGAATCTCTGGCATCGTCACATTCACATCACGCTGATTCACATCGTAAGACGGAGCAGGATCGGCAACAGGTTGCAACATGGTCGGTGCAACACCAGTGTGTTTGATCGGATCAACATCAAGTGCTTTCAAAACTGACGCAGGTTCGAAACCTGCGTTGATGAGACGCTGAACCATTGTTGTCTTGCGGTCAAGTTCTGTCAGACCAGCTGCACCAAGATCGACGTTGGCGAGCGGTACACGGTAAGCCTCGCCACCTTCGGCTGGTCGTAGATCTTCGAATCGTCGCACATCATTGATTGACAACCAACCCGCTTGCAAACCTGATGAGTAGCCTGCGACACGCGAACCGAAGTCGCCGCGCATCAACCCATCCAAGTTGAACTTCATGAACGCGCCGTTGGTTAGAAGTTGGCGAGAATATCCGTCTTCAATCTTGGTGACATAAGGTCGCAACGTGTGCATCACGAAATGGATGCCGTTCATTTCGACTGATGCGTATGCTTGCGCACCGGCTTGAATCACTCCAGCCATTGATGGTGGGACACGGAATGCGCGAAGGATTTCTTCAACTGCGAACTGTCGTGACTGTAGAAACTGTGAGTCGTCTGGTGCGACCGAGGTTGTGGTGTACTTAGCACCGCCAAACAGGATGCCTGGTCGGTGTGAGCGTCGTAAACCTTTGTGACCTTCTTCGAATCCGTCAACAAGCGACTTGGCTTGTTCGCGGGTCAGGTTGCCTGGGAACTCGATGATGCCAGAAGTGTGCGAACCTTGACCGAAGAACCTTGCAGCGAACTCTTCCAATGCTTTCGATAGTCCGAGGTTTTCTTTGACAAGTTCGATGCGTGAACGGCCACGAAGATCGCCTGGCAAACGCAACTCAGACAGATGAATCATGTCTTCATGTTCGATCACGTCACGGTTGTCAAACACATAGATGATTCGGCGAGACTCGTCACGCTTCACTTCAACCTTTAGAGGATTCAATACAGCCAAACCTGCAACACCTTGATTGTCACGAATGATTCGAGTGAACGAGTTACCGTTCAACAGCATCGACACGAGAACCTGCTGGAAGTGATCGGTGCGTGACACGCCGATCTCAGGCATGTCCAACCATTCAGGTCGCGGACGGTAAGGACGACGATCACCGTCAACACGAATGAAAGTGTCCACCGGTAATGTTGAGATCGAGTCGGCGATAAGTCGGACACACGCATACACGGTTCCGATCTTTAGCGAATCTTCTTGAGTGACTACCGTGCCAGAGTTCGTTGTGAATTGGAATGCGTCACCTGCTGCGAACAGCGACTGGAACGAGACCGCTCGTTGCTCGCTTCTTGAATCAAACAGTCTTGACAACATCAGTTCTTATCCGCTTTCTTTGACCGTTCCCATGCCAAGGTGAATGCGAGCATTGATAGTCCTATAAAGATTAGCGCAAGCGGAAGCGAGATGTAAAACACGCCGAGCGCAATCAAGAACACTGCGATCATCTCTAAAACTAGAATCATCTACTCTCCTAAACTATGAAGAACCCTGGTTGCTGAATTGTCTCTGTCCGTCTTGTCGCACGATCCACTGCCATCGCCAATGCTATCGCAGCGTCAATCTTGCGTTTGGATTTGCCTTTAGATAATCGCCAACCCATATCGGTTGACCGTTGTGCAGCCGACAACACCTGATCAGTAAAGACAGGATGACCATCATGAGCGATCTTCTGATTGACGATCATCTCATACAAAGTTCCGCAAGCCGGAACCATACGCGCAGTCGACTGAGAGAACTCAACCATCGCAAACCCTTCATCACTCATTGCTTCGGCTGACCGTTGAAAGAAGGCTGGGTCATAAGCGAACTCTTGCACCGTGAACTCTCGACCAAGTTCTCGGATGTGTTGCTCAACTGCTGACACATCCATGACACCGCCGTCAGGATGCCATATCTTGGCACGAACAACTATCTGACCAGACTCTTGCGGTTGCGCGACCACGACCGCAATCGAGTCATGCTTCAACGCCATGTCAATGCCGACGAACACAGGAATGTTCGGATCAAGTTCAGACTCACTGCGACACAACTCCCACGCTCCTTTTGGCAGCCAAGACTCACCATCGGTGCGAACCCACTGGTTCAGACGGTAACGACGATACGCCGTCTCTGCCGTTTGCATCATTGAGATCTCCATATCTTCAATGTCAAGAAGTCCTTCAGCCAAGTTTGGGTTCGCGATATTCCAAGCATCACGATCCGACACATCACAATCCGCTGGTGCTTCCCACCACCAGAATCCGAACCGCTCATCAACCTGATCACCAGAGATCACACGCTTGCCATAGTTGTACAAACTTCCGCACACCGTATCCAAGTCAAACCCTGCGGTCGTGATCGCCACAATGTTCGGATCTTTACGCGCACCAGAACCCAAAGTCAACGCATCCCACAGATCAGAGTTCGGCTGAACATGCAACTCATCAAACACAACCGTCGAAGGATTTAACCCTTGTTGCAATTTGGCGTCACTTGATAACACACGATAGATCGCACCAGTCGAAGGCACCTCAACAACATCTCGATACACCTTGCACACACCCGACAACGCAGGCGACTGAGTGATCTGCCACTTCGCTTCATTGAATACAACACGCGCTTGCTGTCTGTCACCTGCAGCCGAATAAACCTCGGCACCAGGTTCACCTTCAATCAAACCCACCAATGCGACCAATGTTCCTATAAGCGATTTTCCATTTTTCCGAGCCAAACCGATCAGGCTGCGACGGTAACGAAGAAGACCATCATCACGACGCTCATACAAACCGTCAAGAAGTGCGACCTGCCAGTCGGTAAGAATCAGAGGTTGACCGGCGCGAACACCTTTGCTGACATGCAAGAACGTGCGAGCAAAGTCAACGACCTTGTGACCGTCAGATCTGCTGTATAACTTCGGCGTCGACCAGGTTGGAGTTCCTCTGTCGGTATGAGTCAAGCTCATTGGCCACCCTTATCTCGGCAAGACCCAACCTCGCACGATCGCTCGGAGTAAAACCGAGCAGACACAACCAAGCCGTGCACTGCGCATCCATCTGCTCGATCTGTTTCACCGCAGGATGAGTCACAACCTGACCGTTCGGCGACGTGTACCAGCGCGTCGTCACGTCGTCGCCGAGCCAAAGTTCCAGATCGTAGATCTTCTGATAGTTGCGACACAACCGACCCATCAACGGACCGTCGTGCAACTCCGACAAATGACGCCGGCCACCAGTCCACAACACAGTCCAGTACTCGGTCGCAACTTTGCCGAAACCTGTCGGCACCACCGGCACAACCGACATGTCGACTAGCGCGAGCGCTGTCTCTGGCATCGGTGAAGCAGCCTTCATCGGACGCTTGCCAGGATTCCCACGCAATCGCTTGACCTCCGTAGGAGTTGAATTGCCTCCACGGCCGACACCGGTTACTGGTCGAGGCATAACACATGTGCAGGCAATCTATCGCTCTTCTTGGAATTGCAACCCATATGAACCAATCTTGCATTCTCCATCTTGTGTAAACCACCTTTGCTTATTGGAATAATGTGATCAAGACTAACTCGCTCACGCTTCACACCAGTTTGCCAATCCATAAGTTCACCGCATATCTGACACAACGGTCCGTCACGAACTAGCAAGTCATCAAAGGTAATTTTCTCACCAGCCTTGATGATCTCTCGACGAAGATTTGCTTTGTGACTTCCACGACCAGCATCACTCTGTCTGAACTGTGCTTTGCGACAATCAAGACATTGACGATGCTTACCTCGATTAACTTTATTTTTTTTGTAAGGATGTGGGCAAGCCAAGTTGCCACAATCACAAACTGGCAACACAGAATGGTCGGCGACACCGAAGCGTTCAAGTTGATGATGGTAGTTTTTGCCACATTCAACGGAACAGAACTTTGGACGATTTGCAAGTTTCACAAAACACCACAAACAATTTTCAGAACTCACAGAACAATGATAGGCGGTAGTGCAGCAGTGCGCATGCACAAAGGTGCCAACGGCATGGGTCATAAATCGCTCAACCGTCAAACATTTTGCCCACCCTCCCATTGTGTACCCGCCTTACTTCGCGTCGCCGCGTCGAGAATTGCACGACCGATGCGCAGGTAGGAGCGGTGAATCAATATCACCAGGTATGACGTGATCGGCTGTCCACGGGTCATCGAGCCGTGCGCCTTCCATACAGATCCAACAGTATTGTGCGGAGTCGCGGACTTGCTTCGCTCGTGCTTGGTAGTTGCCTGAGTAATGCGGTCGCTTAGGTTTGGGATGGAGTCGGTTGTAGGTGGTCTGGCAGTCTGGGCATCGGCGTGGGTTTGTTGTCAACTGGCGACATGTGAGACATGGTCTTGAGATGGTCATGGTGTGGTGCCAGAGTGGGTCACGCCGTCACGCCAAGTAATACTTGGCGCGTGACGGCGTATGAGACAAATTATGTTTCACGCCGTATTTCACGCCGTCAGTGTATCCCAATAGATATATGGCTTTTGCGAGGTAAACGGCGTACGCCGTGGTCACGCCGTGTGTGTTCGGCGTGACGGCGTGACACCCTGTTTTGTACCGTTTCACGCCGTGCGTGCCATACGGTTCAAAAGTCATTGAACATGGTTTCTTTGGCTTGGTTTTTGCGCATGGTTTGTGCTTTGCGTGCATCTTTGCGGACGACACGGTAGATGGTTTCGGCTCGGTCTTTGACTTCTGCCCACATCGGGTCGAGTGCCATGGTTGGGTCGATGTTGAGTTCGTCTAGCATCTTGAGTGCTTGGTCTAGTCGTTCGCCGCCTTTGATGTCTTGTGTGAACATGCGGTGCTGGTCGTGGATGGTGAGGTTGATTCGTTCTGGTATCCAAGTGTGTCGGTGTTTCTGTCGGAGTAGTACGAGTTGGCCGTCTACCTTTGTCATCTGCCAGACCAGGTCGACATCGTCGTTCTTTGCGCTGGTGCCTCGTGCGCCTTTCTTGAGGTCTTTGCCTGCGTGGTCGATGCGCATGAGTGATCTGCCTTCTTGTTTGAGGTTCATTGCTGTCCAGCGGTAGAAGTTGCGGACTGTGTCTGCGTCGTTCTCTGCACCTTCGACTGCTCGCGCAAAGGTGTCGATGATGACTAGGTCGGCTTGGCATGATCGTGCTAGGTCGCAGATCTGTTTGGCTCCTTCGGGTTTGTCTAGTGATCCGATTGGTGGTAGTGAGGCGTAGTGGAGTAATGAGAGGTCTGTCTTGTTGTCGTATCCCATTGCTGTGAGTCGTTCGTAGAGTACGGCTTGACTCATCTCGTAGTCCATGTAGAGGACGCTGGTTGGTGGTTTGGCTTCTGTGAAGATTTCTTTGCCGGTGGCGAGTGCTGCTGCGATGTATAGCGCGAGTAGTGATTTGCCTGTTCCGCCTGGTGCGAAGATGACGACGAGCTGGTTGCGTGGGATGATCGGTTCGATGAGCCAGTCTTCTGCTGGGAAGTCTTGTGACCAGAACTTCTGCCAGTTGATGAGGGATGCGAGTAGGTCGTCGGTGGCTGTGGGTTGCTCGACTGGGATTAGGGCTTTGCCTTGTTGGAGTAAATGTTTTGCGAACGCCGATCTGTCTCCGTTGTGGAACATTTGTGCTGTGTATTGTGCGCGATTGTAAGCACCTGCTGGAAGGTTTGCGATGCTGGTGGTGAATACTTTGAGGATGTCTTTACCTTGCCATCCTGTGGTGGCGGAGGTGCCTTCTCGTGCGTCTTTGCCTGGTCTGACCCAGTGTGTCTCGCCTGTGTGGTCGGTGTGGGCTTGTGTCCAGCCGTCTGCTCTTAATAGTTCTGGCCATGTGGTGGCTGCGCAGTAGCGGTCAAGCGGTCCGCCTTCTTCACGGAGAAGCGATAACGATGGTGGTGTTATCTGATCAGGTAACGGTTGAACCGATAATTGTGGTTGTGTTTTGGTTTTGAGTAGTAGCACCATCCACAACGGCATGTCGGCTGGTTTGCGTTCGGCGATTGATTTACCTTCTACCCATTCATAGTTTTTGCCGTTCGGATGTTTCGTTGGTGGTGCGAGTACTTGTCCGCCGATGCCTCGGATGTCGATGCCGATGCCAAGTGTGCCTGATGCTTCGTTGCGGATGGGTTCGTCGGTGAGGAAGTAGATGTGTCGTCCGCCTGAGCCTGTGATGACTTCTACTGTGTCTGGCAGTTTGCCGTGTAACTGTTCTAGGTCTGCGAGTGTTTCGCTACCGCTGAACTGTTGTCGGTCGTCTATGTCAATGACGATGAGGTATCGGTCGCGGAACTCGCCTGTTGCGATTCCTAGTCCGCAGTCTTTGAATTGTCCTTCGAACCATGTGCGGATGGTGGTCGGGTCGGATGTTGCAGCGTTTTGCCATCCTTGCATCGGCGGTCGTTTCTCGCCTTGTTTGATTGGTATGACGCGGACTTGTTTGTTGGCGTAGGCAAGTGCAGTTGATAGAACGCTCATTGAACCCTCCTTGGGTTTCGTTAGTTTAGTGTTTAGAAATTATGTTCACGATGTCTTGCGGTATCTTTCGTCCGCGCATCTCATACAACCATGAAACGAAGACAAGTTCGCTGAGCTTGGTGTCGTTCGCGTTGCTCGGTAGATCAGTGCCGTGTGCGTACACGTTGAGCGGAATGATTTGGAACCATGGCACCGAGTCTTCTGGTACCTCACCCCACCAGCCGTCTTGGTTGGAGTGACCGTAACGAACAATGAACGCTGGGATGCCTGCCATGTCGCCGAGCGCGGTCAGCGTTCTGTTGTTCGCCGATTCAAGATAGATGACGCCGTGTTCATGTTTGTAGTCGATCAGCGCGACCGGTACACATTTGTCATACTCAGCGAGGATGAAGTCCAAGTCCATTGCTGGCACGTTGCTTCCCCACACTCGATGTCTGCCTGACAGCCAAGCGTCTCGTTTGAAGTGTTGTTCGTTACTTGCCATAGTGTTCCTCCTGTTTTTCGTACCAGTCTGACCAGATGGTCGCTGGGTGCATACCTATTCGACATGCGTAATGATCTGCCTTAAATATGTTCAGATCACTTTCTTCGGGTCGGTTGACCCACCGAATGATCGTTCCTCTGCTGACGCCGAACACGTCAGCAAGGAACCGATTGTTTTTGTCCTTCGAGTAGAGTGCCAACAGATTTTGTGCGTTGTATGTTGGCAGTGCTTTAGATTTTCTTGTTTTCATTGTGCAGACCTCCTATGGTCATTCGTCTTGCAGTAACTGTCTAGCTATTCTTAGTTTCTCGGCAGCCGAGGCTGATTCGAGAAGTCCGATAGTAGTAGATGTAACTTGCTCAGGCGGGCATATCGTGAAAAACTTTTCTTCGGCAGTAACAAAGTTTTGGATGGTGGCGACCAGTGTGTAAGCCGTGCAAACATTGTCGACATCGCATTGCGACTCAATCAGGTATTTGAGACGGTCATCAAAGGTTTGTTCTTCTTCACTCATCGTCGTCTGGCTTATCTCCACAGCATGGATGGGCTGGTAGCAATCTGGTAGGAAGACAGGAGCAGAGTTTGGGTTTCATTTGTTGTCAAGTCCGAAGTGCTGTTCCAAGATACTTCGCACGACCGCCGAGATTGTGACATCTTGTTTGTCGGCTGCTAGTTCTACGGCGTCGCGTAACTCGTGTGAGATTGCTGCGCACACATAACTTCGTCCGCGCACATAGTTTGTGACCGTCCTCATTTTTCGGCCACTGTCCGCGGGAACGGCAGATCGTTGTATGCCTGGTTGAGTAGTCCGAGGTAGCCGAGCGTGTCGAGCAGACTGTCGTGGTGAAGTCGGTTCTTGTCTAGGTTGGTGCGGAGTCGCGCCAGTTTGACTGACACCATGAACAGGAGCGCGTCGGCGATACTGAGCTTCACACCGGTCAAGCCTTCGAAGATTGCGATGACTTTGCTGTAGTCCTCGGTCACGTTGCCGTACGAGTCTTGTCGTGCGCCTGTGACGAGCAGGTGGGCTTCTAGCAGGATGTCTGCACCGACTGATTCAGTTTTCATAGTTCAATACCTTGCTGGATGTGAAGCCGTAGACGGTCAACGACCGAGTTGGCGATTGCCAGTTTGGCTTTCGTGGATTCCAGTTCTTGATGTAATGAATCTGAGATGTCACGATTCGAGTCGCGTTGTTCGGTAACTGTCTCAAGTGCGACAGATAGTTCTGCGACACGAGTTTGCAACTCGATTATCTCTTGACTCATTGCGTAGATGTCTGCGGTCATAGTGTGTCCTCCTCAATCACTTCAATAAATACTGAGGCAATCAAAGTCAAACCTGTTTCATCTTTGTCAGTAAATGCTGAAAATTTTACAATTCGACCTGTCTCTTTATGCGTGGCTCGCCATATTTCATAACCTTCGTCGCAATAATCGCTTTCAGTTTTGTCAAAAAATAATTGCCATCCCGCGTTTTTTACTATTTCAAGTGGACTCTTTGGAAAATAACCGACTAGTTCTTCTGCTGTCTTGCTCATTTCTTGGCTCTCCTTGTTAGTTCGTCTTTAAGTGATTTGATTACTTCAAACAGTCGGTCTTGACTGCCTGGTCCTACGAATATCTTCTCTAAGAATGCGATCGCATCCTCGATGTCTTTCTTTGTCATTTGTGTCCTTAATGTCAGAAACCCGACCCAGCCGAAACAGAGGGACCAAAACGGCTGGATCGGATTTCCTTAGATTTCTACCAACGGTCGTCTGTAGCGACCTTCTCAACTTTGGCGGCGAACAGCTTCGCAGCGTTGAATCCAGCCTTCTTCTCACCATCAGCCGAATACTTGACCGAGATCTTGTTGCCGGTCAACTCGGTGACTGATGCTTGCTTTGCAGCCTCACGGATTGCGGTGATCATTGCACCACGCGCCCACAAGTTGGCATTGCCATCACCAGTCTCTGTCTTGAGTGTGATCACATAGACGAATCGTGGATCACCGTTCGGCCATGTCTTGGCGACACCTGCCGGATCTCGGTCTTCCAGTTTCTTGACATCGAGCACGATGCCTGTGTGAACATCACCTATTTTCTCGAACTTCAAACTTGGAAGTTTGGGTCCGCCTCCTGCAAGGAGATCTTGTTCATCTGACATTACTTACCTACTTTCTGGTTGTTTGGGAATCTGAGGTTGAATGTATTTGTTTCATCTTCGTAACTCATTTCGGCTTCGTCATAGCGCACATGGTTGCAGTATTTCTTGAACTCTTCTGCTTCCATGGCGTTTAGATGTCCGACCGCTCCGCCTGCTGTGTTCATTATGTACCCTGTCGCCGCATAGCAGACGCTGCGGATCAGGTCTTCGTCGAAGTTGTCTGATAAGGCGAGGTCTATTAGACCGCGTCCGATGCAGAACCTTCGATGAGATTTCATCTGGTCAAACGAAATTGTTTGACCGTATTCGTTGCATTCTGTCGCAACCTTCTTAATCATCGCCCGATGTTTAGGTCTGAGTGTGTCGAAGTCTGCTTGAAGTTGTAGTGCGCTGGTTCGGTCACTGCCGGTTGTGTAGATGCGTCCTTCAAAGTCGTCGGTCATTCGTCGTCTCCTTCTGTGGCGTGTTCTTCTTCCCATTCGCAATACGAGCATGAGCCGTCTTCGTTGTTCCAGTTCGCGCACACGCATCTGCGATGTGGGTTGACGCCTCGGTTCTCGTTCGGGTCGTATTCTTTGTCAATGCGTGAGATCATTTGATTACCTTCGGCTTTGCAGTTTTGCGTGGCTTTGGTGGTTTAGTCGGGTCAGCCATGAAGAACTGGACGTTGTGTGAAGTCTCAACGGATTGCAGAACTTCTACAACTTCGTCAAGTTGATCGTTGGTGCATTCCGATATTTTCGGCACACCATCAGGCCAGGTGGCTTTGAGTAGCATTTGTGCTTCCGATGGCATTGCGATGATTCGAGCGGTAAGCCATTCTTTGCGTGGTTGTAAATATGGAGTTTCTGCAACTTCTACGACCGGCAGCTCAACAACTTTACCTTCAACGAAGCGTTGGTGGATGTCGTTGCGTTTACGCCAAGCACGAACATCTAAAGCAAGCCGTAATCCTTGTTGTCCTGCTGTGAGGTCTACCCAGTAAAGTTCGCAGCGTGCTTCACCTGCTGGTAGGTGAAACACGATACCCATTTCACGATTGATGTCGGGCATCGGTTGACGTGTTGATGTCTTCCAATCGTAAATATGTTCGGCTTGTGCGTAGGCGTTGAGTTGGATTGAAATTGATCGCCACGAGTACGACAGATCTGTACCAGTTTTTAAATCGGCAATATATTTGACACCGTCAACTTCTACGATGCGATCTAATGTGCCTGCGTATTCGAGTGTGTCGTTGATGACGACTGATTCAATATATTCTTTCAAGATTTTTATGTTGCATCTTTTTAATTCCGCAACATAGGCGTTCACGTCTGCTTGTAACCCTGGCAGGATTGCTGGTTTGTTGCCTAGGTCAACTTGTTCTGTGATTGAGTGCAACGCTGTGCCCAGGTTTGCGCGTGATGAACCGCCACCAGCTGTGATTGCTTCGTCAGCGATTTTGTTTAACGCACCTTTGTCTTCGAGTTTTGTTGACGCTTGTGCGAGTAGATCTGATCGGTTCACAAGTCCTGTGATGACCATTCGGTTCGCCCATTGTTTTAGTGCGTTGGTGTCATCTGTTGTTGATGAGATGGTGGTGACTCTTGTGTAGCCACGCTGCTTACCATCTGGT
>Ga0214921_10003625_pt1 | contig 23432 bp, 25 predicted proteins | sample LL1505_MetaG_FD_177992 | JGI IMG/M metagenome (GOLD analysis project Ga0214921, IMG submission 177992) | Freshwater microbial communities from Lake Lanier, Atlanta, Georgia, United States - LL-1505 | ecosystem: Environmental > Aquatic > Freshwater > Lake | place: USA: Georgia | collected...
GACCACCGGACCAGTCTCGGTGGCAACCTCGAGCACGCTGACCTTCGACCGCAAGAAACCGGTATTCACCATCACGCCGCCGGTGACACCAAATAACGCCGCGACCCTGGTGTTTTCGGTGACCTCGGATGAATCGGTGACCGGCATAACTGCATCGGCGTTCACCGTTAGCGGCACGTCTTGTGTAATCGGTACGGTTAGCGGCAGTGCAGCCACCTACACAGTGAATGTGACCGGATGCTCCGCCACCTCGACCGCCGCGCTGACCCTCAAGGCAAACATCGCCAGCGACCCAGCGGCTAACACCGGGCCAGCGTCAGCAATCACCTCGAGCAGCGTCACCGTAGACCGCGTGGTGCCGGCAGTCACATCAATTCTGAAGGGCACGACCTCGCGCAACGACCTGATTGTCTATGAGCTCACCATGTCGGAGAGCGTGACGGGCATGGACTCCGCGGGCGCTGACTGGTTGGTGTCAGGCACCGGCTGCAAAATTACCAAGTTGACTGGTTCTGGCGCGAGTTACTCGATGTGGGTTACCGATTGCGCCGATGGCGTGAAGGCATCCATAGCGCTTAGGGCAAATGCCCTCGCCGATGCCGCTGGAAACCTGGGACCGGCGACTAACTCGGCCTCGCCCGAGGTGCAAATCGACGATCAGCAACCCCGCGTAACGATCACCACGGATGCTCGTGCCGCACAAACCGCCAGCCCAACCTTCACGCTTACCTACAGCGAGGCAGTGACGGGAGTCACCCTCGACAGCTTCTCTTGGGGAGGAACCGCCAAGGGCTGCAAGTTTGCGCTAACCGAAGTTACCTCGGGGCTGGTCTACAAGGTCGCCACGACAACCTGTGGGGCCGGCACCGTGAAACTGATGGTTCCGGCAGGCTCGGCAAAAGACTCCAATGGAAACCTCGGCCCAATGCTGCCGATCGAGTCGCCAACCGTAATTATCGATGTCGACCCTGCCAATAGCGGGGGAGCAGCGGTTGGGCGCTCAACGCATAGCCTGAGCAGTTTTTCGCGAGGAGCCGGGTTGGTGCGAGCTGCATCGGTCTCTGCCCCTAGCAGGTTCAAAACCTCGGATGTCGGAGCTGTGGTAGCCCTGGGTGCGAGCCTGGGTCTGGCGCTGAGGCGAGGTTCTACTCGAAAATAATCGTGCGCTCGCCGTCGAGCAAAACGCGGTGTTCCGCAAACCAGCGGATGGCTTGAACCAGAGTCTTCGATTCGACATCTTGCCCAATCGAAACCAGCTCCTGCTTGGAGTGGCTGTGGTTTACGCGCACCACGTTTTGCTCGATGATCGGGCCCTCGTCTAGGTCGGCGGTTACGAAGTGCGCGGTAGCGCCAATCAGTTTGACACCGCGCGAATGCGCCTGGGCATAGGGGTTTGCGCCCTTGAACCCGGGCAAGAACGAGTGGTGAATGTTGATGATTCGGCCCTCAAACTCGGCCACGAATTCTGGTGATAGAACCTGCATAAAACGGGCAAGAACAATCAGCTCGATGCCGGCGGCACGGATGTAATCGCGCAACATGTGCTCGAAAGCGGCCTTGGTTGCCGCATCGGTGATGGCGTGAGTCTCGAATGGCAACGAGTAGAAGTTGGCTAGTTCGGCTAGATCGCCGTGGTTACCGAAAACCGCTGGAATCTCGATTGGCAACTGGCCAGAACGTTGGCGAAAAAGGATGTCATTGAGGCAATGTGCCGACTTGGAGACCAAAACCAGCGTGCGAATCTTGCGGCCGACCTCATCAAGGTTTGCGGTCATGTCGTAGCGAGCGATAACCGGAGCTAGGTGCGCCTCAAATTCTGCCCGATCTGCAGCCGATTGAATCTGCAGGCGAATGAAGAAACGACCGGTGTCGTCCGACGAAAACTGCTTCGATTCGGTGATGTTTCCGTTGGCTGCCACGATGGCTCCGGTCACGGCATGCACGATGCCGGGCTGGTCGTCGCAAACCAGCGTTAGGACCCAGTGTTTGTTGGCAGAAGTCATAGCCACAAGTCTATTCGGGGTTAGAATTACATCATCGCAACTGGCGCTAAAGATGGGTTTCCATCGGGGAGCGATAGGCATTTTTGGTCGTGCGCCTGGGCCAACATCCAAGCCGTAAAATGCAACACTCGTAGGAGCCCCGACATGTCTAAACTTCCTTCATCGTTCAACCTTCCCCTGAGCGAAACCGACCCAGAGATTGCGGCCGTTCTAGACGCCGAACTCGACCGCCAACGTCACACGCTCGAGATGATCGCATCCGAGAACTTTGTGAGCCGTGGAGTGCTCGAAGCACAGGGTTCGGTGCTCACCAACAAATACGCCGAGGGTTACCCGGGCAAGCGCTACTACGGCGGCTGCGAGGCCGTGGATGTTGCCGAAAACCTCGCCCGCGACCGCGCGAAGGCACTGTTTGGCGCAGAGCACGCAAACGTACAGCCACACTCTGGCGCTAGCGCCAACGCCGCGGTACTCATGGCTCTCGCGAGCCCCGGCGACCGCATCCTAGGTTTGGAACTTGCTCACGGCGGCCACCTCACCCACGGCATGCGCCTGAACTTCTCGGGCAAGATGTATGAAGGCCACGCCTACGAACTCAACCCAGAAACTTTCTTGATCGACATGGACATCGTGCGCCAGCGTGCCCACGAGGTGAAGCCTGCGGTTTTGATTGCCGGATGGTCGGCCTACAGCCGCCACCTCGACTTCGCCGAGTTCCGCAAGATTGCCGATGAGGTTGGAGCAAAACTTTGGGTCGACATGGCTCACTTTGCCGGTCTGGTTGCCGCCGGCCTGCACCCAAGCCCGGTGCCTTATGCCGATGTAATCTCGACCACCGTTCACAAGACCCTCGCCGGCCCTCGCTCGGGTCTGATTCTTTGCCGCGAAGAGTACGCCAAGAAGATTGACTCGGCAGTGTTCCCAGGTCAGCAGGGTGGCCCGCTTATGCACGTGATTGCCGCCAAGGCTGTTGCTTTCAAGGCAGCCATGCAGCCTGAGTTCAAAGACCGCCAGCAGCGCACCCTCGACGGTGCTCGCATCATTGCCGAGCGCCTAAACCAGCCGGATGTTGCCGCCAACGGCGTTCAGGTTCTAACCGGCGGCACTCAAGTTCACCTGGTACTCGTCGACCTTCGCAACGCGCCGATCAACGGCCAAGAAACCGAAGACCTGCTGCACGAAGTTGGCATCACCGTCAACCGCAACTCGGTGCCAAACGACCCACGACCACCGATGGTTACCTCGGGAGTTCGCATCGGAACCCCCGCACTCGCCACCCGCGGTTTCGGTGAGGCTGAGTTCACCGAAGTTGCCGAAATCATCGCTCACGTGCTGATGCCAAACCCAGATGTTGCAGCCCTGCAGGCTCGAGTGCGCAAGCTCACCGAGTCCTTCCCCCTCTACTCAGGCCTCGAGAACTGGTAATGACCGCAATCAAGATTGACGGCTTGGCGGTTGCCAAGACCATCAAGGCCGAACTTGCCGAGCGCGTAGTTGCCCTGAAGCAAAGGGGCATCAACCCGGGGCTCGGCACTCTTCTGGTCGGCGATGATGCAGGCTCACACACCTACGTTGCTGGCAAACACCGCGACTGCGCCGAGGTTGGTGTGCACTCGATTCGCATCGACCTGCCGGCAAGCGCTTCGGCGGCAGACGTGCGCGCCGCCATCCGTGATTTGAACGATGCCAAAGATGTCACCGGCTACATCGTTCAGCTGCCGCTGCCCTTCGGCCTTGACGCCAACGAGATGCTCGAGCTAATGGACCCTTCCAAGGATGCCGACGGCCTGCACCCGATCAATCTCGGCAAGCTCGTTCTCGGCGTGAACGAAACCCTAAACTCGCCGCTGCCTTGCACCCCGGCCGGCATCGTCGAACTGCTCAGACGCTACGAGATCACCACCAAAGGTGCTGAAGTCGCGATCATCGGTCGCGGCATCACCGTTGGTCGCCCGCTCGGGCTACTCATGACCCGCAAAGGAATCGACTCAACGGTTACCACCATTCACTCGGCAACCAAAGACCCAGAGCACATCATCGCTCGCGCCGACATTGTCATTGCAGCCGTAGGTGTTGCTCACTTTGTGCAACCCGAGTGGATTAAGCCAGGTGCCGCGGTGCTCGATGTGGGCATCACTCGTGTCGAAGGCGAAGACGGCAAGGCCACTCTGGTCGGGGATGTTGACCCGCGCGTTGCCGAGGTGGCAGGTTTCTTCTCGCCAAACCCTGGGGGCGTTGGCCCGATGACTCGAGCCATGCTGGTCAAGAATGTGGTCGATTCGGCTTCACGCTAAAACTTGGAGCGAATAGCCCAAAGGTCGGCGAAAACTGGCCTAAATAGGGTCGACGCTAGGTAGTCGACGCCTGGCGAACCGCCGGTGCCCGACTTGCGCCCAATCGTGCGCTCAACCATTTTCACGTGGCGATAACGCCACTCTTGCAGGCCCTCATCCAGGTCGACCAGGCGCTCGCAAACTGCGGCCGCATCGGCATCGTTGCGGTGCACGTCGAGCAACATCTCCTGCACCCGTTCATCCGAGCGATAACCAATCGAAACGTCGCGATAGAGCAGGTCGTTTGGCACCGCGTGGTTGCGGCTAGCTAGGTAACGCAGAGCTGAATCCCACAGGGCGGGGCGACGCATGGCAGCCTCAACCCGCGAACGAGCCGGCGAACCGTAAATGAGGTGCTCGGCCATGCCCATGCCCGAAGTCTTGTCTGCGTCGGCGCCGGCCGGGTCGCGACGCCCCAAAACAGCCTCGAATTCGCGGAACTGAGCCGACTGGAACCCGCTCGAAGACTGCAAGAACCCTCGGAACGAGTTGAACTGCAACGGCGTCATGGTTTCGAGAATGTCGATTTGGGCCACACAGGTTTTCATGATGGTTCGCATTCGTCCAAGCAAGGCAAGCGATCGGTGGGTGTCGCCCGCTTCGAGGGCGGTTTGTAGCGCGCCGGCTTCGTGCAGCAACTGCTTGAACCAAAGTTCGTAGGTTTGGTGAATAACGATGAAGAGCATTTCGTCGTGCTCTGGGCCGTCAGACTCGGGCTGCTGCAGTTCGAGCAGCTCATCAATCTTGAGATAAGAAATGTAGGAAAGCGCCTTGTCGTGGCGATTGCCGCCATCCTGGTTGCCGCTCATGTCACTCTGCTTCCGTTGTCTTCTATCTTTAGGTAATCCTTGTTGGCCACCGAATCACGGATGCGCTCGAAGCCGTCCCACACCTCGGTGTAACTGGTTGGCAGGGGAGCGATCGCCAGCCGAATCGAGTTTGGCGTGCGATAGTCGGGCACCACAGCTGAGAACTTGCGAAGTGCTGTGGCGATGCGCTTGGCCTCGGGATGTCCAAGAGTGATGTGACCGCCCCGAAGAGCCGAGTCGCGAGGAGTCATCAAGGTGAAACCGAGCGGTGCAAGCCAGGCATCGAAAAGTGCAACCATCAGGTCGGTGCCTACCGCAGCCTTGTGTGCGATTGCTTTGATGCCCGCGCGCTCGATCATCTCGTAGCTCGCCTGAACTCCGCGAATACCGATGATGCTCGGGCTGGCGATCTGAAAACGGCGAATGGTGTCGGCCGGTTCGAAGAACGGGCCCATTTCGAATTGTGCGTCTTGGGCGAACCATCCCTGAATCGGAACCCTAAGATCGCTCTGAATTCTCTTGCTCACAAACAGCCAGGCAGGCGAACCCGGGCCGGCGTTGCCATATTTGTAGGTGCAACCAACCGCGAGGTCGACGCCGTTCGCTTCGAAGTCGAGCTCGATGGCTCCGGCAGCGTGGCTGGCATCCCAAACCACAAGGATGCCGCGCTCGCGGCACAGGTCGGTGATGGCCTTAATGTCTGGGCGAGCGCCCGACCGATAGTGGATTGCCTGCATGGTCACCAGGGCGACATCGTCGTTTAGGTGCGGAGCGAGGGCCTCGGCTGTGATGAGTTCGTTTTCACACTCGATCGGCACCGAGCCCGGGCCACCGCTGCCGTCGTTGTCTAGAGTTACAAGATCGAGTGAGTGAGCCTTGGCTATGCCTTCGAGAATGTAGCGGTCGGTCGGAAAGTTGGCCGCATCGATGATCACGGTTTTGCGGCCGGGCCTTGCCTGAATCGCTGCCAAACAGAGTTGGTAGAAGTTCACCGATGTGGTGTCGCAAACCAGCGTCTGCCCAGACCCTGCGCCCAAGACCGCTCTGGCCAGCAGATCGCCAGCCGGTTGCGCCTCGTCAATCCAGTCGGCCCAACCGTCGACCAACTTTGTTCCCCACTCATTCACCAGAAAGTGGTTGATACGTTCAATGGTGTCGATCGGCAGGCGACCGAGCGAGTTGCCATCGAGATAGCAAAGGTTTGGGTCGGCGATCACGAACTCGTCGCGAAAATGCGCGAGTGAGTCGGTGGCATCTAGCTGCTGCGCATAGGCGCGGTCGGTCGGCTGCACGGTGTCCTTCTGCTTCGGAGGTGGTTTCAGCCTACTCTTGCGAATCTATCTCCAAATTACGCAGAGGGTTGATTTGCACTAAATTTAGTGCTAAATTCTGATTTAGAGGTGGGAGATATGGACAAAGTAATGACAGAAATTGTCACCAGTATTTCGGAATTTAAGAAGAACCCGAACGAAGAGGTTCGCAGGGCAGGCAAGAAAGCCTTTGCCGTTCTCACCAACAACAAGCCGAGCTTCTATGTGCTCTCGCCTGCCCTTTACGACGAACTGATGGAACGCATCTGGGAGTTGGAGATGGCCGAGACCCTAGCCCAGCGAACTTCTGAGCGTGCGAACTCAGTCAAAGTTGACATCAAAGATCTTTAATCGTGGTCTATTCGCTCGAGTTTCATCCGGGCGGGTTGGCTGAGTTCAGAGCCTTGGACAACAGCGTCCGTTCGGTAATGGTTAAGCGCCTCGAAGAGAGGTTAAACGGTCCGCAGGTTATCGCCGACAGGCTATCTGGGCCACTTTCGAATTGCTACAAAATACGTTTAGGAAAGACTGGCCACAGGCTGGTTTACCAAGTGATCGAAGAAGAACAAATTCTCTTCGTCATCGCGGTTGGTAAACGCGCTGATAAAGCGGTGTACCGATCTGCGACTAAGCGCATTTAGTCGAGCATCTGTGTGGCAGCCAGCTCCTTGTAGAGCGGTGTCGACTTGAGCAGTTGCTTGTGGGTTCCCGAACCAACGATCTTGCCGTCCTGCATGACGATGATTTGGTCGCTGTCGATCACTGTCGATAGTCGGTGAGCAATCACAATCATGGTTCGGTTCTTGGCTACGGCGTCGATCGCTTCGCGCATGCGCTGTTCGTTGATGCCGTCGAGCGACGAAGTTGACTCGTCGAGCAACAGAATCGGTGGCGCGGCCAGCAGCGCACGGGCAATCGCCAAACGCTGACGCTCACCGCCCGAAAGCATGATTCCCTGCTCGCCAACCTCGGCCTTCAAGCCCTTCTTATCGCGCTTCAAAACCTCAGTGAGGTTAACCTCTTCGAGCACTCGCTTCAGTTCTTTGTCGGTGGCATCTGGTTTGCCGATTAGGAGATTGTCACGGATGCTGCCAGCCAAAACCGGCGCATCCTGCTCAACATAACCAATCTGCGCGCGCAGGTCTTTGCGGCTGATGCCCCTAACCGATTGCCCATCGAGCAGAATGTCACCCGACTGCGGCTCATAGAAACGCTCGATAAGAGAGAGCGTGGTCGACTTGCCCGAACCAGATGGTCCAACGATGGCCACGCGAGTGCCGCGCTCAATCTTGAACGAGACGCCGTTGAGAATAACCGGTGCTTTAGCATCGGGCTCCGGTGGAGCATAAGAGAAGATGACCTTCTTGAACTCGATGGCGGTGGCGTTCTTCGCTTTGCGCGAGGTTGGCTTGTGTTCCTTCTCATCCGCGTTCTCTAGAGGAAGGTCGAGAATCTCCTGAATACGTGCAAGGGCACCGAGGGCGCTCTGCACCGATGAGTAAGCGCCGAACGCCTGACCAACAGGGCGAATCATGAGGAACATTAGAAGAATAAAGGTGATGAGGCTGGCTACGTCGGTTTCGCCAGTTGCAACTCGATAACCGCCTACACCGAGAACCACCATGAATGCACCGTTGGCCGCGAGCCCGCCAATCGGGGTGATCCAGGCGTTGATGTTGGCGATGCGAACGCCCTGCGTGTAGGCCTGGTTGGCTTCGGTGTTGATGTGGTCGGTTTCACGGTCTTCGGCGCGAGCGGCACGGATGGTGCGCACCGCACTCAGCGCACGCTCAATGCTTGCCGCCATGTCGCCCACTCGAGCCTGGGCCTTGGTGGTTGCCGAGCGAATTCTTCGAGCCGAGAAGCCGATGCTTGCAACGGCGACCGAAATCATAAGCAGGGTTAAACCCAGCAGCAGCGGATCGATGATCGCCATAGCGATAACCGAACCCAGAAAGATGATCACACCACCCGCGGCGTCGATTAGTCCCTGGGTCAAGGCTGCGCGCAGCAGGGTGGTGTCTGAACCGACGCGCGAAACCAGATCGCCTGTTCGGCGTAGGTCATATTCCACGATAGGCAGACGCAGCAGCTTGTGAGCCAGTTTTTGGCGGGCCGAAAGCACAACGCCTTCACCGGCCTTAGCCAGCACGTAATACATCAAACCGCTCGCGACTGCCGAACCCAGAGTGATGGCAATCAAGGCAAGGATGATGCCGCTGAGGTCTTGACCCTTTTGCACCGCGGTGATCACGTTGCCCACCACCATCGGTTGCGCGAGGCTCGCACCGGCACCGACCAAGCTCAAAATAACGGCGACTACTAGGGGGCCCTTGTGCTCGAGTAGGTATGGAGTCAGCTGGTTGAACTTGGCCTTTGGCCCGGCATCCGGTTTGCCCCCGAACCCGCGACGCCCGCGGCCGGCTTCTTCAGGTATTTTGGTGACCGTTTTGGTGGTGCTGGCGTTTGGGCGTTGCATACTCATTTGCGTCTTGCCTTTCGGGCGGTTAGTTCTAGGCTACTGCCGTCTCATTTCGAGAAACGAATCCCCAAGAATGTATTCGTTGAGCAAAAAGTTGATTTCGGGCAAGGCCAATGCCTCGGTGTAAGCGGTGTTTCGGTAAAAACGTGCAAAGTCGACGTTCTGCAAGGCTTCCAAAGCCCTCGGATGCTTGAGCCTCAAGAACATCCGTGTGGTGTTTGCCTTGCGCTCAAATTCGGTATGAACCGTGCCGCAACCAAAACCAAAAATCGTGAGCGCAACGTCGGCATCGCCGGGAGCAACCTTTTGCACCAAGCCCTGGTCGACCACCTTGTAAAGCGGCCGAAGTTCCTCGCGTTGCTGCCACACCTGAAAGCAAGTGGCCAGAATCTTGCGTTGGCTCAGATCGGCACCTTCGCCGTCGACGTAATCGATCTTGATGTCGCGGTCGCTAAGCAAGTGAAAGCGTCGGTCGAGTCGGTTGATCACCGACCACTTGCGCCAAGAGCGCGGCACGATGAATGCGATGTACTCGCTGTGGTCGGCGGCGCGATTGAAAAACGGGATGCTCAGCGAATTGTTTCGACCAAACGGAGGGTTTGAGATGGTTACCGCGTTGTGTTCGGGCAGCTCAATCTCTAGGTAGTCACCTTGGCCGACTCGATCGTGCTTTGGTTCAATGTCGACACTAAAAACTCTCGCCGCACCAGCTCGCTCGGCAGCTTCAACAAATGAACCGGTACCACCGGCCGGCTCCACCACTGTTCGCGTGGAAAAATCGGAAATCAGCGCCGCTACTTCGCCAACCAGTTCGGTGGCCAGTGTGCGTGGAGTGTAGTACTGCTCTTTTCCGGTCACGCGCGTATTGCCTTTGGGGCGGCGCGCGATGGAGGTCATGAGTTCAGAATATCAGTGGTTTCTTGGCATCGAATCAGGGCCAAGCTCGGTTAGTCTGAAACGCTGCCCATTTTTTGGGCAAAACCAATCGTTTTTAGACACAAACAAGGATGTTTCAGTGCCAACTTCTGACTCGCTCGCCAACACGGATGCGACGCCCGAACTCATGATCGTAGCCAAAGGCCTGCGCAAAACTTACGGTGATTTTGTCGCCGTCGACGGCATCGACTTTGAGGTCAAGCGTGGAGAGTCGTTCGGCATTCTCGGCCCAAACGGAGCCGGTAAGTCCACCACCACGAAGATGATCGCTTCAACCAGCCAGCGCAGTGCTGGCGAGCTGAGCATCCTGGGTAAAGATCCAAACCACAACGGCCCGGAAATTCGTGCGCACCTAGGCGTGGTGCCACAGCAGGACAATCTCGACCGCGAAATGAAGGTGTGGGAAAATCTCAAAGCCTACGGTCGTTTCTTCGGCCTCAAGGGTCCTTGGCTCGACAATAAAGTGACAGAGCTGCTCGAGTTTGCCCAGCTCGAAGAGAAGCGCAACTCCAAAACCGATGAACTTTCGGGCGGAATGAAGCGCCGCCTCACCATCGCTCGCGGGCTGGTAAACGAGCCGGAGATTCTCATGCTCGACGAACCAACCACGGGGCTCGACCCGCAGGCTCGCCACATTCTCTGGGACCGCCTATTTCGCCTCAAAGAAAACGGCGTAACCCTGGTAATCACGACTCACTACATGGATGAAGCGGAGCAGCTCTGCGATCGACTGGTTGTGATGGACAAGGGCAAGATCATGGCTGAGGGCAGCCCGGCAGCGCTCATCAAGGAGTATTCGAGCAAAGAGGTGCTTGAGGTGCGCTTCGGCAGCGAGAACAACAAGGAGATCGCCAAGCAGATCGAGGGCATCGGTGAGCGTCTCGAGGTGCTGCCCGACCGCATCCTGGTTTACACGGGCAACGGCGAAAAAGCGCTCGAAAGCATTCTCGCGAAGGGGCTGCACCCGGTGACCACATTGGTTCGTCGCTCCAGCCTCGAGGATGTATTCCTGCGCCTCACCGGTAGAACGCTGGTCGACTAAATGTCAAAGGTTCAGACCGGCTGGCAGGGTTCCAAGGTTTTGGTAAACCCCGCCGTACCGATGCGATGGGGCGCTTTCTATGTTGCCGAATTCCGAATTAAGGGCATGCTCAAGTGGTGGGACGCAATAATCGCTTTCGGGCTCGGCAACCCGGTTCTTTACTTACTTTCAATCGGCATTGGCATCGGAGCTCTGGTTGATAAAGGTTCGGGCGGCACCGGCATCGACGGCGTCCCATACCTAATCTTCTTGGCCCCGGCCCTGCTGGCGACCGCCGCCATCCAGGGGGCGATGGAAGAAGTCACCTTTCCAACCCTCGAGGGTTTCGAATGGAACAAGACGTTCTTCGCCATCAACTCCACAGCCATCACTAGCCGGCAAATCGTCGACGGCATCATGTGGTCGGCAATGGCTCGTTGCCTGTTGCAGGTTTTCCTCTACGAGGTGATCCTGGTGCTATTCGGGGCGCTGCCATGGGCCAGCATCCCAGTTCTAACTGTTGTGAGTGTGCTGGCAGGTTTTGGTTTTGCCGCCGTGATGCTGTCGGTGAGTGTGCTCATCAAGGATGACGACGGGTTCTTCGCAATCGTGGGTCGTTTTGTTCTCGCGCCGATGTTTATGTTCTCTGGCACCTATTTTCCGCTGACTACCCTGCCGATTTACCTTCAGTGGATCGGTTGGATTTCTCCGGTTTGGCACGCCACCGATCTGGGACGCGCTCTGAGCTACGGTGCCGATGTGCCGCTCTGGCTCATGATTGTGCACTTGATTGTGCCGCTAGCATTTGGCGCGGTTGGATTGCTCACCGCCTACCCGCAGTTTGAGAAGAGGCTGAGCGCATGAGCCTAATCAATGCAACCGTAGACTCGGCCATTGCCATTGCCGAGCGTCGCCGCGGAAAACTTGGTGCTGCGCTCTACTCGGGGCGCGGTCGCTCGGTAATCATGCGCAACGTTTACGCGCTCAAATCGAGCACCTGGTTGGTGGTGCTCAGCGGTTTCGTCGAACCGGTGTTCTACCTGCTCGCCTTTGGAGTAGGGCTGGGTGGCATCATCGGAAACGTGACCGACGGTTCGGGCAACCCGGTGAGTTACGGGGTTTACATCGCGCCGGCGCTCTTGGCCACCAGCGCCATGAACGGTGCAATTTATGACAGCACCTGGAACGTGTTCTTCAAGATGCACTTCGGCAAGATTTATCAGGCGATGCTGTCGACTTCGCTTGGCCCACTTGACGTTGCGCTCGGTGAGATCGGATGGGCGCTGATTCGCGGGTTTGTCTATGCCTGCGGTTTCATGGTTGTGGTTGGTTCGATGGGCTTGATTCCCTCGGTGTGGGGTTTGCTCGCCATCCCGGCTGCCGTCTTGATTGCCTTCGGTTTCGCTTCGGTGGGCATGGGTATCACTTCTTATCTAAAGAACTTCCACCAGATGGACTGGATCAACTTCTTTATGTTGCCGATGTTCCTGTTTTCGGGCACCTTCTACCCGCTGAGCGTCTATCCCGATTGGATTCGCTCCATCATCGAAGCGTTGCCGCTCTACCAAGCCGTGGCTCTGGTGCGCGGATGCACGCTCGGAAACATCGACGTGAGCCTGCTGGGACACGTGCTCTACTTTGTGGTGATGATTGCTCTCGGGCTGCTGTTTACCACCAAGCGACTTCGAGCACTGTTCTTGAAGTAGTCGTTTTAGATGGAGAAAACCCCGAACCGTGTGGCTCGGGGTTTTCTCTTTTACGAAACCTAGTTGACGATTGGGCCAAAAACTGCAAGAGCGATGTTCAAGGTGGTTAGTCCTGCGATGGCTGGCACAACCCACTTTGGTGTGACTTCTTTTTTGTTGAAGCTGTAGGCGATGAAGAAGATTGCGGTGATGCCGATCGACTTTGCGCCGAGCACAACGTTGTTAATGGTTTCTTCGCCGATGGCTGGAATCAAGCCGGCCATGCCAAAACCGGTGATCAGCTGAAGCCAAGCACCGTGAATGATGCCGGCGTTGACCTTCATTCCTTTGCCCCAGTCTTTGATCTGGTAGAAGAAGCCGCTGAGTAGAGCGCCAACACCGATGAGGTGAAGAACGAGTAGAACGTCGTTGAAGATTTTCATGGCTGAACTTTCCGTTTGTGGGAGGTTTGGGCACGAAGCCCTTACCTCGTTACGGTTTCAGTCTAGCCATGGCCACCGCAGCCTCGACGGCCTCAGCGCCCTTGTCCTCTTTAGAGCCGGGCAGACCCGCACGATCGAGCGCTTGCTTTTCGTCATCCACGGTCAAAATTCCAAAACCGATTGGCACGCCAAAGTCGAGTTGCACGCGCGTTAGTCCTTCGGTTACGGCTTGGCAGACGTATTCAAAGTGCGGTGTGCCGCCGCGAATAACAACGCCCAGCGCAATCACAACCTCCGCACCATCCTCGATTGCATACTGCGCCGCAAGCGGCAGTTCGAAAGCACCTGGCACTCGAACCACCGAGTAGACATCGTTTCCCGCAGCCTTGAGGGAGCGCTCAGCGCCGGCGAGCAGGCCATCGGTGATCTCGGTGTGCCAAGAAGTCACGATCACGGTGATCGCAAGCCCGCTGGCATCGATCGAAAGATTTGGAGCCCCAGCACCACTCATTATTTGTTTTCACTTTCTGGAATTAGGTGACCCATTTTTTCTCGTTTGGTTTCTAGGTAGCCGGCGTTGTCTGCGCCTTGACCCACGATTACAGGCACATACTCGGTTACTGGAATTCCCGCAGAAGTTAGCGAACCGCTCTTCTCGGGGTTGTTGGTCATCAGGCGCACCGACTTTACGCCGAGGTCGTTCAAGATCGCAATCGCTGCACCATATTCGCGAGCTTCGCTCGGTAGCCCCAGGGCGAGGTTGGCTTCGACGGTGTCGAGCCCCTGCTCCTGAAGCGCATAGGCCTTGAGCTTGTTGAGCAAGCCGATTCCTCGACCCTCTTGACCACGAAGATAAACCACAACACCACCGCGTGGGTCGTTGGCGATTGCATCCAAGGCGAAATCTAGCTGCGGCCCGCACTCGCACTTAAGCGAGCCGAACGCCTCACCGGTGATGCACTCGCTGTGCAGGCGCACCAGAACATCTTCGCCGGTCGGATTTCCCGAGATGATGGCAACGTGGTCGGCCGTCGTTTTGATGTCGTAATAACCGCGCAGAAGGAACATTCCATGGGTAGTCGGCACGTTTGCCTCGGCCTCAAAGCGAATTCGGTTGTTTGGGCTGCTCTCGTATGAAATGCCATTTTCGACAAGGTGCTTGGTGATTTGCTCGACGGTGATAACCGGCAGACCTTCGGTAGCGCCAACTTCGAGCAGTTCGGGCAAACGCATCATCGAACCGTCAGCCGAAACCATCTCGCCAATCACGCCAACAGGAGTGAGCCCGGCAAGTTTGAGCAGGTCGACGGTGGCCTCGGTGTGGCCGCGACGCCCCTGCAAGCCCTGCGGGTGTGAACGCAGTGGCAGCATGTGACCGGGGCGAATGAACGAGTCTGGTGTGGCATCGGCCGAGGCGAGAACGCGAGCCGTGTTGGCCCGATCGATAGCCGAGACACCCGTGCTAGCGCGGTTGGCTGCATCGACGCTCACCGTGTAGTTGGTGGCGTGCGGGTCTTGGTTGTTGATGGTCATCAGCGGCAGCTCAAGCTCGTTTGCCCGCGACTCTTCCATCGGCACGCAAAGGTAGCCGGTGGTGTTGCGCACGATCCAGGCCATCCACTCTTCGGTAACGAATTCTGCGGCGATTATGGCGTCACCCTCGTTTTCACGGTTCTCGTCGTCGGCAACCAAAATCGGTTTACCGGCGCGCAGGGCATCCAGTGCCTCTGCAATAGTTGAAAGTGCCATTAGTTGTTCCTCGCTTCGAGCAGACGCTCGATGTGTTTGGCCATTACGTCGACCTCGATGTTTACGTGATCGTTTGGTTGTTTTGATCCGAGAGTGGTTAGTCGGAGGGTTTCAGGAATCAAGCTGAATCCGAGTACGTGGCCGTTGACTTCATTCACGGTTAGCGAAATGCCATCGATCGTTATCGAGCCTTTGAGCACCACATACTTGGTTAGCTCCTCTGGGATGCTCACTCGCACCCATTCCCAGTTGTCACTAGGTTCGCGGCTCACCAAGGTGCCAAGTCCATCGACGTGGCCCAGCACCATGTGCCCACCAAAACGAGTCGCGGCGTTCATTGCGCGCTCGAGGTTGACCGGGTCGCCAACCTTGAGGTCGCCAAGGTTGGTTAGTCGCAGGGTTTCGTTCATCACGTCGGCGGTGAACTTTCCGTCTTCGAGTTCGACGGCGGTGAGGCAAGCGCCACAAACGGCGATTGAGTCGCCGCGCGAGACATCCGAGGTGACGATCGGTCCTTCAATGGTGATGCGCTTAGCGTCTGGCTGTTCTTCGATTGCACTGACGCGACCAAGTTCTTCGATGATTCCGGTGAACATTAGGCTTTCTCCTCGATTGCTCTAATAAATATGTCTTCGCCGAGTTGCTTAACTTCGACAAACCTGAGGTGCTTCGCCTGGGGCATCGATGCCACGCCTATCTCACGCAACGCGGTGCGCTCGCCCCCGAGCAGCAGCGGGGCTTGATAGATGATGTATTCGCTAACCAGCCCCAAACGCACAAACTCAGATGCCACGCTCGGACCACCTTCGACCCAAACGTGCTTAACGCCTTTTTGCCAGAGAGACTTCAGAACGTCTTCAATCTCTCGTGTGCGCAGGTGAATGGTCCCAGCATCGGAGTTGAAAACACGAGAGGATGCTGGCAGTTCGCTCTCGCCAATAACCACGCGCAGCGGCTGATGCTCGTAGAGCGAGCCATCCGGCTTGCGAGCGGTGAGCTCGGCGTCGTCTGCAAGTATCGTTCCAGTGCCAACCAAGATCGCGTCTACTTCGCTGCGTCGTCGGTGGCTGTCGGCTCGTGATTCTGGTCCGCTAATCCATTTGCTGGTGCCATCGTTGGCAGCGGCTCGACCATCGATGCTGCTGGCCCACTTGAGGGTCACGAACGGTCTCTGGTTTTTCTGAGCGGTTAGCCATACTCGATTTTGCTGGGATGCTTCGCCCTCAAGCACTCCGCCTAGCACCACAACACCGGCGTCGCGAAGGGTTTGTGCGCCCTTGCTCGACTCCACGCCTGGGTCGGCAACCGCGTAAACCACGCGGCTAATGCCAGCTGCCACAAGCGCCTGCGCGCAAGGGCCGGTGCGGCCGGTGTGGTTGCACGGTTCGAGCGTTACAACGGCGGTTGCACCTGATGGCACGGTGGCAAGTTTGCTCAGAGCATCGACTTCGGCATGTGCGGTGCCGGCACCGCGGTGCCAGCCTTCGGCAATGATCTGGCCGTCGGCATCAAGAATGACGCAACCGACTTGAGGGTTCACGCCCCAGGCTGGGCCGAGTAGCGCGAGTTCGAGCGCGCGACGCATCGCGTTCTCAAAAGTCTCGTTGCTCATTGGGCCAAACCTCTCGAAGATCTAATGCTTCGGGGTGGCGAGAGAAAGGGTAGCGCCGCGTGTGCGCAAACCCAGGGTTGAGCGCTCGCCAAAAACGCGAACGCCAAACCCTCGTTCTTCTCCCATCCGGACTTTAACCGTCGGTGCTGGAATTTCACCAGCTCAACCGCCTAACCCGGTCTCAAGTTGCCTTGATTTCCGTTGCCCTCGCGGGCAGTTAGTCGGGTCGCGGACTTTAACCGCCGGCTCAGATTTTCACTGACCCCGAAGAACTTGTGTTGCTTGTCTATCATGGCAGAAAACAGCGATGTGGGGTGAAGTTATTCCCAGTATTGCCCTCGAAGTGCATGCTTCTAGGAGGTAGATTAAGTTCGCTTGAGGCGTAAATTCTCCGCTACCAGACACTCGCGTTTCTTTCCTCGTATTTGGCGAAATAGTTATAGATTTGTAATAATCGAAAAAGTGTTCGAATGTAAGGAGTTCAACATGGGTCATGCGAGCGGGGGAGGCTATTCTTCCCCGGGTGGCCTTAGCCAAAACTTAGGGAAGCTTTTGAATAAGTTTCCGTCGGATCGGCAAGGAAGGTTGGGGGCCAAGGGCAGGAACAAGGCTCGGCTGATCGCCTCAGATAATCCAGCAAAAACCTCGGAGGATGTCTATTCGGCTTTGAAATCTGGGGGTAAGGAATCCAGACTTCCAACGGGAAAGGAAGTCTCACCGTGTTCCCTGATGGTTCTCGCGTGATCCACCGACCCGTCTCATCATCTGATGGCAGCCCGGTGGTGGAGATAAGCATCAAAGGCCCAAATGGGTCCTCGTACAAAATACACTTCATTCCTAAGGAGTCCAAATGATTGAGCCCAACATGTCTACAGAGTTTTCAGATTCTGAAAACCAACAGCTTTCCGCACTTATTGGTTCCAAATTACTTTTTGTTGGCGGTAAAGACCTTCCAGAGTTTCTGGTGGCGAGTCAAATTGTCATCTCAACAACTAAAGGCGCTTTAGTTGTTGAAGGCGACGTTGTTGAATCAGGCTTTGAGGGCTATGTAGAGAACTACTCAAGGATCAGAGTTCGCCCTTCGCCGGCGAAAGAAGTCTCAAATTTACAAATTCGGGGCCATGTTTATTTTCAGCATGCCGGCGAACTAATCCGCAACGTCTTCGTTGTCCGACGAGTTATCACCGAACTAAAGCAGGGTGTGCAATCATGGACGCTTGCGACATCTAGAGCTGTTGTTCTTGATTTTGGTACCACGCAGTTGTGTCTAAGTAAATTAGGCGAGCACGATGAAGCCCTGGCTATTACGGACATGCATGGCTTTGAAATCGGTAAGGTGCCAGAAACTTCAAGTTATTTTGAGGTAGATCTGGAGACTGGGTATCAAGTTCACGATGAAATAATTTTGCTGAATGAGCCCTATGCCTGATGGTTGGTTTCGGGGTGACCAGGGGCGCCAAATCTGCCAACATGACATCCTCGGTGGTCTCACCAAAGGGTATGAATCGCACTTTGCCGTTGAAGGGCTGCAGATGATACCCGTTCTATCTGGTGCTTCGCTCGAAGCAATCCCAAGCTTTGCGATACCCTTCAACACCGATTTAGCAGAGATTCCATCTCAGGACGTTGGAGTGCACTTTTACTGTGATGACCAAAAGTTCATTTCTGTAATTTCAGATCCCCTTCGATGGGTCAATCGTTTTGCGAAGTACAAGTGTGTCTTTACACCGGACATTAGTTTGAGCGAGAGCATGGCCCCGTGGCAAAGAGTTAAGAACACGGTTTATTCGCGCTGCATAGGGGCAACATGGGAGGCTCGTGGCCTAAAAGTGATTCCCTCAATCCGATGGGCAAATCCTGCTGACTATGAATTCGTGGGAGACGGGATTCCTAGGGGAAGCGTCGTTGCCTTTGGAGCATTAGGTTCCTACAGGCATAGGAACAAAAGGCTCATTTTCCAACATGGGGTCGAGGCCATGATTGAGCGTTTAGAGCCACAAGCCATCATTATCTACGGCAAGCTGGACAACGGTTTTCACTCGCGACTCGAAACCAAAGTTCAGGTCCACAATATTTTTAACCCTAGGCTGATACCCAAAGCCGTTGGTGGTTCTGCCCGAAAACCAACCTTGTTTTAGGCCTTGACGAACCCGATGCGGTCATAAACGAGTGCAAGAGTTGCCTCAGCCTGCTCGGATGCACGGGCAGCACCCTTGGCAAGCAAGCGGTCTAGCTCGGTCGGGTCACTCAATAGGTCTTCGGTGCGGTTACGAATCGGTTCGATGGCGCCAACCACAACATCCGCCACCTCACCCTTCAGAGCGCCATAACCGGCACCCTCGAAGCGAGCCTCGAGCGAGGCAATGCTCTCACCCGAGATGGCGCTGTGAATGCCTAGCAGGTTCGAAACGCCAGGCTTAGTCTCGCGGTCGAAGCGAATGACACCGTCGGTGTCGGTAACGGCAGACTTGATCTTTTTCACGACTGCAGCCGAATCATCCATGATGTTCACCAAACCCTTAGGGTCAGCCGCCGACTTCGACATCTTGGCCTCAGGGTTTTGCAGGTCATAAATCTTGGCGGTCTCTTTGAGAATGACAGCCTCGGGAATCACAAAAGTCTCGCCAAAGCGGCTGTTGAAACGAGTCGCAAGGTCGCGGGTTAGCTCTAGGTGCTGACGCTGGTCTTCACCAACCGGCACCGCCTTTGGCTGATACAAGAGGATGTCGGCGGCCTGCAGAATCGGGTAAGTGAAGAGCCCAACCGAAGCGCTTTCGCTGCCGCCCTTTTGAGTCTTATCTTTGAACTGGGTCATGCGGCCGGCTTCACCCATGCCAGTTATGCAGTTGAGCACCCAGGCGAGCTGAGCGTGCGCTGGAACGTGGCTCTGCACGAACAGGGCCGACTTGTTCTCATCGATGCCGGCGGCCAGGTATTGCGCTGCCGTTACGCGGGTGTTCTGACGAAGCTGTGCTGGGTCTTGCGGCACAGTGATGGCGTGCATGTCGACCACGCAGTAGTAGGCGTTGTAGTCGTCTTGCATCTTTGCCCAGTTGACCAGCGCGCCAAGATAGTTTCCGAGGTGCAGTGAACCGGCGGATGGCTGCATTCCGCTGAGCAGGTTTGGCTTGGTCATAGGCACAAGTTTAGAGCGTGTAGTCGACAACCACGGGGGAGTGGTCGGTCCAGCGAGTGTCGTAACTCGCCGCACGGTGAACCTTGTAGTTCGCGGCCTTCTCGGCTAGAGCCGGGGTTGCTAAGTGGTAGTCGATGCGCCAGCCGGCATCGGTGTCGAAAGCCTGACCGCGGAACGACCACCAGGTGTAAGGGCCCGCAACATCGGGATGCGCGGCGCGACCGACATCGACCCAGCCCTGTTTGTGCATCATGGTGTCGAAATAGGCACGCTCTTCTGGCAGGAACCCTGAGTTCTTGAGGTTGCCCTTCCAGTTTTTGATGTCGAGCTCGGTGTGGCCGACGTTGAGGTCGCCAAGAACTGCAACAAATGCGCCGTCTGCTCGCAGGGCATCCATGCGGGCTGTCATGGCGTCTAAAAACTTGTACTTCTCAACCTGTTTCGGGGTGTCAACCTCGCCCGAGTGCACGTAGGTGCTGATCACGGTGAAGGCCTTGCCGTTCACGTCGAAGTCAACCTCGAGCCAGCGGCCGGCGCTGTCAAACTCGTCTGGGCCAAGCTCGGTGCGGTGGGCGGTCGGTGCAAAACGGCTCAACACGGCAACACCCGCGCGACCCTTAGCGCTCGCGGCATCGTGCAGAACATGCCAGCTGTGGCCTAGGGCTTCTTCGGTGCCTGCAAAAAGTTCGAGTAGGTCGGTGGTGTCGGCACGTACCTCTTGCAGGGCGATGATGTCTGGCTTCTCGGCTACCACCCAGTCGGCCATTCCTTTTCTAAAGGCGGCGCGAACGCCATTGACGTTGATGGTGGCAACTTTGAGAGTGGTCATGTCTTAAGTCTAGGCTTGCCCTATGAAACTCGAACAGCGCGGTTCAGACCACCTCGACTTTGTGCGCAAGGGTCTGCTTTACCAGATCTTTCCCGACCGCTTTGCCCGCGATGAAAGCGTGGCAGCCGATCGCGCTCTCGTGCCTTGGGATTCGGCACCGACTCCGCAGAACTTCTTCGGTGGCAATCTACGCGGCGTGGCATCCAAGCTCGATTACTTGGCCGGCATCGGGGCTGCCAACATCTACTTCAACCCGGTTTTTCGCGCGCCGAGCAACCACCGCTACGACACCGAGAGTTACTTCGAGATCGACCCGCTGCTTGGCACAAACCAAGACCTCAAAACCCTAACCACGGATGCTCGCACTCACGGCATCGGCGTGATTCTCGACGGCGTCTTCAACCACAGCGGTAAGTCGATGCCAGAGTTCTTGGCCGCTCAGGCGGGCGACGCCGAGCTTCGAGAAATGTTCACAATCTACCCGGATGGCAGCTACCAAACCTTTGGCGGCACCGAGTTTATGCCGAAGCTGAACACCGAATCTCCGCTAGTGCTCGACTACGTTGAACGGGTGCTTCGTCACTGGCACGAATACGGCATCTCGGGTTGGCGCTTGGATGTTCCATACAAGTTTGCCGACGGCTTCATGCTCGCTTTGCGAGACCGGGTGAAAGACCTCGATTCGGCTCGCTACTTTATTGCCGAAGCCTGGAACGAGTGGTCGTTTGCCGAGGGTTTCGAAGCGGTGCAAAACTACCGCTCGGGCTATCGCGTGCTCGATTACGTGCACAAGCACTCGGCCGACGCCGAAGACTTCATTCTCGACATCATGCGTTGGGGTAAATCTTGGGGTGATTTCAGCGTGCTGCCAAACTTTATCGACAGCCACGACACCGCCCGCTTCGCAACTTTGGTTGAGGGCAAGCGCGAGAGCTGGCAACTCGGCTTTGCGCTACACATGCTGATTCCCGGTGTTCCGGTGGTCTTTTCGGGCACCGAACTCGCGCTCGAGGGAGTCAACGACCCGGGTTGCCGCGCCTCGTTCCCCAAGACCTTCGACCTGCCACAGGTTCAGGCTTTCGAGTTCAGTGCCCCATGGATGCGCCTGCGCGCGTCATCGAAGGCGCTTAGCCAAGGCGGTCTCGATGTGCTTGAACTCAAGAATCACGCGTTGCTGTTTGAGCGTGCTCACGAGGATGCGATGGGGCGAGCCGAACGCATTCAAGTTTTGGTCAACACCGGTTACCGCGACGAACTCTTGGGTTCGGCGATTTCGGGGGAGTGGCTCGACATTCACCACAAGCCGGCTCAGCTAGACACTCGGGTGCCGGCAAGAAGCCTTTACTGGCGATGATTTTATGGAGACTCCCTAAGCGAAAGGATCTCTTGATAGACGCAACTTTGGCGGTGCTAGTATCAAGGAGTTGGGACCCTTCCTAACCAACGACTTGGGGGAATTTCTTTGAAACGAAAACACATAATCTTCGCAGCGGGGCTTGTAACGGGACTTGTGATTCTTTCAGGCGTTTCCGCCCTGGCCACAGGTTACAAATTTGGACCACTTCCGTTCTCCGCTGGAATTAGTCAACCTGGCGAAGATTCGGGGTCGGAAAGCAAGATTGAGGAAGTCAAACGATCAATAGTCGACCTCCTGCAAAAAAACATGGAATTGAGCAATCTGACTAAAAATGAGCAGCAGTCAATCGGTCTGGACCCCGAAAACGAGCTCGCGATATCTCTGCAAAATGGCCTCAGAAGTGTTTGGGTTGAGAGCCTTGCTGACAAAACATTTGATGAAATTGTGACACTTTATAAAAACGAAAATGGTCAAGGCCCAGAGTTCACTTGGGATAGCGTGCAACTCGAAGTTACCGATTGGCAAGGAGTGGTTGTAAGCAAGGGCAGCGCCTCTGCTCGGTTCGTTTCGCACTTTGTTTACACAAGCAATGGACGCTCAGCTCCAGACCAGGAGACGCAATGGGAAGTCAACCTAACTCGCAATTCCACAGCTGGTGTCTGGCTAATAGCCTCACGAAAAGGGGCGGATCTTGAAGATCATTAGTAGTGCATTTCGAAGACTGCTGGTCTTTGCCTTCGGTTTTATCATTGCGTGCGGTTTGGTTGCTGCAACAGGCGGGAGTGCGTCAGCGTATTCGTATGATGGCCTCGGGGCTGTGCATTATGCTCACCTATACGCGTGCAATGGAGTCGACTGCCACAATTCCCAGTACCTGTATCTCGGCTCTGACTGTGCAAACTTTGTTTCGCAGTCAATTCACGATGGGGGCGGACTCACTTATATGAGAGGTGTCTCCAGCGTCCTAGATTGGTATTACGACACCACCACAGCGCTTGACCGGACCGGCTATTCACAAAACGTATATTCTGGAAGTCAGAGTTGGGTTAGCGTTTCGGCTCTTTACGACCAACTTCGATTTACAAGCCGCCTCAGTTCGATTGCTAATCCGACAATGTCCTTGAAGTATTCAGGCGCTAATTCCGGCGACATTTACATGTACGACTGGGGTAAAGATGAAGGATTTAGTCACGTGGCGCTTGCAACTGATAACGGCTCTTTTGCCAACTACCAGGACCCCTTTCCGTCCCCTTTGCCTAACTACTCATCTATAACTGGTGGATCTGGGTCCAGAATGGCGCAGCACACGAACGATCGCGACTGGGCTCCGTGGAACTACGGTTATTGGGGCGAGCGTGATGCATCGATTCGCTCCAAGATGAGAACCAAGATTCTGCGCATCGCACCGGCAGGTTAGCGCTCCGCTACCAAGCCGGGCCTGATAATAAGTTATCGAAAGCGGCTAGAAGGTAACTTTCACGTTGGTTCCGCTGACTACAACCTTTAACTTGGTGAGTCGACCTGTGGCCGGTCCGCCGATTACTGCACCAGAGTCGGCGTTGAACTGAGACCCGTGCTGATTGCAAATGGCAACGTTGTTGATCGCACCGGCAACGGGTAAGTTTGCGTGGTTGCAGTTGGCATCGAAGGCACGGAAAACGCCTTTGCGCGGTTGGGTAACCAAAACATAGATTGAAGAGCCGGCAGGGCGAAACACCTTGCCAGAA
>Ga0214921_10003629_pt1 | contig 23416 bp, 23 predicted proteins | sample LL1505_MetaG_FD_177992 | JGI IMG/M metagenome (GOLD analysis project Ga0214921, IMG submission 177992) | Freshwater microbial communities from Lake Lanier, Atlanta, Georgia, United States - LL-1505 | ecosystem: Environmental > Aquatic > Freshwater > Lake | place: USA: Georgia | collected...
ATACACCGCTTTAAAACGCGCCTCGCCCCAGCGATTACGCAAAGTATCGCGTCGAAGGTCACCCCCTGCACGCAATGAATGGATGCCTAAGAAAAGCAACAATCCGGCTACCAGATACACCATGGCGTTTCCCCGATTTATTTCATGAAACTTTTGCAGCTTTTACGGTACCACAATGAAGACCGGCAAGCGCTGCAAAGTCTGTGGATAACAAAAGGACAAGCAGAACCTTATGCACAGGCACGAGGGTTTTTCAAAAGTTGTCCCTTTTACCGAGACACCAGAAAACGCCGTGACGCACAAGCATGGACCAAAGCTAAGTCTATGATCCATATGCAAAAAATGCACTTATTCACCGAAATGGCAGCGCACTATCTACTACTACTACTCTTTAAATAAAGAAATAAACTAGAAGACAGGAATGAACAAAACTATCGTTTGTTCCTTGTTTTTTGTTCCAGCAGATTGGCTTGGACGCGCTCCTGCTTACGGTAACATCGAAGCTTGCCCATTCCGACACCGAGCCCCATGACGGTCCCTCCCGCCGCTGTTTCTTCTGGTGCTGTGCCAGCTGCTTTTGAACTCAAGAGCGCCCAACTCACCCTGGTGGCTTTGGTTTTGAAGACGCACGATCTGGCGATTGTGGCTGCCGAGCTTGCAAGGAGCTTTGGCCCCAAGGGTGAAAGCCCCGACTTCTTTGACACCGACGGTGTGGTTCTTGACTTCTCCCAAACAGACATCACCCTGCCCCATCCCCAATGGGATTTGCTGATGAAAACCTTCGGGGCCTGCAAGTTGGTTCCGATGGCCGTCCGTGGGCTTGAACCCGCAAGTCTGGCAGTCGCACAACGCCTGGGTCTTACCGAGGCGCCTCCTGAACCCCGCCGTAGCGCAGCTCCAAGCCCTAAAACTGCAGCCCCGGTAGCAGCGCCCGTGCCGGTTACTTCACCAGCTTCAGCCCCCATTTCCGCTTCAAAATCTGCCCCTGCCGCTCTGTCCGGTGCGCGCGAAGCAGCGCCCGTGCCCACAATGGTGATCACCAAGCCGCTGCGTTCCGGTCAAAAAATTTACGCGCGAGGCGGCGATCTGGTGGTTTTAGCCATGGTCAATCGGGGCGCAGAGGTCATTGCCGATGGCAATATTCATGTGTATGCGCCTTTGCGAGGAAAGGCCATGGCGGGAGCGCGAGGCAACACCCAAGCCCGTATTTTTTCTTTGTGCATGGAACCTGAGTTGGTCTCGATTGCCGGCATTTACCGGACGACAGAGCGAGAACTCGAAGGCGATGTGCTGGGTAAACCGGCACAAATCCATTTAAGCGACGATGGAAAAGAGAAGCTCATCATCGAAGCATTGAAATCGTAAAATTCAGTATCACGACCCCCTATTCCGAAAGAATCTTCATCCATGGCAAAAATTATTGTGGTCACGTCAGGCAAGGGTGGCGTCGGTAAAACGACCACCAGTGCCAGTTTTGCATCTGGCTTGGCTTTGCGGGGTCACAAGACCGCGGTGATTGACTTTGATGTGGGTTTGCGCAATCTTGACCTGATCATGGGCTGTGAGCGGCGTGTGGTGTACGACTTGATTAACGTGATCCAACGGGAAGCCAATTTGCACCAGGCCTTGATCAAAGACAAGCAGTGCGAGAACCTCTATGTTTTGGCCGCCTCGCAAACCCGTGACAAAGATGCTTTGACGCAAGAGGGTGTGGAAAAAGTCTTGCACGATCTGGCGGCGATGGATTTTGAATACATTGTTTGTGACTCTCCGGCCGGTATCGAAACCGGTGCGTTGATGGCCATGCACTTCGCAGACGAAGCCTTGGTGGTCACGAACCCTGAAGTTTCTTCGGTGCGGGATTCCGATCGTATTTTGGGAATGCTTGCGAGCAAGACCAAACGTGCCATTGAGGGCATGGACCCCATCAAAGAGCATCTGCTCATCACCCGCTACAACCCCTCGCGCGTAGACCAGGGGCAAATGCTGTCACTCGAAGACATTCAGGACATTTTGCGGATCAAACTGATTGGGGTGATCCCTGAAAGTGAATCGGTGTTGCAGGCCTCGAATCAAGGTGTCCCAGCGGTCCATATGGAAGGCAGCGATGTCGCCGAGGCCTACAAAGATGTGATTGACCGTTTCTTGGGCGCTGATAAACCCATGCGCTTTACTGAGGCGCCTAAACCAGGTTTTTTCAAGCGTATTTTTGGTGGGAAATAACAGCATGTCCTTCCTCTCGTTTTTGTTGGGTGAGAAGAAAAAAACGGCGAATGTTGCCAAAGAACGACTGCAAATCATCCTGGCGCACGAACGCAGCGGCCGCAACGCTTCTGAACCTGATTATTTGCAAGACCTGCAGCGCGATCTGATCGCCGTGATCAGCAAGTACATCAAAATCAATCCCAATGACATCAAAGTCAACATGGAGCGCCAGGACAACCTCGATGTGCTCGAGGTCAAGATTGAACTGCCAGACGCGCGCTAGCAGCAAAAAAACGGTTATTCGAGTCCCGCGGCGCTGACCAATAGCGCCGTTTTGTCGACCACCCGGCGCAGTACAAAGCTCGAATGCACACCGGTGACACCTTCAATCCGGGTCACCTGGTTCAACAACAATGATTGGTAGTGGTCCATATCGCGCACCGCTACTTTGAGTTGGTAATCTGCATCTTGGCCGGTGATTAGCAGGCATTCGAGGACCTCGGGCAGGACGGCGATAGCGGCTTCAAAATTGGCAAATCGTTCGGGCGTATGTTTGTCCATAGAGATATGGATCAACGCCATCAGCGTTAAGCCCAGTTTGCGCGCGTCCAGCAGCGCCCGGTAGCCCACGATCAATCCGGCCTCTTCCAGCGCTCGCACGCGCCGCAAGCATGGCGAGGCGGACAGGCCGATGCGGTCCGCCAGGTCTTGGTTATTGATTCGGCCATCAACTTGCAAGACTTCCAATATCTGGCGGTCAAATCGATCTAGTTTCATTAGCTTGCCTGCATTTTGTTAAATATTGGCAGAGTATGCCAAATATTGGGCATAGGTGAGTAAAAACGCAATCGGCTGTCGCGGCAATGGTTTTACACTGCGTCCATCGGAAATTCAAACCCGGAACGACCGCCAACAAGGGCCACAAGCCCGCGTTGCACCCAGGCACTTTATCCAGGCGCTGCATGCAAAACAGCCCCCGACGCGTTATCCGCGCGGGGGCTGTCTGTTTTCTAAGGTGGAAGTGGCTATTTAGTGAGCTGGGCGGCCTTCAACAAAAGCCACCATCATGCGCGCGACCTGCAGGCCATCGTGGCCATGCTTCAGGCTTTCGGTGCCGGCACAGTACAGGTCTTCCCCCAAACGTTCGCGTCGGCGGTTCAGCAAAAAAGCACTGTAGTCTTCGACAAACTCCGGGTGGCCTTGCACGCAAAAAACTTCTTCGCCGATGGCGTAACCCGCCACCGGGCAATGGGCATTGCTGGCCAGCAGGACTGCGTTTTGTGGCAGTTCCATCACCTGGTCCTGGTGGCTTACCAACAGCGCAAGACGCTTGTCTTCCGGGGCCAAGGGCAAATCGGCAGCATGCCAGTCATAGGACATGCGTCCTACGCCCCACCCCTGGGGAGCACGCCCCACCTTGGCGCCCAGACACAAAGCGATCAATTGGTGGCCAAAGCAAATCCCCAGCAGCTTTTTGTTTTGTTCCAGCAACAAACTGACCCGGCGGCGTAATTCGACCACCCACGGCACATCTGAAAATGAGTCGGCCTTGCTGCCGGTTAGTACCACGGCACCGTAATCGTCAAAAGACGCGGGGTACTGTCCCAATGGCGTGTGAAAAATATCGAACTCCCAATCGGCTCCGGCGTCCTGGAACAGGCGCACGAACATGGCTCCGTAGCCTTGGTAGGTCGAAGCAATCGACGGATCGAGGTCGTCGTTTTCAAGTATGCAAACTTTCATGGTCCCTATTTTCACCGTTTTGAAGCGACGGGTCTCAGAATCGCGGTGTCGTGTTACATTAGCCCGTCGCGTTAGGCGAATTGACCGTGCGAACGCTCCTTAGCGTGTCGGCACAGTCCTCGGGCAGAGGGGTCGTCAATTCAGTCCTTGATTTGCGATACGCCAGCTTCTCACGGCTTGGCGGTATTTATCCCTCAATGTATGTAGCCCCTGCCAGCGGCGCATGCGCATGACTTTTAATGATTCAGAACTCTAATTTTTCTCTTTTGTCCCCCGTGACCATCGGCAAATACCGAATTGCCGCTTTCCCCCGCCGCTTAGGCAGTGGCCGCTTTGAAGCCCAAGTTTCTATCGCCAGTGGGCGCGGGAGCGCCAGCACCGACCGCGTCATGCGCTTTTGCGATGACTTCTCCACCCACGATGCCGCAGCACATTACGCCCTGTCCCAGGGTATCAATTGGGTGTGCGACACCACCCGGGCCCAGTAACGTAATGAACTCCGACGATAATTCAGCCCAAAGGACACACCATGGCTAAAGAAGAACTGATTGAAATGATGGGCGTTGTGAACGAGGTCTTGCCTGATACCCGTTTTCGCGTCACCTTGGACAACGGCCACCAGCTGATCGCTTATTCGGCCGGCAAGATGCGCAAAAACCACATCCGAATCTTGGCGGGCGACCGCGTGTCGCTGGAGCTCTCGCCTTACGACCTGAGCAAAGGCCGTATTAACTTCCGCCACATCGAAGGCCGCGGCCCGATGGTGCCGCGCACCCCTCGATAACTTAAACCCATCCCTGCTTCGCGCCAAGCAGGGGTCGGCACCGGTCCGGTTTTCAGCCTTTCAAAGCCGCACGCCGGGCGCGCACGGCGTCAGCCAACCCCTGCAATACCGGCGCCGTTTGTTCAACGCTGATGCACGCATCGGTCACCGAAACTCCGCGTCGCAAAGGGTGGCCGGGAACGATGTCTTGACGACCCTCGTTCAAATGGCTCTCAATCATCAGGCCGGTAATGCGCATCTCACCGCCCGCAATTTGTCCCGCCACATCTGCCGCCACGTCGATTTGACGCTGGTGCTGTTTGCTGCTGTTGGCGTGTGAGACGTCCACCATCACTTGTTCGCGCAGGCCCGATGTCTTAAGTAGCGCACAGGCCGCAGCCACATCCGAGGCGGCATAGTTGGGCAACTTTCCGCCCCGCAAGATGACGTGGCAGTTGTCGTTGCCCACCGTTTCAAAAATTGCCGCCTGGCCCCATTTGGTCATGCCCATAAAGGCGTGCGGCGCTTGCGCCGCCAAGATGGCATCACTGGCGACCTTGACTCCACCATCCGTGCCATTCTTGAACCCGACCGGGCAGCTCAGGCCGCTGGCCAGTTGGCGGTGGCTCTGACTTTCGGTGGTGCGCGCGCCAATGGCGCCCCAGCTCACCAGGTCACTGATGAACTGGGGGCTGAGCAAATCAAGAAACTCGGTGCCCACAGCGAGGCCCATTTCCACAATCTCCAGCAGCAGCGAGCGCGCGAGCCGGAGGCCCTCATTGATGGAAAAGCTGCCATCCAGGTGGGGGTCATTGATGTAGCCCTTCCAGCCCACGGTGGTGCGTGGTTTTTCGAAGTAGGTGCGCATCACGATCAGCAAGTCACCCTCCAATGCATCGGCCTGGCCTTTCAGCCAATGGGCGTATTCCATGGCTTGGTCGTGGTCGTGGATAGAGCAAGGCCCAACCACCACGATCAGGCGGTCATCCCGGCCATGCAGCACATCGCAAATGGCGGCGCGGCTGCGCTCGACCGAGGCCAACACCGCCTCGCTGGCTGGCAGTTGTTCTTGCAACAGCACAGGCGTCATCAAAGGACGCACCGCGCCAATGCGGGTGTCGTCGGTGCGGATCTGGTCAGGGGTGTGGGGCATGAGAGAGGACGCTGGCAAACCAAAAATAGAGGAGGATTGTCGTGGTTCAGGCCGAAGGGTTTTTGCCGTCTTCCATGGCCGCCTTGTAGACCGAGTTTTTGGGCACCGCCATCAGTCGTCGCAGCATGGGCTCAAACGTGCTCAGCGGCAAGATCTCCAAAGCCGGGTCAAAGGCGCGGTTGTCGTAAAGGGCAATGAATTCTTCTGTTTGCGCGTAGTGCGCGTGGCCTTTGAACATGTCCCGCATATTGCGGTTCAGGCCGATGTGGTGAAAGAAGTTGTAGCCTTGAAAAATGCCATGGTTTTGGACCATCCACAGATTGGCGTCGCTCACGAAGGGTTTGAGAATCGCCGCCGCAATGTCGGGGTGGTTGAACGGGCCCAGGCTGTCGCCAATGTCATGCAGCAGTGCGCACACCACATACTCTTCATCACGCCCATCGGCCAAGGCCAGGGTGGCGGTTTGCAGAGAGTGGCTATAGCGGTCGATTGGAAAACCGCCGTAATCGTTTTCCAGCAAGCGCAGGTGTGCCATCACCCGGTCGGGGAGGCTTTTTGCGGCGTGCATCACCTCCGGCACGATCAGTGCCCAGTCTTCTTTGGTGCTTTCTTCCATGCGGGTAAAAGTGGCGCGAGCGGTCATAGTGTGTGGCAAAGGAGTGGTTGAGGGGAGGAGCAAGTATGGCACCCCGCCGGGGGCTACGCGCCCGGCTCGCCGCCAGTGCGGCCGCGCAGGCGCTCTGCTCCCGGCACCCCTAGCTCCGGATGCAGCTTGCCGGCCACCAGCCATGCCGCCAGGAGTGCCAGACCCGCGACCGCAAAGACACCCGCCACCGGAAAAAACTGCAACACCAGCCAGGCAATACCGGGCGACAAAATCCCCGACGCATCACGAAAGCTGGAATACACGGCCGACATTTCGGTGCGCTCCGAGGGCTTGACCGCCATCAAAAACGGCAGCCCGGCACAGGTGTCCAGCAACACCAAAAAGTACGTTCCCACTATCAACATCGCCACGGTGGCCCAAGGCCAGGGCGAGAACAGCGTACCCGCCAGAAAAAAGACCCCGCCGCCCAGACAGCCCGCACGTACCGCCGTGCGCACCGAGTTCTGGCGCATCCAACGCAGCATCAGCGGCGCCAAAAACAGGCCCATATTGGCCAGCGAAGAGGCCACGCCGCCGACCGTTTCGCCCAAACCGTTTTCAAGGGCAAAAATGCCCACATAGACGAAGTAGAACCACCAGCCACAGGACCGGATGACCGGGATCAACCAGCCCGTGACCAAGCGCGGCTGAGAAAAAAAGCGCTGAACGTGCGCCAACGGGTGGCCACGCCGGTGGCTGGTGGATTTGGCGATGGCTTTGCCGTTGCCCAGTGGCGTTTTCCAGACCAGGGCCACAATGACTGCTGCGGCCGAGCCCACCAACGCAAAGGGCGCCCAGGGCGCGATGGCCAGCAGCCACACGCCCAGCACCGGCCCGATAACCCACCCAAGCCCGCCATAAAAAAGGCGCAAGGTCTCCAGGCGGCTGAATTCGGTCTTGGGCACGTGGTCCAGCACATAGGCGTTAAAACAGACGAAGGAAATGGCCGCGGCCATCACGCTAAGCAGCAGCGCCAACGTGACCCACTGCCCCCCCAGCGCCCCGATCAATGCCGCGGCCAGGTACAAGCCACTGGCAGACAAATAAATCCGGTGCCGGGGAAAGCGCTGGGCCAAGGCGGGCACCATCAATGCGGTCAGCAGCGATACCAGGCCGATCACAAAGTAAATCTGCGATACCACGGCAGCGCTGCCCCACGCGCGGTACATCACCAAGGGGTAAACCGACAAGGTGCCGCCGCGTACCATGGCTTCCAGGCCGCCAATGTAGGCAAAGTCTTCGACGCGGGGCTTGCGGTGGAGGTTTGGCATGGTTGGCAAAGGGGACGAGCCGCAACTTTCGCACACTTCTGGTGCCAAACCTGGGCTGCAGGCGACAAGCAAAGCTGCATTTGCGCCGCACTTTGGGGCCCGCGAGGTGCGCCCTAGAATCGTCCCGGTACCGTGTTGCCTCTGGACTATTCTTATCCCACCCTCAACGCACTGGTTGACTATGACCCACACGCGCATCCGTAAGTTCAATACCGGCACCACCTATCCTGAACAAAAGCTGGACAACGATTTGTGCCAAACCGTGGTGGCACGCGGCTATATGGTGTTTGTACGCGGCCAGATCGGGCAAGACCTGGACACCTCCGAGAGCGTGTGCATTGGGGACGCCGCCGGGCAAGCCGAACAGGCCATGAAAAATATCGACATGCTGCTGCGCGAAGCCGGGAGCTGCTTGGACCATGTTTGCAAGATCACGATTTACCTGACCGATCCGCGCTACCGCGAGCCGGTCTACCGTACCGTAGGCCGCTGGCTCAAGGGCGTTTACCCGGTGTCCACCGGCTTGGTGGTTAGCGCGCTGGCGCGCCCCGAGTGGCTGGTGGAAATTGACGCCATTGCCGTCATCCCGCAGGACTGAGGCGCCCATGACCTTCAGCATTGTTGCGCGTTGCGCACAGACCGGTCAGTTGGGTGCCGCCGTTTCATCCTCGTCTCCGGCAGTGGCCGCGCGCTGTATTCGGACACGCGCAGGGGTGGGCGCAGTGGCCAGCCAAAACGTGACGGACCCGTCGCTGGGCGACAAGGCGCTGGACCTGATGGCCCGGGGCGCTACGGCCGCGCAGGCCCTGGACATCGTGCGCGGCTCTTCCCTGCACATCGAGTACCGCCAATTGGCCCTGATCGACGCGCGCGGCGGCACGGCCTGCTTCAGCGGCGCCGGCGGCCTGGGCGTGGTGGCGCAAGCGCTAGGCGCAGATGCCGTCTGTGCCGGCAATTTGCTGGCCCATAGCGAGGTGCCTGCCAAGATGCTGGCGGCATTCGAGGGCGCGCAAGGCGCTTTGGCAGACCGTTTGTTGCGTGCCATGCAAGCCGGACTGCGCAGCGGTGGCGAGGCCGGCCCGGTGCACTCGGCGGGCTTGTTGATTGTGGACGACGTTTCCTGGCCGATCGTGGATTTGCGGGTGGACTGGACCGAGGGCGACCCCATCGATGCGCTGGCGGGACTCTGGGCGCAGTTTTCACCCCAGGTCGCCAGCTACCGCCAGCGCGCCCTGGACCCGTCGCAAGCGCCCAGCTACGGTGTTCCCGGCGACGTCTGAAAACCGTGCCATGAGCGCTACCCGCAGTCTGGCCTTGCTCGCGAACCTGGTCGGCCACAGCACCGTCACGCGCGAATCCAACCTGGCGCTGATTGACGAAGTGCGCACCCTGCTGGCGGCGCACGGCATCGAGTCCACGCTGGTGTTTGACGAAACCGGAACCAAAGCGAATTTGTTTGCCTCCACCGGACCAAAGGATGTTCCTGGTGTGGTGCTTTCCGGCCATACCGACGTGGTGCCGGTCCTTGGCCAGGCTTGGACCCTACCGCCTTTTGCGCTCACGCACCGCGAAGGCCGCCTGTATGGGCGTGGCAGCGCGGACATGAAGGGCTTTATCGCCTGCGCCTTGCATGCATTGATTGAAGCGTCCCGGCTGCAGCTCAAACGCCCGCTGCAACTCGCGCTGTCATACGACGAAGAAATTGGCTGTGTCGGCGTGCGCCGCCTGCTCGATGTGCTGCATGCCTCCCAAGTGCGCCCCTATCTGTGCATCGTGGGGGAACCCACGCTCATGCGCCTGGCCACGGGGCACAAGGGCAAGACCGCATTGCATGCCACCTGCCACGGCCGCGAGGGGCACTCTGCGCAGGCGCCGCTCACCGTGAACGCCCTGCACCTCGGCTGCGATCTGGTGAGCGAAGTGCGCCAGTTACAGGCCAGCATCCACCAGCAAGGCGCGCGCGACACCGCCTACGACGTGCCCTACACCACGCTGCATGTGGGCAAGTTCAACGGCGGCGTGGCGCTCAACATCGTGCCCAACCGCTGCGACATTGATTTTGAAATCCGCAACATTGCCCAAGACGACCCGGCGGAGTTGGTGGACATGCTGCAAGCGGCGGCCGAGCGCATTTCAGCGCAAGCCCAAGCCGTGGCGGCGGAGGCGCAGATTGAGATTGTTGAGGTCAACAGCTACCCCGGCCTGGACACGTCGGTGACCGAAGACGCGGTTGCTTTTGTCCAGTCTTTTCATCCGCAGAACGAGGTGATGAAGCTTGCCTTTGGCACCGAAGGCGGCCTGTTTACCGCGCGCCTGGGCGTGCCGGTGGTGGTCTGCGGCCCGGGCTCTATTACGCAGGCGCACAAGCCCGACGAGTATGTGGAGGCGGACCAATTGGCGCAGTGCGATGCGTTTTTGGCCCAGCTGATTGCGCAGTTGCAGGCGGCCTAGTGCTTGTGCGCTTTCGCGCGTGCTAGCTGCTTAGGTCTGCGCGGCCCGGCGCTGCGCCGCGTCTTGGTAGGCAAAATATTTGCGCTGCTTGTCGATGTGGTCGGCCACGTGCTTGGCGTCGTGCCACACGCCCCAGATAAAGGCCGACCCCCGGCGTGACAGCCAGGGCAGCCCGACGAAGTAGATGCCCGGCTCGCTGGACACGCCGCGCTGGTGCTGCGGCTTGCCCTGCGCATCAAAAGCGTCCACCGCCAGCCAGCCGTAGTCCAGCGCATAGCCGGTAGCCCACAGAATGGTCGTCACACCGGCCTCGGCCAGGTTCAGGGTTTGCAGGGGGTGGGTCAGGCAGTCCGGGTCGGGGGGCAACACACGGGCTTGGGGCTCGGGCGGCAGGTCCAGGCCGTTGCGTTCTACATAGGCGTCAGCCGCGTCCAGCAGGGAAAGGTAGTTTTGGTCGCCCCGCGCAATGTTCTCCGCCAGGTCGGGCGCAAAGCGCACCACACCGCCCTCAAACGATTCGGTCATGCCCACCAGAGTGACGCCGGCATGGGCCAGCGCCCGAAAGTCCACCGTGTGGCCGCCCTGCGCGCCGCTGACGGCAATGGTGACGTGCTCCAGTCCCGGCTTCATCGCCTGTGCGTCCCACTCGCCCAAGACGCCCAGCCACCAACAAAAATCGCGATTGCGGTAGGCGCGTGGGGGCCGGCCATGCGCCCCCACCGACAGAACCACCGGTTTGCCGGCGCGTTGCAACTCGGCGGCAATTTGCACGCCCGACGAGCCCGCGCCTACCACCAGCACGCCGCCCGGGGGCAGTTGCGCCGGGTTGCGGTACTGGGCCGAATGCATCTGCACCATGCCCGGCGTTGTGGGCGCGACCGCCGGAATCACCGGCTTTTGGAACGGACCGGTGGCGGCCACCACGTTGCGCGCCTCGATGCGGCCATGCGAGGTGTCTACCGTAAAGCCGGGGCGCCCCGCATTGCGTGTCACCCGCGTCACGTCCACGCCGGTGCGGATGGGTGCGTCAAATTGGGTGGCATAGGCCTGCAGGTAGTCGGCCACCTGCTCTTTTCCGGCAAAGGCGTCCGGGTCCAGCCCCGGGAACTCCATGCCCGGAAATCGGTCGTGCCAGGCCGGCCCATTGCAGACCAGCGAATCCCAGCGTTCGCTGCGCCAGCGCTCGGCCACGCGCTGGCGCTCCAGAACCAGGTGGGGCACCTCCAAGCGGCGCAGGTGTTCGCTCATGGCGATGCCGGCTTGGCCAGCGCCCACGATCAGGGTGTCAACGTATTCGGTCGTCATGGTGTGCCTTTTTGGCGCGGGTTGGGTCTCACTATCGAGGGGAGATCTTTCAAACGCATTGGATGGTCTGAATCACGCCCAGGCCTCCATCCTAGAGGCTAAAGCAACCGAAGCGTGAGGCCTCCCGTGCATGGGCCGCCGGCTGACCGCATAATCAATCGAACTGCGCACCCGCACCCTGAAGCCTTCGGCCGGAGACCGTATATGCAATTGAAAATCAATGGCAAAGCCATCGACCTGGCGATTGAGACTGATATGCCCTTGCTCTGGGCGATTCGAGACGAGGTCGGCCTTACCGGTACGAAATTTGGCTGTGGCGTCGCCCTGTGCGGCGCTTGCACCGTGCTCCTGGACGGCGAACCGGTGCGCTCCTGTAGCGTCCCCAGTGGCGCTGCCGTGGGGAGAAAAATCACCACCATTGAAGGGCTGGGAGGCAAGTCGGCCCTGCAAAAAGCATGGATCGCCAAGCAGGTCCCGCAATGTGGTTATTGCCAGTCCGGCATGCTGATGGCCGCCACCGCGCTGTTGGCGCGCAAGCCCCAGCCCAGCGACGCCGACATCGACGCGGCCATCACCAACCTGTGTCGCTGCGGCACCTACCCGCGCATCAAGGCCGCCATCAAGGCCGCGGCCCGGATCTAAGGAGACGCCATGACCCGCACGCAAACTCTGGACCTGAACGGCTCTGGCGAGGCCGCCCTTGGCAGCCCGTCGCGCCGCCGCTTTTTGCGGCAAACCTCCGCCACCGCAGGCGCCGCGTGGGCCGGCGCCTTTAGCCTGGGCTTTTACCTGCCCCCCGCCGCCGCCGACAAATTGGCCACGGACGGCCCGCGCGCCGGGGCCCTGGACATCAACGCCTGGATCCGTATCACGCCGGACAACCAGGTCATTTGCGAAGTCGCCCGTGCCGAGATGGGCCAAGGCACCAGTACCAGCCTGCCCATGCTGCTGGCCGAGGAACTGGAGTGCCGTTGGGAGGACGTCCGCATGGAGTTTGCTTCGGTGAACGAGCACCTTGCGCGCAACAAGGTCTACGTCACTTTTGCCACCGGGGGCAGCCGGGGGACCCGAGATTCGCAGTTGGTCATGCGCAAGGCGGGCGCTGCCGCGCGTGAAATGCTCAAAGCGGCGGCGGCAGAACGCTGGGGCGTCGCTGCCTCTGAGTTGCGTGCCAAGCTCGGAAAAGTCAGCCACCCGGCCACCAAACGCACGGCGACCTATGGCGAATTGGCGCAAGCGGCCGCGCTGCAAAAAGCACCCGCGGACATCGTGCTGAAACCGGCAGGCCAATGGACGCTGATCGGCAAGCCACTGCCGCGCTTTGATATTCCTGCCAAATCCGATGGCAGCGCGATTTACGGTATTGACGTGCGGCTGCCCGGTATGGTGTACGCGGCCTTGCTGCAGTGCCCGGTGTTTGGTGGGACGCCCGTGTCCTTTGATACGGCGGCGGTGCTGAATCGCCGTGGCGTGAAAAAAGTCATCGCCGGCCCCGACTTTGTCGCCGTGGTCGCAGACAACTGGTGGCGCGCGCAGCAGGCCCTGAAGTCCCTGAAGGTGGTGTGGGACTACCAAGGCGGAGAAAAGCTCAATGACGCCGCTGTCCAAAAAATATTGGAGGCCGGCATCGTGGACGCCAAAGTCTTGCGAGCCGACGGCAACTTTGATGCCGCGTGGACTGCCGCCCAAGCGGCCGCAACGACCGGCGTAAAAGTGATCGAGGCCGACTACTTTACGCCCTACCTGAACCATTTCACCCTTGAGCCTCAAAACTGCACCGCACGGGTGAACGGTGATCATGCCGAAGTCTGGGCGCCCACCCAAAACGCCGAGGCGACCCAGGCCGAGGCCGCAAAGACGCTGGGCGTGCCGCTCCAAAACATTACGGTGCACCGCCCCTATTTGGGCGGCGGTTTTGGCCGCCGCGGCGCCTCCCAGGACTATGTTCGACAGGCCCTGCAGATCGCCAAAGAAGTTCCCGGCGTGCCGGTCAAGCTCTTGTGGTCGCGCGAAGAAGACATGCAACACGACTTCTACCGCCCGGTCGCCTTGTACCGGCAGCGCGCCGTGGTGGACGGCAGCGGTAAGCTGACCGCGTGGCAAGCGCACATTGCGTCGCAATCGATTCTGGAAAGAGTCCGCCCTGCTTCGCTCAAGGACGGCCGCGACTTTCAGGCGGCCGAAGCGTTTCATGACATGCCCTATGAGGTGGCCCACGTCGATGTGCGCCACGGTATTTGCCGCATCAATGTGCCAGTGGGGTTTTGGCGTTCGGTGTACCACTCGCAAAACCCGTTTGCCCGCGAGTGCTTTTTGGACGAGGTCTTCAAAGCCGCGGGCAAAGACCCGCTGCTGGGGCGTACCGAGCTGCTGGCCCCCAACAGCCGCGACCGCAAGGTGCTCGAAGCGGCGGCGCAGGCCGGCAACTGGAATGGCAAACTGGCCAAAGGCCGGTTTCAGGGTCTGGCGGTGCAAGACGCTTACGGCAGCTTTGCCGCCTGCGTGGTGGAACTCTCTGTCAATGACCAAAAGGCGGTGACCGTGCACGCGGTCACCGTGGCCGTCGACCCGGGCCACGTGGCGAACCTGGACTCGGCACGGGCACAGATTGAGGGCAACGTGATTTATGCCCTGTGCACGATGTTCCTGAGCGAGATCAATATCCAGGACGGCCGCGTGGTTCAAAGCAATCTTCAAGACTATCCGCTGATGCAGCTGCGCCAGACGCCGCGCATCAACGCCGTGTTGGTTCCCACCGGCGGCGACGCGTGGGGCGGCATGGGCGAACCGCCCTACGCTCCGATCACTCCGGCCCTGGCCAACGCACTTGCGGCCGCCACCGGCGTGCGCGTACGCAGAACCCCTTTTAGCCATGACGGCTTCACGCTGGCTTGAATTGATTGTCGATAACAAAGGACCCCACCCCATGAAAACCAGTCGCCTGCGCCTGCCCCAGCAATTGCAATGTGTTGCCCGACTTGGGTTGAGCGCGTGCGCCCTGTGGCTGAGTCTGTCAGTGCAGGCGGGCGAGCTATCCGTTTGGAGTGCCGGTGCGGCGCAGGCGCCTTTGGCGGTGTTGGTTCAGGAGTACCAAAGGTCGACCGGCGACACGGTCAGGGTGGAGTACGCGCCCGTAGGCGTTCTGCTCAAGCGCCTGGCCTCCGGTCCCGCGCCTGATGTCGTGGTGCTGAGCCAAGACGTCATGGCCACAGTCGAAAAAAATGGCTGGTGTCTGCCCAACAGCGCAACCCCGCTGGGCCGCGTGGGAGTCGGTATTGCCATTCAGGAGGGTGCGCCACTGCCCGACATTTCGACGCCCCAGGCCTTGCGCCAAACCTTACTCAAGGCCAAGTCCATTACCTACATGGACCCCACCAAAGGCACCAGCGGCAAGCACTTTGCCTCGGTCTTGGAGCAGCTGGGCATTGTGGAAGAAATGAAGGCAAAGACCACGCTGGGCGACGTCGGTTTTGTAGTGGAGCCCGTAGCGCGCGGTGAGTTAGAGCTGGGAATCCAGCAAATTACCGAGATCCTGCCGGTCAAGGGCGCAAAGCTGGTGGGGCCTCTGCCCGAAGGCCTGCAAAAAATCACGACCTACACCATCGCACTGGGCCCCCAACCGAGCGATGGGCTTGCCGCCCGGGGCTTGCGGGACTTCGTCACCAGCCCCAAGGCACAAGCCGTCTTTGCAGCCCATGGCTTTGCGCCACCCTAAACGTTCTGGCGCAAGGCTCTGAGGGCGCCAGCGGCCCCGCACACGGCGCTTAGCGGCAGAACCCATGGTGGCGTCTCCAGAAACCTAAAATGCGCCCATGCTGCACTACGAAACCGTCCCAGTGACCGCCTTCCAACAAAACTGCTCCATCGTCTGGTGCGACGAGGAGCGGCGTGCCGCCATCATCGACCCGGGCGGCGACATGGAGTTGTTGCTGGCCACGGTCAAGCGCTTGGGCGTGACGCTGGAGCAGATTTGGATCACCCACGGCCACCTGGACCATGCGGGCGCGACCGCCGATTTGGCCGAGTTATTGCACCTGCCCATCATCGGCCCGCACCCCGCCGACCAGTTTTGGATTGATGGTATGCCGATGGCGGCCGCGAGCTACGGATTTCCCCCTTCGCGCCCCTTTACCCCCACCCGCTGGCTGCACGATGGCGACAGCGTCACACTGGGTCCGTACACCCTGCAGGTGCGCCACTGTCCCGGCCACACCCCCGGCCATGTGGTGTTTTATTCGGCGGACATCGGCCGCGCGTTCGTCGGTGACGTGTTATTTGCCGGCAGCATTGGTCGCACCGACTTTCCGCAGGGCGACCACGCCACGCTGATCAACAGCATTACGCAGCGCTTGTGGCCCATGGGCAATGACACGGTCTTCATCCCTGGCCACGGTCCCGAAAGCAGCTTTGGCGTCGAGCGTGTGCGCAACCCCTACGTGGGCGGCACCTGAAAGGCCCACACCGTGAGTCTGCCGTCGGTTCGCGCCTTTTTTGCCCAGCACCAGCTCGATCTGCCGATCTTGGAGACCGAGGCCCTGACACCCACGGTGGAGTCCGCGGCGTTGGCCCACGGCGTGGAGCCGGGACGCATTGCCAAGACCCTGGCATTTCGGCTGGGCGACGGCCGCGTGGTGCTGCTGGTGGCCAGCGGCCACGCGCGCATCGACAACGCCAAGTTCAAGGCCACCTTTGGCAAAGGCAAGATGCTGCCCGCCGGTGAGGTCGAGGCCCTGACCGGTCACCCGGTGGGCGGCGTCTGTCCGTTTGGCTTGGCCCATCCCCTGCCGGTGTATCTGGACCACAGCCTGCAAGCTTTTGACGAGGTGCTGCCGGCCGCGGGTTCGGTCAACAGCGCGGTGCGCATCACGCCGGCCCTCATGGCACGCGTGACGGCCGGCGTGTGGGTCGATGCTTGTAAATAGCATCGGCTGAACCTTAACTTTCATCCGCACCCGCCTGCCGCCGCAGGCCTTGGCCGCACCGGTGCGGTCCAACACGCTCCAACATGGTAGTGCGTGCAGAAAAAAGCATTTTGCCGACACAATTTTTACGTAAAACACTATTATTATTGTGTTTAATTAGTTGCTATCGCTGAAATGGCGTGGGGCAACCGTGTTGTGTTGAAACCAAGGGAGTAAAAAAATGGACCCGCAAAAACGAAGCTCAATGGCCCTGTTAGCCGGATGCGCACTGACGGTGGTCGCAGGCACAAGCCGCGCCGCCACCGACCCGGTGGTCTTGCGCATTTACCTGCAAACACCTGGCAGCCCGAAAGAGTCCGCCAGCAAAGCCGCCCCATCCGGCGCTGCTGCCGCACCCGTCGCGAGCTACGGCATGGCTTTTCTAAAGAGCCTGCCCCAGCGCAGCTTTACCACCCAAACCCCGTGGTACAAAAACCCGGTCACCTTCACCGGACCCTTGCTGCGCGATGTTTTGGCCGCCGCCAAAGTCCAAGGAGCGCTGATGTATGCGGTAGCCGTTGATGAATACCGGGCCCAGATTCCGTTTTCGGACTGCTTGCAATTCGACATGATCTTGGCCCACCAAATCGATGGCCAAGCCCTGACGCCCAAAAACAAAGGGCCCCTCTTTGTGGTCTACCCCTATGACAGCAAACCCGAATTGCAGTCCATTCGCTATTACGAGCGTTCTATCTGGCAACTCAAGTCGCTGCGCGTGGAGTAAATTCATTCATGGTGGGACGACTCAAGTCCTTTCCTTTCAGCCTGGTTCTGTATTTCGCGGCGGTCACCCTGGCCGCGGCCATGGTCGGCTTATTGGCGTTTGAGGGGACGCAGCGCCAATCTCTGCGAGAGCAAGCCAGCCGGCGCGTGGACTCGGTGACCGCGCCGGCCTTCTTGTTGGACCGTGAGTACCTGCGCTTTATTCATTGCCTGGACGGTTTTCTGCATTCGCGCGAGCCCCCGGCACTGGACGAGCTCCAAACACGGCTCAATGTACTGGCGAGCCGGATAGAGGTCCTGCGGGAGTCTCCCGGGTCGGCCATGTTGCTGGAAAACCCGAAGGTTTCCAACGCATTGCAGGAGATCGTGGTCTTCATCACCCGCGCCGAAGCGGCTATGGGGTCGGCCGCGTTGGACCTTTCGGCACTCCATGCGCTGCACGATGACATGCAGGCTTTCGCCATTGAGTCCCTGGCGCTCGGTAACACGGCAGATTTGCAGGGCTCGTGGCTGCTGGAGCAGCAAAGCCGCAGTCTGTTGGACCAAAACCTGCAAATCACCTGGCTGACGGTGGGGCAATTGGTGCTGCTGCTGTTGCTTGCCGGCGGACTGTCGTGGCGCAACCGCGTACATCGCCTCGAAGAAACGGCCCTGATGGTGTTGAACGACGAGCTGCAAAAGGCGCAGCAAGAGGCCGTCAGCGCCAACCGGGGCAAGAGCCTGTTTCTCGCCAACATGAGCCACGAGTTGCGTACGCCCTTCAACGGCGTGATGGGCTTGCTCAGTCTGCTGAAAGCCACCCCACTCAGCCCCGAACAGTCGGAGTTGGTCAACATTGCCAACGAATCCGCCGGCCATTTGTTGCAGTTGCTCAACGACATTTTGGACATGTCCGCGTTGGAGCAGGGCAAGATCACCGTGCGCATGGAAACGCTGCACTTGACAGGTTTTCTGGACCAAATCGAGACCACGTTCCGGCCCCTTGCCGCGCAAAAGAACCTGCACTTTGAAATGCACAAAGCGTTGGAGCCAGACCTATGGATTGCCGCGGACCCCACCCGCTTGCGCCAGATCTTGTTCAACCTGATTAGCAACGCGATCAAATTCACGCCCTGCGGTCAGGTGGTGCTGCGGGGCCGGGTCTGCACGGCACAGCCCGACCAGCCCTGGCTTGAGTTGCAAGTCCAGGACACGGGAATCGGCATGAGTGACGAGGCCTTGGGTCAACTCTTTCAGCGCTTTTACCAGGCCGACGCCGGCTTGTCCCGGCAGTTCTCAGGGATCGGCCTGGGCCTGCAGATCTCGTTGTCGCTGGCGCGCCGCATGGGGGGCGACATCACGGTTGAAAGCGTTCCGCTACAGGGCTCGACCTTTTCGCTGCGCTTACCGTTGATCTTGCAGACCAAGCCTGAGGACCGGTTAGCCCCCGTGGTGGCGCAGGCCCCGGCCGGCCCCTGGAACACGCGGGCGCGGATCTTGGTGGCCGAAGACCATGCCATCAATCAAAAATTCATGGCCCTGATGTTGCAGCGCCTGGGGTACGACGCCACCTTTTGCGACAACGGACAGTCTGCCGTCGAGGCCATCGAAACCGCATCGTTTGACCTGGTGTTTATGGACATTCATATGCCGGTCATGGACGGATTGAGCGCCACGCGCGTCATCCGGGCCATGGCGGGGCCGCGGTCCAAGGTGCCCATCATTGCCCTGACGGCCGACGTCTTGACCGAGGCACGCAGCCAGGCGGAAGCGGCCGGGGTCAATGCCTTCATTACGAAACCGGTCAAACAGGCTGAACTGGAAGCCGCCATTCTGCGAATACTGCACGGTGCGTGGGAAGGCGGGCGGGCGTGACAACGCCCGACCGGGCGCGGCGCTATTTCCGCGCCAGATACACGCCGCCCACCACCAGCGCCATACCGACCAGGGCGAGTTGCGAAAAAGATTCGCCAAACAAGGCCCAGGCCACGATGGCGGTGCAGGGCGGCACCAGGTAAAACAGGCTGGCAACATTGACGGCAGTGCTTTGGCGGATCAGCCAGTTCAGCAGGCTGACCGCCCCCACCGACAGCACCAGCACCAGCCAGACCAAGGCGAACACCATCTCAAAGGTCAGGTCCATGCGCCCGGTCTCAAACACCCAGGCGCACAGACCGGTTGCAATCGCGGTGGGCACAAACTGCGCCACGGCGCCGCTGCGCCAGTCAAATGCCGGGCAATAGCGCTTTTGGTACAAAGTGCCTGCGGTAATGGCCAGCAGCGCAATCACGCAGGGCAGCAGCGCCGGCAGGCCAAACCCCGCGCCCAGTTTGTTGGTGACCACCAGCGCCACACCGGCCAGCCCCAGCAACAGCCCCAGCCACTGGCGCCTGAGCACCGACTCTTTCAGCAGCCAGCCGGCGCCTACGGCGGTCAGCAACGGCTGCACCCCCACCACCAACGCCGCCACGCCGGCCGGCAAGCCCAAGGAAATGGCGATAAAGACCCCACCCAGGTACACCCCGTGCAGCAGCAAGCCCGCCGCACCGATGTGAAACCAAGCACGCGCTCCCTTCGGCCAGGGCGCCCGACTGGCCAGCGCAATCACCAGCATCAAGACCACCACGGCCGCATAGCGCACAAACAAAAAGGTCAGCGGCTCGGTGTGGGGCAGCCCCAGCCGTGCCCCAATGAACCCGGTGGACCAGAGGACGACAAAAAGCAGGGGGAAGATATGGGAGAGGCGGGAAAGCATGGAGCAGTGAAGATGGTTGCGCGGTCGGGCGCGATGGTGTCGCACGGCGGTGGGACTCTAACAGTGCCCGCCGCCGAAAGTTCATTAAGTAGGCCGCCCCACTGTGGGGGCGGCGGCCCCCGTCAGGGGCTGTCCGCCCCGCCCCCCAGCACCTTGTGCAGCGTCACTTGGCTTTGCAGCACCGCCAATTGCACATTGATCAGCGCCTGCTGGCTGGCAAAGGCGGTGCGCTGGGCGTCGAGCCAGTCGAGCTGGCTGGCGGCGCCGTTGTCCAGCCGCAATCGGGTCAGCGCCAGGCGCTCATTGTCGGCCTGGACCAGCGCGGTTTGGGCTTGGAGCTGGCGCTCCCAGCTCGAGCGTGCGGCCAGCGCATCGGCCACTTCGCGGAACGCGCCCTGAATGGCTTTTTCGTATTGCGCCACGGCGATGTCAAAGCCTACCTTGGCGGATGCCAGATTGGCCTCGTTGCGTCCGCCATCAAACAGGGGCATCAGCAACTGAGGCACGAGGGAGAAGCTCCAGGAGCCGTCTTTGAACAATCCATCCAAGGCGCTGCTGGCGCTGCCGGCGCTGGCCGTGAGTGCGATACGCGGAAAAAACGCCGCGCGCGCTGCGCCAATATTGGCATTGGCGGCGGCCAGTTGCTGCTCGGCCTGCCGGATATCGGCTCGGCGTGTCAGCAACTCGGATGGCAAACCGGCAGGCAGCGCGGGCAGGCGCAGGGCGGGCGAATCAGCACCCAACAACGCCGCTTGCGCCGGTGTCAGGGGCTGGCCCAGCAGCAGCACCAACGCGTTTTCATCGAGCGCACGCTGGCGCTGCAGTTGGGCCAGGCTCACGCGGGCAGCCTGCACCAGGGACTGGGCCAGACGCACATCGAGCTCGGACGATGCGCCTTGCTCCAGGCGCAGCGCCACCAGTTGCAGCGACGCCTCGCGCGAGGCCAAGGTGTCTTGCGCCAGACGCAGCAGGCGTTCATCCGCGCCCAAGCCCATCCAGGCCTGCGCCACGGTGGCGATCAGGCTGATTTGGGCGGTGCGGCGCGCTTCTTCGGACGCCAGGTACTGGGCCAGTGCCTGTTCCTTGAGGCTGGCCACGCGGCCGAAAAAGTCGAGCTCGTAGCTGCTGACCAACAGGCCGCCGGTAAAGCTGGTGGCCATGTTGCCGCTGCTATTGGGCGCGCGGCTCAGACCCAGACCGGCGTTCAGCGTGGGCAGTTGGTCGGCGCTGCGCAGGCCCAGTTGGGCCCGGGCCTGCCCGATGTTGAGCGCCGCCACCCGCAGGTCGCGGTTGTTTTCCAGGGCCTGGGCGATCAGCGCCTGCAGGGCGGGGTCGGTAAAAAACGTGCGCCAGGGCAGCAGATCACCGGCGGGGGCGGCGTCGCTGGTCTGTGCGCTGACGGGCCACTGCGGGGCCACCGGAGGAGGGGGGCGTTTGAACAGGAAGTCGGGGGTGCTGCAGGCCGACAGGACCAGCGCACCCGCCAGCGCGGTGGCCAGCAGGCTGGGGCGCAGGCCGCGCAGCACGGCGCGTTGAGTCTGGGTGTGGGTAGGCTTATTCATCGCTGTGCACTCCCATGTGCGCCGCTTGTGCGGCATGGACCTCGTGCTGGCGGGCGCTGCCTTTGAACAGGCCGCGCACCACCACAAAAAAGATCGGAACGAAGATGACGGCCAGGGTGGTGCCGGTCAAGATGCCGCCCATCACGCCGGTGCCAATCACCCGCTGGCTGGCCGAGCCCGCGCCCGTGGACAAGGCCAGCGGCAGCACGCCGAGCGTAAACGCCATGGAGGTCATCACGATCGGCCGAAAGCGCAGGTGCGCCGCCGCCAGTGCCGCCTCAATCAGGCCCTTGCCCTGGGCTTGCAGGTCTTTGGCAAACTCGATGATCAGAATCGCGTTTTTGGCGGACAGGCCAATGATGGTGATCAGCCCGACCTGAAAGTACACGTCGTTGCTGTATCCGCGCAGCAGCGTGGCCAGCAGCACCCCCAGCACGCCCAGCGGCACCACCAGCACCACCGCCAGCGGGATGGACCAACTCTCGTAGAGGGCCGCCAGACACAAGAACACCGACAGAATGGCAAAGCTGTACAAAATCAGCGATTGCGATCCGGCCAACTTTTCTTCACGCGACAGGCCGGTCCACTCGAAGCCAAAGCCCGCCGGTAGCTGGCCGGCCAGTTTTTCCATCTCGGCCATGGCGTCGCCGGTGCTGTAGCCGGGTGCGGCGCTGCCGCCAATCCGCATGGCGGGGTAGCCGTTGTAGCGGATGGTTTGCATGGCGCCCTTGGCCCAACGGGTGCTGGCAAAGGCCGAGAACGGCACCGACTGGCCGCGCGCATTGAGCACGCTCAGGCGCAGCAAGTCGTCGGGCTGCATGCGTGCGGGTGCATCGGCTTGCACCACCACGCGCTGCAGCCGCCCGGCATTGGGAAAGTCGTTGATATAGGCCGAACCCAGCGCGGTCGAAATCACCGCGTTGATGGCGTCAAAGCCCACGCCCAGGGCCTGCGCCTTGTCGCGGTCAATGTCGAGCTGCAGTTGCGGAGCGTCTTCCAGGCCGTCGGGGCGCACCTGGGTGATGACGGTGCTTTTGGAGGCCATGCCCAGCAATTGGTTGCGCGCGGCTAACAGCGCGTCGTGGCCCAGACCGGCGCGGTCTTGCAGGCGGAAGTTAAAGCCCGAGGCGTTGCCCAACTCAGGAATAGGCGGCGGGCTGAGCGGAAAGATAAAGGCGTCGTGAATGCCCCCCAGCGCACCAAAAGCCCGCCCGGCCAGGGCCTGAGCCGAGTTGCCCGGGCCAGGCCGCTCTTTCCAGTCTTTCAGGGTGATAAAGCCCAAGGCGGCGTTTTGCCCCAGGCCGGCAAAGCTGTAGCCCAGTACCGCCACCATGCTTTGCACCTCGGGCTGCTTGAGCATGAATCCCTCGACCTGCTGCATCACCGCGCGGGTGCGCTCTTGCGTGGCGCCCGGGGGCAGTTGCACGTTCACCAGCATCGTGCCTTGGTCTTCATTGGGCAAGAAAGACGTAGGCAGGCGCTGGTAAACCACCGCGGCTGCGGCCACGATAGCCACATAAATCACCAGGTAGCGGGCCGCGCGCGGCAGCATGCGCGCCACGCCGCGCTCGTAGCCCTTGGCGGTGCGCGCAAAGCCGCGGTTGAAGGCACCAAAAAAGCCGGTCTTGGCGTGTTGCTGGCCTTTCTCCATGGGCAGCAACAAGGTGGCGCACAGCGCCGGCGTGAGCGACAGCGCCATCAGCGCCGAGAACGCAATCGAGATGCCCATCACCGCCGCAAATTGGCGGTAGATGTTGCCCACCGAGCCGGCAAAAAACGCCAGCGGCACAAACACCGAGATCAGCACCACCGTGACACCGATGATGGCGCCCGAGATCTGGCCCATCGCTTTGCGGGTGGCGTCCAGCGGCGAGAGGCCCTCTTCGCTCATGATGCGCT
>Ga0214921_10003630_pt1 | contig 23413 bp, 14 predicted proteins | sample LL1505_MetaG_FD_177992 | JGI IMG/M metagenome (GOLD analysis project Ga0214921, IMG submission 177992) | Freshwater microbial communities from Lake Lanier, Atlanta, Georgia, United States - LL-1505 | ecosystem: Environmental > Aquatic > Freshwater > Lake | place: USA: Georgia | collected...
TGCAGCCCTTGCAGACGCAAAAGCGGGGCAGGACAACAATCGAATGCTCTGGCAGACCATCACGGGCCTTGGCGATCGATCACAACCGTTGTTGCTCAGTCAGCTCGTGGATCAACTCCCTGCGCCGCATCAAAGCCAACAAGCCTTGCTTGACCAGGCACTGCAAGCCGACGGGCAAATCAGAGCGCTCGAACTGGCTATCGAGGTTGCGCAGTTTGAGATCAAAAAGGCACGGTCTGATCACTACCCAACGCTCGATCTGCTTGCACAAAAGTCGATTCAAAACTCCTCGAACGACTTCACGATCGGAAACCGTTATGAGACCACCTATGTCGGCGTGCAGCTTGCTGTACCGATCTACAGCGGTGGTGCAGTGCAATCGGCTTTCCGACAGGCTCAAACCAATTTGCGCAGAGCACAGGAAGAATTGGCTGCTACAAAAAACAGAATCACGGTCGCCCTCGACCGCGATTGGCGCAGTGTGCAAACCGCCAAGCTCGAGGCGCAGGCCGCCCGGCAGGCCTTTGAGGCGGCAACCGTTGTGCTCAGAGCCTCCGATCTCGGGCAACGTGCCGGCATTGCCATCCTGAATGAACGCCTGATTGCGTTGGCTCAACAGTCTGCATCGATTCGCGATCTTGCAAGGGCAAACAATCGCGCGCTTGCGGCTTGGGCGAGGCTAATGGCCTCGGTGGGCAAACTCAACGAAGACTCACTTCTAATCGCTGATCAATGGCTTGCCGAATGGCAGCCATCCAGTGCTCTGCAAACAAAGTAGCGTCCATTAAGGGGCTGCAAGCCAGTCGTTGCCTTAACGTGCGCCGAAGGTCCGAACGAAGCGTCAGATTGCGTGCGAGTTCGGATGCAGCATCAACATAGGCCTCATCGCTATCACAAGCGAATCGTTCTAATCCTAATACACTCAATAAGCATAAACCCTGTCTCGACGCAGGGAGGTCGCCGAAACGACTCACAATCGGCACGCCCATCCACATGGCGTCGAAACTCGTCATCGCGCCGTTGAAGGGATAGGTATCGAGCGCGATATCCATGCCTTCGTAGGACCGCATGAAGTCTTCGTAAGAGCACTCGTTGAGCAGCCGCACCCGACAAGGATCGATACCGAAGTCGCTGAGTCTCGCTTCCCATAGCATCCGAACTGATGGATCCGAGAAGCTTCGCCAACGCAAAGCAAGCTGCGCTTTCGGTAAAACTGCCAGAAGCTTTGACCACATCGAAAGCGTCTGAGCGCTGATCTTTGCCAAATTGTTGAAACAACAAAATCGAACCGATGTTTCGTCAGTGCAATAAAGCTGTTCCTCGGTGCGCTCCGCGATGCCAACGGTACGTTGTGAGCTTGCGCCAAACTCGCCGTGAGCGATGGCAGACACAAGCCCTGGGCATCGATCGGGCGATTCAAAGACGAAACGCGCCTGCGGCAGGTAAATCAGCGACTCCCGGAAGCGATAAGCAAGCGATTGCGGCACATGATGCACATCGCTGAGAACCGAATCGATAAAGTTCAATCCGGTCGTGTCGGTAAAGCCTAACCAGGAGATCTGTACCGGCACGAGGCGGTGTGCGAAGAGCGCATGACGGTGGCCCTTGGTGTGCCCGGAAAGATCAATCAGCACATCAAGCAGATCATCGCGTACCAGTGCAGCCGCCTGCTCAAGCTGAAGACCGTGGATGCTTCGAAGCGTGAGCCACCGGGTAAGCGACTCGGTCAGCTCATCGTATCGGCTACCGTTATGGTAAGCGTAAACAATTGGGCGCTCACAAGGGTTCAGCGCACCAAGCGCACAAACCAGCGGGTGGAGCATGCGTCCCACCGTATGGCAGTGAAAATCTGCCGACACAAACCCGATCCGTAGCGGCCGCTTGTGAAATCTCTCCGACGGACAAACCAATCCTTCACCTTGCGGACTCCTTGCCTGCATCGCCGCGGGTTTCTCGCTTTGCTTCCAAAGTGCACCCATAGCCCAGAGTTCTTGGGCCACATCATCAGCGCCAAGTTCGTGATCGTACTGCCTCGCAAGCAGCCAGTTACTCACGCGTCGGGGATCGTCGCGGTTTGACTCAATCAATGAACGAAAATAACCGAGGCTCTCAACCAATTGTCCTGCTTCAAGCAAATTTACCGCTTGAAGTGCATCTGTCATCGATCGCGTCTGTATACCGGTATGAGAGTGCCCAAGAGCCAATAAACCGCCGGCAGTACGACAGCAGCAAGCACAAGAGCAGCCGCGGGCGCGGCCACAATCAGCCAGGCTTCGAGCTCAGGCCGATGCAAATAGGACCATACGTGCAAGCTTGCATAGGCTCCAAAAACCAGGAGCGAAGAAAGTCCGAAGCGTGTTGAAAGCGCATACACAACTTTGGCCAAGCGGGTTCGCTTGCGAATACTGATGCTGCCCGCCGAACTTAACAAAGCGTCTCTTAAAGCGCGTTCTAAATCCTCTTGTTTGTAGCCTTCGGCCATCATCGTCGACAAAAGCTCTGCCCCGACTTCCTCCTCTTCGGTCCACATTGCAGGCAACAAATTGTTGCGAACAAAGGCACGAACCGCGTCGTGGTCGGCTGTTGATGCACCGCTCAAGTGCTTGAGTAAGGACTTCGCCTCAAGCGCCTCCCGATAAGGCCTTGATGCTGCGAGGTTTAACTGGGTCACGGTACTCAAAATCATAAACTTGAGTTTAGCACTCAGAGGAATTCCCTCGAGCACGAACTAAGGAAGGCCCGAGACGCATGAAACACGAGGTTCGCACAGCCATCGCCAATCGGCAACAAGTCAGCCTGTTTTCCGAGGACGGCTCAAATGATCCCTTGCGACCCACTGTCGTTCCGGTTAGTGCTGCCGGCGTTCAGCTCGCCGGATCAGTTGTCGCAGGCGACCCTGATTATTTTTATATCCAAGCCCCGGAGGGTCAGGTTCTTAGGATTTTGACCTTGGATTCCTATGCATCGACCGATCTCGTTGCCTTTTATGCGGTGCAGCAGGGAAAACAATTCACAGCGGGTACCAACACTAGCAAGATGCTGGCGTGGGACCATCTTGGCCCAAAGGATCTCGGGAAGAACCTGCTCGCTGCGGCCGACACTTCATCAATTCGTGACATGGTCTTGTGGGTGCAACAAACGGGAACGGCACCCACCAATTATCGCTTTTCAATCTCGTTTGACCTCGCACAAGGCGCTGATATCACCGGCACAGCCCAATCCGAGCTGCTTGTTGGAACGGATGCACCCGAACGAATTCTCGCGCTAGCTGGCATGGATACAGTCATTGGGGGACTTCGCAACGACACCATCGACGGTGGCGAAGGCATCGACACCGCCGCCTATTCCGGCTTGATCGAGAACTACAAGGTTCTGACCGATTCGGACGGTTCAATAACGGTTGCTTATCAAGGCCCATTGATTGCGATCTATCCGCCACCGCCCACGGAAGGCGTTGACAAACTCTATAACATCGAGCGCCTCAAGTTTCAAGACCGATCCCTTGCATTTGATGCGCAATCGCAAGCAGGCGACGCTGCCGGCCTCGTGCTCACGCTGTTTGGGCCGGATGCGTTAAAAATGCCGGAGCTCTCCGGCACTGCGCTCTCGCTCATTGAAAAAGGCTTTAGCGGATCGGAAATTGCGAAGGCTGCACTCGATTTAATCTTCAAGCGCCGACCCACGGGCGAGGAGCTGGTGCCTTATTTGTGGAAGAACCTGACCGGCGAAACCGCAACAGCTGAAACCGTTCAGCAAATCGCTCCGGCCATTAATGCTGGTCAGGCCAAGGGTGGCATCGATCCGCAGGATTTCGTTGCGGCAGCAGCCAAACTTGACTGGACAGCAATGCAGCTCGACTACATTGGTTTATGGAAATCGGGTTGGGCTTTTATCCCACCAAATGATTAAACATTAATAACGGGCAGCGTTTTGCTAGCGAAGTTTGCAAGATTAGGCAGCACCGTCGATAGCTGGCCGCTAGGCAATCCTAACCAGGAAATCAAGCTCGCAGCCAATTGATCGCTTGAGAAATCGGGAACAAAGCGCCCCCGACGATCAAAATCGTCCGGTCCACCCAAGACCAACTGGGGCAACTTCCCGTAGACCTGACCACCTTTGACAGGGCCGCCCATCATGAACCAATGATTACCCCATGCGTGATCGGTGCCCTCGCCCGCAGGCTCGAGGGTTCTGCCAAACTCGGTCAGGACCAAAGTGATGACCTTATCGTGCATGCCGTTGAGCTTGAGTTCGGTATCCCAAGCGACCAGGGCTGAAGCAAGCCATTGCAATTGGATGTCCATGGCCCTACCGTCCGAATCACCGCGTTGGGTCACATGCGTGTCAAAACCACCCCAATCTGTGAAGAAAAACTGTCGCTGAATACCCTCTGACTGAAAGACAGGCATCAACCTTGAGATGTAACTCAGGTCGCGTCCTAGCTGATTCGAGACGGGAAACATCGTCTTGGCCGGCGGTGCTTTTTGGTCGGCAAGTGTCAGTCGGACCGTATCGTTAAACGAAGCCGATAAAGAGCGGCTGAACTCGTTTTCAACCCGATTCTTCGACTGCAGTTGCCCCATCGACTCGGTAATCTGCGTCCAACGGTTGGTTGAGTCCCCAAGATCTGCCCGCCCCCACCAGCGTGATCCACCCGAGTCAGCAAGTGTCATCCGCGATCGCACCCCGGTGACCAGGGTATTGTCTCGTGCAAAACTTATAACAGGTAATGAACCTTGAAAGCCTGCAGGCAAAAGCTCCATTGCACGCCCGCCCCAGCCATTCAATACGCTTGAAGGATCCCAACCTTGCACAAAATCGACTTGCTCTTTGTGTGACATCAAAAAGGGCGGCACAGCAACTTCATTATCACGCCACTGCTTTGCGGTGAGCGGTTTAATCATCGCACCGATATTGGCTACCCATGCGAGGTGTCCACGGTCGTAGATCGCCCGTAATGGCTCGAGGGCTGGATGCATGCCCACGCTACCGTTGACATAGCCTCTCGCCAGGGGCACCAACTGATCTTTCTTTAAAGCAATGTTAGGACGAGCACGATAATAATCGTTATACCCTGCATCAGTCGGCACAAGCATGTCATTGCCGTCCCATCCGCCGTGCGCAAAAATTACCACCACCGCGCGATAATCCTTAGCATTCACGATTGAAGGCAGCGACAAACCCATGCCTGTCGCAAAACTCCCACCAATCGCCCAAGGGGTAATCGCGCCCAAGTGCTCTAAGAATTGACGCCGTTTTGCATTCAAAGAACTTCGCATACTACTACCTTCAACGAATAACGCCATAACCAGGCGTTGTTAATAAAAAGGTCAAGACGATTGCCGCCTTTTCACCTGCCGGCCAATTTTGGGAATTAACCTCATTGATAAGGCTGAAAGCCGCATCGCGAATCAGAGGTGACATCCCGCCCTTGAAAAAGCGCTCACCAACCAAGGTCACGAATTTATCGGGCGATTGCTTCCATGCCAACTCAAGACTTTCAAAGTCGCAGCCAGCCTTCTTAAACTGATCGCCTGGAAGGATCTTCCGCTTGGTATCACCCGCATACACTGAAGACAGACCACCAAAGCGCTCTCTAAACTCCTTTGAATCGAGAAGCTTTTGCTCCGGAGCGAGCACACCCGAACCTGGCGCGCGATGATCGGGCGAGAAGAAGCTAAACACCGAGGGCGCATCGAAAGGACGTTGATTCCTCACGCCGTAGGGGTCCCAATCGTTATACGGATAAGTCAAAACCTTCTTGCAACCGAGTGCGCGCATCGTGCCAATCGCCTGCTGCAAGGGCTCCTTGATTCTGCCCACGCGACGCTCAAGCAGCGAGGCATCGTCACCTGCTCGTGCTTCTGGGTCCAAAAGGATCGCCTTCACAACGGCACCCAAGTCTCCCCGAACACCTTTGCCATTATTTTCCCAAACCGATACAACCCGTTCGACGTACTGGGGGCTCGGATCACTCGACACGAGCGACTGAATCAATCGAACCACGACAAAAGGGCCTGTATTGGGATGGTTGGTAAGAATTTTTGCAACACTTGCTGCGTCCTGCTCAGCGCTTTGACCGGCTGGGATCGTCTGACCAAGAAACGTTTTTGCTCCACTGTCGTGACCATCTTGCCAACGCACGATCATAGGCTTTTCGAATCCTGCCCAATTCGAATGGTTCGCGTTCGGCAGGCGGTTGGCTTTGTAAACAATATGACCGTTATCAAACTCCCAACCGGTAAGTGCTCGCGTAATATTGGTCACATCGGATTGCGCGTAGGTTTCAATAGGTGCACCACTCGGCGCACGCATCATGGAACCGTCGCGATTGAGGCGATAAACACCCACTGAAAAAAGCTGCATCAATTCTCTGCCGAAGTTCTCGTTAAGAAAGCAGCTATTACATGCGCCTGCCTTTCGGTTCTGACTGTTATCGAGAAAGTTACCCATCGAAGGGTTTTTGACGACAGCCAAAATCAAGGCTTCGTAATTGCCAAGCGCATGGGTTTGAAGGGTGTTGAACCACTCCACCATGCCGAAAATATTCACCTTCCGCTGGGAAACGACGATAAAGTTCGATAAGGCATTCGTGATACGCAGCCTCAGTTGATCGGGCGCCGCTACGTAGGCATTTGAAGTAGCGAAGACATTAAAATTTCCATATCGACTTCCTTCTTCACCCATCAATAAATTGGTATCGTCGATATTGATGATGTCCTTGCCGTCGATCAAAGTTTTTGGCATCAATAATTGGCGATCGATCCAAGCGGCAAAGCCGAGGCGCTTGACCTCTGCAATCGCTGAGTCATTCGGCCCCCAGGACGCTTGTTCAAGAAATCTTGCCGCTGCATAGGTTCGTATGTCAGAAGGCACTGCGGCCGTTAGGTTCACCTGACCCGATGCGGGAAGAAAACTAGCTTTTTCAGGTGTGTTGACCTGCTCACTGCAAGCGGCCAACAAAACTGCAAAAAGAAAAGCAGGAAAGCGATAAGATTTCATGGCAATCACCTAAAACTCCTGAAAAGCATAATCTCCGACCCTCTGCTCATGGCCCAAAGCCAATCCCGCTTGAGGATAAGCCAACAAGCCCGATCACCTCATCGAGCGCGGGAAGCTCTGCCACCAATGCGACTACCGCTCCCTGGGGAGCAATCTTGAAAATCGGCAGCAACTGCTGATACTCCATCTCAGTAGGCACCCGTCCCACGACATTTTTAAACAGCATGGTTAACACAGTCGAATCACTGCGATCGAGCCAAAGTTTTGAATACTCGGGCAGAGCCATAAGCCGTTCCGCAAGGGATGCAGCAGCCACGCCTTCGTCGTAGGCGCTCAAGGCGAACTTCACAAGCGAGGGATTGGCCAGTCCATTGACGCCAAACACGGTGGCAATCATCCTCGCCGCATCACCTGCCGCACCATCAAGGTCGTAAGCAATAGCTGAATCGGAAAAAATCAGGCGCTCAATATCGCGAAGCGAATCAGCACCACTTTCACCATCGACAGCGGCAACAATTCGGCGACCGCTAAACGCCGATACATACACGTCGTAGTCAGCCCTGCGACCACTGTATTGAACCGTATCAAGTCCCCCGCCGCCATCAATCTGATCATTGCCGTCACGGCCATAAAACCACTCAGAACGTTCCGTTCCAATAAATATGTCGTCGAAGTCCGACCCAATAAGCTTTTCAATCTCGGTGCCGTAGCCAAGTGCCCAGTTGAACAGGGCGTAGAAATCATCGTTGGTTCGACCAGCAGACAGAAGGCTTCCACCGTGCAAGTCAATGTAAACGCCAGTGCTCGCCTTGGACGCATCGATGACATCGTAGCCGTCTGTATCGAGAATCGTCGTCATTGCGTTGCTTCGGCCGGTGCCGATCAAATACTTCGTATCGCCCTGCCCGGCCTTAGAAGGCCCATACAGATACTGGAGCGCAAGCACGTCAAACATGGAAAAGGTCGATGGGAACTGATTCGGCGAAAAGAACTTTTCCGACATCACCGTGTAACGCGTGTCATTGAAGGCTTCTGAGATCACCGCACGACCGCTCACCTGCCCGACCACCGAGGGATGCACCAGTCCCAGGGCATGGCCTAACTCATGCAAGAGCACCCAAAAACCTTCTTTACCCGGCTCGAGCAATTGCAGCGTCTCGGCGTCAAGCCAAACATCACCTGCAATCGGTCCAAGTTGCTCATCGGGAAGATAAGCATAGCCTTTAGTGTTAGTTTGAAGGTTTGCACCAAATCGGATTTGTACCGCGTCGCTGTCGGGAAGTTCTCGAAAGCTCAGCCCGGCCGCAGCCGCCGCCGACTGCAATGCAAGCTTGACAACTTCTTTTTGTGCTTGGGTCAATGGGATAAACCCCGTTGGCGGAATCACAATCCCGTTCGATCCCGCCTCACCACCCATCCCGTAGCTTGGGGCTTTCTCCATAAACGAAAAAGTAACCTCGGCGCTACTGCCGAGCGGTGACTTTGAACCGCCCCAACGGGTTGAATCGCCTGCAATAAGCGCTTTGGGTGCTTGAACCGACCAGTTGATCAAATCTGTGACTTTGAGAATGTCGCTTTGGTTTGAGCCTTTGTCGAGTCGAACGAGTTCGATGTTTGAAAGTTTTACGCTGCCTGATTGATTATTTTTTCCATCCCAACTAATGAGGATCTCTTTGAGGTCCTCTGAGGCCTTCATGGCATAGTTGCCCTTGTTTGGGAGATAGAGCGAATAGGTGTCAGTACCAGGTCCACCGTCGATAACATCGTTTCCACCGCTATCCCAAAAATAATCATCGGCACTCGACCCCACCAAGGTATCGTTGCCCCCTGTAAGTCCCACCCGTCTTACATTAATCAGTGTGTCGCGATCACCCCACGCATCAATCGCAAAGCCTTCGGCCAAATTCACATACACACCCGGCGAAAGACTGGGCCGATCATCGAAATAAACCGTCGTTTGCGAGCTGTCGCCGTCGACCTCAATCGTATCGTTACCCATCCCAGGCCGCACACTGCCTTGCGACCAGGTAATTCGATCAGCGCCTGACCCGCCCCAGTACTCCGCCCAGGGCAAATTGGCCTCGTTAGCAAAGAAAGTACGCTGATTGATGGTCTCGCTCTGACCATCACCCCACACAAACTTCCATGCCGGATAATTGTTGTTCAATATAACTTTTGAATTTTTAAATTGAATCTCGGCAATACCCTGAAGATAATCTTCAGTACCTGTCTTCAAGTACTTAACGCTCGCACGCTGTGTGGTCCCGTCAGGCAAATCGGGCAGCCTTGTTACCAAAAAGTCCGAGCTGTTGGCGAAATAGCGAACCACATCAAAGCCGCCTCCGCCGATGTAGGTGTCAGAGCCCTGCGGCGGCTGATCTTCACTTCCGAAGATTTCATCAGCCCAACGTCCATTGATATAGTCGTTGAAAGGGCTTCCGATGTAGGCATTCACACCTTGCAGGGCATCCTTAAAGCCAAAGCCATCGTCCTCCACCCGACCCCAATCCGCTCGAACCGTTACAGCCTTGGGACTGTTATCAAATCGAATCCCAAAGCTCCCGTATCCATAGCCCTGAATCTGGTCGTAGCCCGCGCCGCCCATCGCCCACTTGCCCGCGCTCAGCACAATCTTGTCGCTGCCTGCCCCTCCCAACACCACATCGCCTGCGATCGCGGTCTTGGTCAGATCCATGCTTTGATCCTTCACAAGCACAAGCTCCGACGGACTCAGATTCCGATCACTTTGCCCTGGCGCTCCGATCCGGATCGTTTCGATATTCTTGAAGGAAAAATACCCGCGGTCTTGATCCCACCGGATCGTGTAAAGACCTGTTGTTTCATCAAAGGAGGTGAGGTAATTCTTGCGATCGGTCCAAAACCAAATCGTGTCATTTCCTCCGCCCCCATCGATCGTGTCTCCCCCATAGGGATCATCGATCCAGTCATCGCCGCTTGAGCCTGTGATCGTATCGGCATACGACGAACCCCTCACCGCACGAACATTGACAAAGCTGTCTCGCCCTCCCCAACCATCGATCGCGTATTGATTCTGTAAATCAATACGAACCGCCGACGGGTTTTCGTCGTAGTTCGCCCGAGCCTCTTTATCGCCGCCCGAAAACTCAATCGTGTCGTTGCCAGCGCCGGCTCTCACGGCGCCGGAACGCCAACGAATGCTGTCGTCACCACCCCCTGCCCACAAGTCACCCCACTTTGTTGCCAGCGTCGCTGAAATCTGATTGTTATCAAGACTTTCAGCATTTCCACCATAAACAAGCGTGTAACCGCCTCCGACTTTGGATCGGAGTTCGAGCACGCGATCAACAAACTGAATGGTACTGATATTTTCTAGAACGTCACGAGTGCCTGCCGGGGTATAGGTCAAATAAATCCGGTTAGCCCCGTCGGCGTACTCAAGTTGGAAGTCTGAAAACTTCGCGCCGTAGAAAACAGTGTCATAACCACCACCGCCCACATAACTGTCGCTGCCCTGCGGGACCTCTTCAAGGCTTCCGAAGAACTCATTGGCATTGGATCCAACGATGGTGTCATTGAACGCGCTGCCGATGAATGCATTCACGCCGCGCAATTGGTCGCGATTGCCATAACCATCGTCCTCAACGCGACCCCAATCAGCACGAACAAGCACAGCCTTGGGAGCATCGTCGAAGCGCATGCCAAAAACGCCCGATCCAACGCCTGTAATCGTATCGTCACCTGATCCTGCGTTGACCCAAGCACCATCATGGATGGTGATTTGATCTGCACCAGCACCCGCTTCGATGAACACCCTTGATCCACTCGACCATGCTTTCGAATCGTCGAGCTGATCGGGAAAAGCGGTTCCTTTGATTCGGAGGTAATCGGTCACGATGGCCTCTTGTGAGTGATTCTTAAGATTAACGTGTAAGCACTGCTAACGAAGTCCATAGCCTTCATGATGCTCTGGATATTGCCTGGTTCAACCACCAGGCCAATCGGCCCATGGTGCATACGTAATACCGGTCAGTCTCAACGGTTCCAAACCACTGATCGACTCCACGAGGGGAAGGTCAGCAATCCAGGCAAGCCACGATGCCGCATCGCCGGAGAATTGGCTCTGTGTTTCGGCAATCAAGTTCTTCGCACTGAGATCGGGCGGATTACCCGTCAGATTCTTCCAAACAGCAGCACCGATCGAGGCAGGCGTTGAATCGCCTTGTTGCTGCAAAAAAACTTGTGATCCACAGGCAAGGCCCACGAGTTGATCCCAACGCACACCCTGATCAAGCAGGTGCAAAGCCAGACCTATGTTTTGGGGTGTCAAGAAACTTTTTCCAAACAGCAAAGCCAAGGCTTGATAGGCTTCACCGCCGTGACCATCGACATCAAGCGCGCAAGCAAGATCAGAAAATGCAATTCTTTCGATACCAGCAAGTTGATCGGTCTCACTGCCAATTCGCACTTGCCAATTGAAGAGCACATTCGAGCCCGTATTGGCGGAAAACATTGAGGTCTGCGCTCCCGAGGGAACGGACGCGATAAGGTTTGCACTCGCGCGCTTGGTCTCAAAAACCGCCCAATCCAAACCCTCTCCGCCGATCAAGCTATCGTTGCCTAGCCCCCCCGTTAAGGTATCGTTACCAGGACCGCCCTCAAGCAGATTAGCCACCTGATTTCCGTGTAACCAATCGTTGCCCATCCCCCCACGCAAGTCCTCAATCACCGTGTTTATGTTGATCGTGACTTGATCTTCCTGAGAGATCAACAAAGCTTGCTTGGAGCCTATCCAACTCCAAACCCCCTCTTCAAGGCTCAGATGCATGGGCTGCATCAAACTCGAACCATCAATCAGATCGCGGCCCGCGCCATCCCAAATGAATTGGGCCGCCCCGCCCGTCAAGACATATCGATCGTCGCCCGCGCGTGCTGTAGGGTTGGGTCCATACAAATACTGTAGCGCGGCAATGTCGAAGGGCGCCATATTCAGTCCATAGGGCGGCCACTCGTTGTAACTCATCACCGTCCACTTTGTATTTTCCTCTCGGATATCCAGAAACGGGCCAACGGCCTTTTGGCCGGGGCTCGAGTCGTCAAAGGGGTGTTTCAGTCCTAAGGTATGTCCGAGTTCGTGCATCAACGTCAGAGCAAAGTAGGTCGTTGTACGCGCGTCGAGATTAAGCCTTGAGTTATCAAAAAAAAGATCACTTCCCCAAAATGCATCATCGGGGTAATAAGAATAGCCCGCGCTGTTGTCTTGCTGATTGTTGGCAAAGGCAATCACATTGGGCTGCATCAAATCGCTGGTCTCCTTGAACAAGAGCCCAGTCACCGATTGGATAAAAGTCAACGCGGTTCGGACCGCCACTATTTGCTTGTCATTGAGCGCAGACCAATCGGTACGATCGCTCGAAGTCAAATAACTCGGGGGTTCTTTCGGGAAGGCGTAATAAAAACTCACTTCCGGCGTGATCCATCGTTGCGCGTAAATCGACTCCTCGGTAACCAAGGCATCGATCCAGTAGGGAAGCGGCTTCACACCGGGCTGCAAGATCCACTGCTCAACGCCTTCGGCATACTTCACGAAATCCGCATAGACCAGCGCCGTATCGATGCCGCCAGCCTCGTAGATCAAATCCCACCGATCGGTCACGATGTAGGTGTCGTTGCCCGGTCCACCATAGACGCGATCCTCGCCAGCACCGGGATTAACGGTGTCCGAACCCCCATAAGCCCAAATGTCATCGTCGCTGGGCGTGCCGTTGATGCTGTCAGCCCCGCTGGTACCATAGATATTGTTTGCCATCATGCTGCCTTTTGTTTCGCTTCCCGAGGGCTCTTCAAACTGAAGATTCTATTCATTCACCAGAATTTTCCGGGTCAATTCCGCTATCTGGCACCGGCACTTGCGCAGCGAGGCCACGAAGTTCATGGTTTGGGCATCACGCCCCAGCAGCTCGATGGCGTGGTCGTCCACCAATACAACCCTAAACGGAGCTCTGCAGCAAGCATTCACCCGCTTGCAGCCGAGTTTGAAACCAAGGTGATCCGCGGCGAAGCTTGTATGCAAGCGCTTCGCGCTCTCGCCAAAGGTAAGCAGGCATCCGGGCTGTCCTTTGTTCCTGAGCTGATCGTTGCACACCCGGGCTGGGGGGAGAGCCTCTTTGTAAAGGATTTGTATCCAGAGGTACCGCTCATTGGCTACTTGGAGTTCCACTACGCACTACGAGGCGCCGATGTGGGCTTTGATCCTGAATTCGGTGCGCAACCGACGGTGGAATCCTCTGCCCGCCTGCGAAGCAAGAATGCCCATAATTGGCTGGCCTTTGAACCGATGCAAGCGGCACTTTGCCCCACGCATTGGCAGGCTTCGATGTTGCCTGCGAGCATTCGAGAGAAAACACAGGTCATCTTCGATGGCGTCAACACCCAACGTGCTTGCCCAAACCCTCGCGCTGAGATCTTGCTTGAAGAAAGCGGCGCTCGTTTTAAAGCGGGCGAGGAGATCATCACTTTTGTGAACCGTAATTTAGAACCTTATCGTGGTTATCACATTTTCATGCGGGCACTTCCGGAAATTCTTCAATCAAGACCGAAAGCCCGAGTTTTAATCGTCGGCGGTGATCAGGTGAGCTACGGCGGCAAGGCGCCAGAGGGTAAGTCATGGAAGAACATATTCTTTGATGAAGTCAAGGATCGTCTCGACTGCTCACGCGTGTTTTTTTTAGGACGGGTACCGAATCCTGTTTTCATAAAATTGTTACAAGTTTCCGCTTGTCATGTCTATCTGACCTATCCCTTCGTGCTCAGCTGGTCATGTATCGAATCGCTTGCCGCAGGTTGCGCGGTTGTTGCAAGCGCAACAGAACCGGTGCGCGAAGTGATTCGACACGACGACAACGGCATCTTGGTGGATTTCTTTGATGTCGAGGGTTTCGCTTCGCGCGTCATCGATGTGCTTGCTCATCCCGCGAAATACCATGCCATGAGGCAACGCGCTCGGGCTGATGCCGTGTCTCGATACGATTTAGAGAGCGTTTGCTTACCCGCTCAGATTCGGTGGCTCGGTTCGCAAATCCATGGGATTTAGCGATTTACTGATCGCGCTTGCGTCGCCAATCAAAAAGTGCGGAACGCCGCAGCACCAAATCACGATACCAACTCAAACGCGCTGTGATGTGATTGGAGAGCATACGCTCGCGGGCAACATAAGCTCTTGCAGCCTCTCCAATCGCCAGTCGCAGTTCAGGCCTTTCAGCAAGGGTATCAATCGCCTCAAACCATTCGCCCGCATCCTTGGCGATCCAGCCTGTTTGCCGATGTTGGATCGTGTTCCCGTACACCACAGGCGACGCGATCACCGTTGCCGCTCCCGCAGCAGCTTCGACAAACTTGATATCACTTTTGCAATGATTTTCAATACAATCTGCCAAGGGCATCAAGACGAGATCACTCGCTTGCATTAACTGAATATATCGCTCATAGGGCTGTGCAGGGAAATAGACCTTGTTACTTGTTTCGAGTTGGTCAAAGAATTGGCGATCATGAACAACAATTGCTTTCAGCGCTGGATGGCGTGCCAGCGCGCGATTGATGCCCGCGACAAGTCCGAGCCAGTCCTCTTCTCGATTGAGCGCACCGAAGAAGATTTGAACCGATTCACCCGATCGCTTAACACTGGCGGGCAGGCTTCGGAGCTGATTGGGGAAATGGATAACCTCGGGATGGTGCTGTTCAAAGTGAGCTCTTAATGTCGCCGTCGAGGTTTGAATTGCATGGCCGCTGAGCACATGCAAGAGGGGTTCGGATCCAAATCGCGCTCGAATGCTTGGCGGAAACTTTTCGGGATGATCGTCCCATTCGGTCACTAAAAGGGCACTGCGGGCTTCAACTTCTTGTACAAGGCCTTGCCATTGCCTTTTATTTGCGATCATGCGTTGAATCACAACGATATCAACACCTTGGGGAACGACGATCTTTTTTTCATAGCTATAAACCTGCGCCCCGGCTTCACGCATCGCTGCGATAGGCTGTTCCAACCTGACATCCATAAATGAGGGCGCAAACGCGCAGTAGGCCACGCTAGGCCAAGGCATCAGCGTAGGGGTCGTCGTCAAAATCAGAGTATTTTGTGTAACAAAAGGTCGTGCAAACTCAATAGACCTACGACAAAACCTGCTCGCAAACAGGGCAAGCGGCTGACTCGTTTTTCTTCCATGATTCGCAAGGCCTCACTGGCCAACAAAGCAGCATCGATACTGAATGGATTGGCCTTCATCACGTCTTTGGCGTGCAGTGCATCAAGGCCTGAAAGCGTACCTTTGCGGGTGTTGATGAGCCGCCGCAAATCCGAATCGGTGAAGATACCCTTGAGCTTGAGTGCTTCCATGTCTCCTTCGGCAACCAGAACTGCCCCTGCACGACCCTCGGCCATACTGGCAATAACTTCCGGCAACGTCGCTTGAGGCGAGACCACGGGCATCGAGGCGGAAGGCTGCATGATGTCTTCAACCTTCACATACAAGCGCCTTCCTAGCGCTCCTTTCGGATGGGTTCGGGCGAAATCCTCCGGGGTAAAACCGCGCAAGTGAACCAAGGTCATGGCAAGCGCATCGCCAAGTGCCATTTGCACTGCAGTGGACGCGGTCGGGGCAAGATTATGCGGACAGGCTTCTCGTGAAATCGATGCGTCGAGATGCACATCTGCGGCCTTCGCAAGGGTTGACTGTTCATTGCCTGTCATCGCAATCAAGGCAGCACCAAAGCGTTTCACCAAGGGAGCCACATGGCAAACCTCCTCGGTTTCACCGGAGTTTGATAGGGCCAACACAACATCATCTGCGGTAAACATGCCCAAATCGCCATGGCCTGCTTCGGCTGCATGAACAAAGAAAGAAGGGGTACCGGTTGATGCCAAGGTGGCTGCAATTTTGCGACCGACATGGCCGCTTTTCCCGACCCCCACCACGACGACACGCCCGCGACAGCGCAGCATCAGTCCGCAGGCATGTGCAAAGTGCTCGCCTAGCCTATGGGATGCTGCGCTGATTGCTTCTGCTTCGGTGCCAAGCACGTCCTTCCCGTATCGTGCAACTTGTTCATGGGGCAGCGCGGCAGGCAAATTCACGGGGATCATGCACTTAATGGCACATCGTACTGCAGGCCCGAAACCGTCCGTTTGAAGTGCTCATGCCAGACCTCGGCCATGTCAGCATTGCGATAATCACGAAAACAGGGAGTCCCAAGCGTGTAGTGGAGCAGCTTGGCTTCGGGATTGTCGGGATACTCGGTCGTGAGCCAATTCCAATGCCGCTCCAGCGTGCCAATGTCGGTATCCTCGAGCCAGGTAAAACGATGAAGTTGTGCACCGGTAGAGCGCATGACAAAGTCGGGGTCGAGCATGCGGTTTTTTGGATGGGCACAATTCCAAAGGATCACACTGGACCAGTTTTTGCGAGGATAGTCTTCATTTTTATTACCGAGGTACTTGTCTTTCGCCTTGGTCTTGTAGTCATGTTTTACAACCAAGAGCGCCTTTGAGTCATCGCGCTGATGCCACAGCTTTGCGATGTCGTCACAACAAATCATATCGCCGTCAGCGAAAATCGCCCATCCTTGATAACCCATTAAATAGGGCGTAAGAAAGCGGGAGTAGATAAAGGCGTTACTGCCATCAGTATGGGTTTCTCGATAGACCTTCAACATGTTGGGCGCCAAGGGAATAAAGCTGACCGGCTCGCTCGCTTTCTCAAGAACGCTTTGGCAAAAGGTGTGATAAGCGACGGCTTCACGCGCGTCAAAGCCAACAACGATGGGAATCATGATTGTTATCCTTTTTGGAGAAGAGGATCTTCAAGTCGACCGCGTCTGCGTACCACCGCGTCAAGTTCAAGCAAGGTCTCCAGCAATTCGGCCATTTGATCCAAGGGCCAGGCATTTGGCCCATCCGATAGAGCCTTGGCCGGGTTCGGATGGGTTTCCATAAACAATCCATCCACTCCGGCGGCCACCGCAGCTCGAGCAAGCACTGGCACGAACTCGCGCTGCCCGCCCGAGGCGTGCCCCTGCCCACCCGGCAATTGCACCGAATGGGTGGCATCAAACACGACAGGACATGCGCTGGATCGCATGATCGCAAGCGAGCGCATATCGACGACGAGATTTTGATAGCCAAAAGTCACACCGCGCTCGCAGACCATGAGCTTATCGGCCGACTCGCCCGCCTCCTGCGCCGCTTCGCGCGCTTTATCGACCACATGGCGCATATCTTGTGGCGCCATAAACTGAGCTTTTTTGATGTTGACTGGCTTACCCGAGGCGGCTACGGCGCGGATAAAGTCGGTTTGCCTGGCTAAGAATGCGGGGGTTTGCAAAACATCCACCACCGCAGCCACCGCGGCGATTTGCTCGATCTCGTGCACATCGGTGAGCACGGGTACAGCAATTTGCCGACGGACTTTGGCCAGGATCTCAAGTCCTGCGTCCATCCCAGGCCCTCGAAACGACTTCCCTGAACTACGATTGGCCTTATCAAAGGAACTTTTATAAACAAAGGGAATACCCAAAGCCGCGGTCATCTCGGCCAATTGGCCTGCTGTATCGAGCGCCATTTGCTCGGATTCGATCACACAAGGGCCGCTGAAAAGGAAAAAGCGATCGCCCTTGCCGCACAGGGATGCTAATGAAGATGGGATTGGCGTGTTTAAGAAATTCATAGCAATACTCAATGAGTGTAGGCGGATGATCGGCGCAAACGGCAAGCTCGGCTCCGACTTGCCCTGCATTTGAAGATAATACTGGGTGCCCTGCTTTTCAATGCCCACTTAAGACAATCCTTCATGCACAAGGCATCAGCGCTTTTCTCCTTGGTTTGCGCGGTCTCAGACCTTAACGTCGTTCGAGAACAACTGCTGGCCTCGCCCGAGCTAGCGATCAGCGCTGATGATGGCCCTGCACGCGCTCCTGCCGTCCATCTGGTTCACGGCGCATCGAGCGCTGCCGCGGCCTTCAACCCGGTTGCTCAAAGCCACGCGATGAAACCTTGGCTCTTATGGGTCCACCAGGATGTATACCTGCCAAAGGGTTGGCTTGAAGGCTTTGCAAAAGGACTGCAAAGCGCCTTGCTGCGTTGGCCAAAGCTTGCCGTAGCGGGCGTGTATGGGATTGCAAAGGATGCGGCTGTTCGTGACCTTGATGCAGGGCAAGTGATTGATCGGGGCGCGTTGCTTCAGGGAAAGCTCAAGCCTCCCTGCCTTGTTCAAAGCATGGATGAGCTGCTCTTTGCAGTCCGACTCGATGCGGATTTATCGCTCGACGCTGCGCTTGGCTGGGATTTCTACGCCACCGATCTTGTTCTAACTAGCCAAGCCAAGGGATGGGATGCGGCCGTGATCGACCCCTTGACCGAAGGTGCTCAGCCGGTCGAGCACTGGTCAACGACACCGAAAACGGGCATTAGCGACGTGCTTGGCAAACGCATCCTTAGATCGGGCGAACAGTTCTTGATCAAGCATCAAAAAGAACAAGAGGCGATTCGGTTATTCCACACCCCGATCGTTTCGATGCGCGACTTGAACGATCTCAAGGCCGCAATTGCTGCCTGCCAAGAGGCCGATCGCTCAGAAGCTCACAAGGCACCCGCTCGTGCCAAGGATCGCGTCGACCATGATGCGATCAAGCTGATTCGCGAGGCGATCTGGTTGCCATCTGCCAAGAGCCTCGATTGCGCGAGCGCCGAACTGCAACAGGGACTTAGACGGTTTTACCGAGTAGCGATGCTCGAACGGATTTGGCATGTGGTCGATGCGCCAAGCGGTGGCGTATCCGACGACCCCCTTTCCGTGGTGGCGGCGATTGAAAATACGCTCGCTAGCCCTTGGGTGATCTGCCTACCGCAACCTCAATTAATCATCGGCGATGCTTTTTCTACCGCTCAGCTTCCCCATCGAACCAAGGCTCAGCAAACAGGCCATGATTTATCACTGTGGCAAGCGATCGATGCAAAAACACTCGCCGAGCTTGAGCGCACAAGCGATCCGCGCTGGATCAAGGCACAGGCTGATGGCTTTCCCATCCCTGTCTACGCAACAGGCGCAGGGTTTGAGGCTTACGCAAGCATCGTCAAGACATGGCAAGCCCAAGCTGCCAATCACCCCTTGCTTTGCCCGCAGGATGCAGGCACGAGCAGCGTTGGGAACCCGAGCCTTCATGAATCTGTCCACCCTGCATACCCGCTCCATGCTGCCTATTACATAGTGAGGCTTTCCGATGAATCAAGGCTTGGCGATTTGAAGGGTCAGCGAACGCAAGCGCGAGGATATACCGCAACGCCGTGGGTTCATCGATACGATTCCTATCATCAAGCAAATCGCGAAGAACTCATCGACTGGGTCCCTGAGGACGTGAAATCGGTGCTTGATTGGGGAGGCGGCGAAGGAGGTTTTTTGTTAAGTCTCAGAAAGCAAAGGCCTGAGCTATCCTTATGCCTTGCGGAGATAAATCGTCAGTGCCTTTCGGCAGGGCAATCGAAGGGATTAGAGACCGTTTGTACCGACGATGAGGCCTCCCTTGAAGGACGACGTGGCACATTTGACCTGGTGAGCTTGTGCGACAGTCTCGAACATCATAGCGATCCGAGAAGGCTGCTTAAAACCTTACGCAGCCTCTTGCGCACGCAGGGTTTGTTATTACTTTCAGTACCTCATGTTGGATTTTGGCCGATCGTTGAAGACTTAAAGCAGGGTCGATTCGAATATGAAGCCATAGGTCCTCTATGCGAAACACATCTTCGTTTTTTCTCTGAAGTCGGATTGAGGCGCTTGCTCGACGACTGCGCCTTTGAAGTCTTGCGCTGGGAATCGGTCATCAGCAAACCACCTATGACGCTTGCCAAGGATGCGAGTTATTCTGATCAAGCGTTGGTGGCCTGCTTTTTGGTGCTCGCCCGTCGCATTGGCTGATTGATGACCGCAGTGGGCAAAGTGCTTGGATGTTGCTTACTTTTGGTAGGCAGTTTCGTACTTCATGCCGACGCACTCCATGCTTGGTGGTGGAACGACGATGCAACCATTTTGATGCATGCGATTTCCCATCCCACAGCAAGTTACCTTTATCGACCGGAGCATTGGCGCGATTTGGTCGTCACGAGTTTTACACCGTGGTTAAGCGCCACCTTTGCAATCGACCAAGCCTTATCGCCCTGGAACCCCGCATTTCACTACGGCCATCATCTCTTAAGTATCGGGCTATGCGCTGTCTTGTTGACGGTGTGGCTTTGGCAACGATGCCGGCCCTTGCTTTCCCTCAGTATTGGCGCACTTTTCCTGTGGGCTGCGCCGGTCAGTCTGGTTGCCCTCCAACTCATGAGCCGGCATTACATTGAAGGTTTGCTCTTTTTGTTTGTACATTACCTTTGCATCGACCAGGCACAAAAGCTTGCCGTGCAGAAAGAACAGGTATCGCGCAGCAGGGATCAGACGCAGGACGCAAACTCAAAACCCTATCAAAAACGATTGAATGTTTGGTGTTTCGCGGCGGGATTTTTTGCCCTCCTAGCCATGTGTTCGAAAGAGGTTTACATACCTCTCAGCTTGCTGAGCATTTTGTGGCTTGACAATCGCATGCGTTACCTCCTTGTACCGACAGTGGTTGCGATCGTGTTTTTTCTTGGCTGGCGCAGCTGGATGCTTGGCGATTGGCTTGGCGGCTATGTGGGATCAAGCGCTGATCAAGTGAGGCAAAACTTTTTTGAGGGACTTCGCCATGGGCTGGACCAACTTGCGATCATTCCTGCGCGTATTTTTGATCCTTTGTGGCCTTTAGCGCTCCTTGCTGCGGGATTGCTGCTGCTGCATTGGCAGATTCGCTCTCGTTCATTGGATCGATCAATTCAAGAGCCAGGGCAATCCGAGGTTACAAAGTTTGCTCTCATCGATAAGCCGCTTGCGCGCGACCTCGCAGCGATCGGTATTGCACTGATCTTGGTGATCGGTCCGCTTTGGCCCTTGACCAAGGTGTCAAGCTTTGCGATCAGCGATCAGCGATTTTTCATCGCAGGCTGGGCTGTTTTTTTGATGGGTCTTGGCTTAGCTTTCAAAAGGCATTCAGGGCTAGGTATCGCCGTCTGTTGTTGCCTGGCGTTTCTGTGCACAAAGCCAAGAGTAGCGGCGCTTGAATCGCAAGCCCCCTTAGCCCAGGAGTATTGGGTGCAAGGCAAAGCGATCGCAACAGCCCCCGAAGGCAGCATCATTTTCTTAACCCCCCGCGTTGCCAATTGGTACGCTGATAGCGTCTTGCAAATGCGAAGGCTACAAAGCGCAAGCGAACCGTTCTTGATGTCCGATTGGCTCCAAAGCCTTCAGTTTTCAGGCGATCCGATGCAAGTCTTGCGCTTTGATCCAAGCGCGGCCCAAGCAGCATCAAGCGCTTTCGCAGGCTTTGGGGCGTTTTCGAATAGGGCGCTGGGACAAATGCTTGACATACCGATTGAGCGCTTTCGGCTCGAAAAGCAGGCTTGGCTACAAGCGGTCGAGCGCGGTCAGGGCATGAACTTTGATGCCCTGCTTCGTTACAACCACGAGCAACAAGTCTTGTCGTGGGCGTTCAAAGCTCGGGATGAGGCAGGCGCCATCAAGGAGGCTCAGTTCGTTGCCGTACTTTTCGAAGGCGGCGTTTTTGCCCTTCCTCCGACGGGGCAACTGCGGACAAACGACCTTACCAAGGGCTGCCTGGTGCTCAAGCTGCAATACAAAAACGATCGCGGCGATGATGCGATCGCATATAGCGGGGTCATGCGGTTTGATGGCAGGCAAGACGCGATGAGCCCATCGCGCGAATCGATTGCGGTTTACCAAGGCACCTCGATCGCGTATCAAACCCCGCCTGATTGCTCGAATCGCAAACAATCGAACCGCCCGTGATACCCGTATCTCAGGGCTCAGTAAGCCGCTTGCCACTTGACTACCGACCCGATGTCGACGGACTTCGAGCGCTTGCCGTACTTGCCGTGATGTGGTTTCACCTTGTTCGGGGTTCAAGCGAAGCCTTGATCGTTAGCGTTGATATGTTTTTTGTGATCTCGGGCTATTTGATTACGCGTGTGCAGTGCCAAGCCTTAGAACAAAATCGCAAGCAAGCCTTATGGGGTTTTTATCAGGCGCGCATCAGGCGTATGTTCCCCGCTTTGCTCCTGGTGCTTGGTTTTGTCTTTGGTTGGGCACTCCTGAACTGGGAACCCCAAGCACTAATTCATGTCTCGAAAGAACTGATCGCCTCGGGCTTATTCGTACAAAATTTTTGGCTTGCCTCACAGATTGGTTATTTTGACCTTGCAGCATTTCAGCGGCCGCTCTTGCACTTATGGACCTTGGCAATTGAAGAACAGTTTTATGTACTTTGGCCGCTTGTTTTACTTTTTTTATATCGATATGACAAAAGAAATCAAGTTGTTTTTACGGTCACTATGGCGCTTGCACTTCTTTGTGTCTGCTTGATGAAACAACAGTTCAACCCTCAGGCAGCCCATTACTACCAACCGTGGATGCGCGCATGGGCCTTGCTTGCAGGTTGCACGCTCGCTTTATGGGAGCGCAACCGCGAGGCGCAAGACCCTCAGGCCATCCCACGCCCACTCCCCGTCCGACTTCCGCACAATTCCCAACTCAAGCTTCCACACAGGCTGCCCTTTGGCCTTTCGCTCAGTTTTTCGCTGAGTTTGGCAGGCGCGTCACTCCTTGCTTTATCTTTTGTATTCACGAATCGAAGCAATCACTTGGCGCTGATGGTGGTGCCTGCCGTGCTCGGTACGGCGCTTCTGATCGCGGCTGGACCTCGCGCCTGGGTCAACCAAAAGCTGCTCTCTCAGCCCGCCTTGGTTTGGTTTGGCCTCATGAGCTATCCGCTTTACCTGTGGCATTGGGCACTTAAATCGCTTTGGTTACAAAGCGATCTTAGGCTTGAATTGGAACTAACAGCCCGAATAGCGAGCGCACCCGCTGCAGGGCTCGTGCCTGTCGAATCGCTAGCGATGGCACTCGTATCGATCGGCTGCGCCGCAGCCACTTGGTATGGCGTTGAACGACCTTTACGCAATCGAGCAAAACTTCCAAAACTTTGGATTGTTTTGCTAGCGCTCATGGTTGTCTTCTTGGCTAGCGCACTTTGGGTGATCCATCGGCAAGGCCTCATTGAGCGATTGCCTAAAGATGCTCAGGGTTTGCTTGTCGATGAGCACCAAGAAAAAGCTGCTTATCGACAGGGTGAATGCTTTATTGATCGGGCAGAAGATTTTGCAAAAGCACTCACCCCCCCTGATGCCTGCCTTGACGAAGCAAAGAGCGGCCGACCGCTTGTCGTGCTTTGGGGTGACTCGCACGCTGCGCAATATGGGCATGGACTCAGACCCTTGATAAAGGCTCAAGGCATAGGCTTT
>Ga0214921_10003631_pt1 | contig 23413 bp, 42 predicted proteins | sample LL1505_MetaG_FD_177992 | JGI IMG/M metagenome (GOLD analysis project Ga0214921, IMG submission 177992) | Freshwater microbial communities from Lake Lanier, Atlanta, Georgia, United States - LL-1505 | ecosystem: Environmental > Aquatic > Freshwater > Lake | place: USA: Georgia | collected...
AAGTACGATACAATTATGGCAATTGCACGTCCAAAGAACTAAAGGAGTGTCATGAAACTTAAGCCAAAGCATAAAGCAGCAATTAAATCTTACCTTAGAGCAGTAGCAGCATCTGGTATTACTGTACTTCTAGCGATTGTAGGAGACATGAAACCTGAGTATGCAATCCTACTTGGATCTATTGTGGCTCCAATTGTTAAGTCAATTGATCCAAAAGAAAAAGAATTTGGTATAGGAAGTAACTAATGATGAGCTCGGGGGACTTATCAAAAGCCATAAATGATCTATTAAATGAACAGATCAAACCACTTTGTGTGGTTGGTAAAATCAAAAATCAACTATTACCAGCAGATTCAGATGCTCTAGAAAACTTAATTCAATCTAAAGTTACTATTGTTCAAATAGTAAGTCTTCTTAGATCACATAGTTTTGAAGTTGGAAACACTGCAGTAACTGTCCATAGGAAAAAACTATGCCCATGTTTTAGGACCCCATGACTCTATCTGACGACGCTAAGAAACTGCAACTAGAAGTAGACGAATCAGTTTCAGATCTTCGTCAGACACTTGTACGAACACAAAAAGAATTATCTAAAGCAAAACAACGTACAGAGGAATTAGTAGAAGCCACAATCCAAGCATGTAAAGATGCAACTTTGGCTTTAGGTCCAATGAAGCCTATTGAAGGTCCAAAGCCTGACAAACGCCGCAAAAGAGCAGAAGTTGCTTTATGGCATTTGACTGACTGGCAAGGTGCAAAAGTAACTCCTAGTTATAACTCAGAAATCATGAGAACTAGAGTCATGGACTTTACAATCAAGGCAACTAAAATTACTGAAATACAAAGACAAGACCATCCAGTCAATGATGTTGTAGTTTGCTTTGGCGGAGATATGGTTGAAGGTCTTTTTAACTATCCAGCTCAGTTATGGGAAATTGATCTTAGTCTTTATGATCAGTACATAACGGTTAGCCGTTTGATTGTAGATGTAGTAAGACAAGCATTAGCGGTTTACGAACGCGTAACTGTTATTGCAGAATGGGGAAACCATGGCAGAATCGGAAACAAAAGGGCGGATGTACCGAAGTCTGATAATTTTGATCGTATGTGTTATGAGCTTGCGCGTCAGTTATTATGTTCTGAAGAAGCGACTGCTAAAAGACTAACATGGGATCCACGCCACGGTGTTGAAGATATTCAACGCATTGAAATCGGCAATTATCGAGCTTTGCTTATGCACGGCGATGAAGTTGGTAGATCTGGTTTTGCTTCTCCGGCCGGATGGCAAGCAGCTGGAAACCGTTGGAAAGCCGGAGCATACGACTGGGAATTTCAAGATATATACCTCGGTCATTACCATCGTCATGCACAAGAACCGCTTTCAGATGGTCTTGGATCTGTATATTGGACCGGTTCGACAGAGTCCGATAACCGCTACGCAAGAGACTCTATGGCCGCCTCAGGTGTTCCTTCTCAAAGATTGCACTTCATTGATCCCGAACGAGGTCGTGTCACTGCTTGTTATCAAGTTTGGTTAGACTAATGGATCGCAAAGAGATCTTAGAAGAAGCAACTCGTTTAATTTATAATGATAGGCAAACAGATTATGGAACTCCACAAGAAAACCATGATCGTATTGCAAAGCTTTGGAGTGTAGTTTTAGGCATTACCGTAGAACCTTGGCAAGTTGCATTGTGCATGAATCAAGTAAAGGTTGCTAGACTACTCCAATCACCTGAGAAATTAGATGGTTGGATTGATGGAGCAGCTTATATGGCTATTGGCGGAGAACTAGCTACGGAGGAAAAATGACAACACTCATTGCATTTCAGCACGATGATTATTGCATCATTGCCGCAGATACGCAAACCACTGGTTATGACATGAGAGCTGATTGTTCTCCAATGGGCAAGATTGCAGAGAATGGGAAATATTTAGTTTCAGCTGCAGGTTTAGTCCGAGGCATGAATCTGATCCAACATGCTTTCAATCCACCAGCTCCTCCAAGATCAAAGAATCTAGATAAGTTTATGGTAACTCAGTTTGTGCCAAATCTACGAAAAACCTTTGGAATCTCAGGTTATGACATTAAATCTGAAGGCTTTCCATCATCGTTTGAGAATGATTTTATAGTTGCTGTCCAAGGAACATTGTATTTTATAGATGAAGTCTATGGATTAGAAAAGACAAAAGACAAAGTTTATTGCACAGGAACCGGCGCAGCATTAGCTCTTGGAGCTGCTCATGCCTTAGGAATTGATGAAGTAGATGAATACGAAGATGCAATTGATATTCTAGAACAAGCGGTCAAAACTGCCATTCGATTCGATATCAATAGTGGTGGACAAATACAAGTAGCATTACAAACAAAAGCTGGAAAGAATCACATTGCATTCTTAGATTAAAACAGCAAAAAAGAAGCCCCTGCCTTTCGGCAGGGGCCTTTTTCTTTTTGTCTTAGCGAACCATCTCCAAGACTCGATCTGAGAGAGATGTTCCTTGATTCATCATGAATCGCTCACCAGCCGCAAAATCATTAGCTGAACGAGTTGTGCGGGTCCATTGTTCGTACTCTGTAAAAGCATTAACAATTCCCCATGCAGTTCCTTTGATGTTCTCCTGAGTTGGTCCGTTCCAAATACCTAGAAGAGTCTGCTGACGCTCACGAACATTGTTCTGTTGACGCTCAGTCATGTTGTTTTCATCTAGTGGAAGAAGATCTTTGACAATTGACCAGAAGTCAGAGTTAGCAACTTTCTTCTCAAGAAGAGCAGAAGATAGAAGATTGAACTCTTGATTTGACTTAAGAACAACTCCTAGAGTCTCACGAACATCTTCGATCTTGACACTCATACGAGCTGAGTGGCGGAAAGAGATAGAAGAAGCATTTGTCCAACGTGTCATTCCGTTTGTGCAGATCAAGCGAAGATACTTGATTTCAAAGCGAAGTGAATCTGTTCCATCGTGAGTGTTTGAAGCAACTAAGAATGATTCGATTGGATCGATATTCTTGAGAGTAAGATCTAAAGTGTCTGGAAGCTTTGCAGCCATGAAGATCTTCTTGCCACCGCGTAGTTCACCAGCTGACTGGTAAATTGCACCGGCTTCGTACATAACAGAATCCACAATGTTGACAATATCGTTATTCTGGACAATTGTATATGTAGGAGAAGTGATACCTAGAACAGAAGCTGATCCGTCCTTGTTAACACGAGTTGTAGCAACTTTGTCTTCGAGTTTGACGACTGTCACACCGTCATTGTTAATTGCTGTAGTTGAAAGTGGAGTGTGTTGAACTTCCCAATCAAGATTTGCATTCTCAAGAACTTGAGCTGCAGAGATTTGCTCGTCACTTGAATTTACCCATGTTGCTGTGCTGATCCATGGTGCCTTGCGACGTGCTGCGTTTTGGATTTGTACTGACATTTTTTCCTCCTGGCGATTTATTCTGATGGACTCATCAGCAGTGTCATTTAACACTGGACACTCCTTGCGGAGTGTTTCGTCCTTATCTGTATCCTGCAGCGTGAAGTGCACGGAAAACATTGTTTACACGATCAGCTGTAATCTTTGAACGATCTTCAGATTCAAACATTTCTGAAAGTGTTTCAATATTTTGTAGTAAACAATCAAGTTGTGAGATTTGTTGTGCATCGAATGTAACTGTGATTGTAGTTCCAATTGCTATTCCCATTTGGATCCTCCTGGCGGTTTATGGCAACCGGTTGGTTGCTCATAGGTACATTCAATACTGTCCACCGGCATTTGTACACTCTATTGAATAAGATCTTATGGGAACCTTTTGACACCTTTTGGAGTCCGTTTAGTCCAGATCGAGCGGCCAGGTTTGTCCCAGGACGACGGACATATCGATCCGAGTATATTTATACTCACCACAAATGGACCCGCGTCCTGATGGATCCTGGCGGTTCTGGCTAAGTTATGTGCCACCGGCCAGAACGGATGTTCTGGTAAATAAGATCTTTTAGAAACATTCCCACAAATGGTGGATAAATGTCCACAAACAGTGTATATTGATCCTATGAGCAACCGCTCATACTAACCGCCAGGAGAATAAAATGCGTACGAATACAAAAACTGTAGTAACTGAAGTATCACTAGTCGATGTAGAAAAAACTTATCGTGGAGATACTGGTTGTGCTTGTGGATGTGGTGGAGAATACTACGACATCAATGATTTGCAAAATGAAGCTGAAGTAAACCGTAGAGTTAAATATGTTCTACGTGGCATTCGTGAAGGTAAAGCAGAATTTTTTGGCAATGGAGTTGAAGTTGCTAATCCTTCATATACAAAAGTTACACGTCTTTATTTCAAAGATGGAATTGACTACGATATAAATCGTGACGGAACTTTTGAACGCACTGAAGAAGGTCCACGTGTTATGGATAAGTTTACAACAGAACAAATCTCATGGACAAGAAGTTGCGGACTTCCAACAGATCACACAATTACAAAAATTGTTTATAACTATGCTGAAGGATCTTCTTCAGTGGAGGAATATGCAGAGTATTATGCAACATGGACTTCATATCAAAAAGATATGGCGGACAAGTTAGTACTAAGTATCGCTAAGTCAGTAGATCAGGAGATCAAGTAATGACTCTCAACGATCAAATTGCAGAAGTTGCAAATGTCTCAGTGGACGTTGCAAAACAGATACGTGATTATATCGATGAAGAAATTGGAATCGATTGGTCAGAATGTACTGAAAGAACTTTTAAGTCCGCTGTCAAGCAAGCTGTAAAAGAAATGGCGGCAAAAGCATGAGTACTCAAATCTATATGTGCATATATTGCGACAATGAAGTTACTAGTACTTATTGTGTACCTTGCCATGAGTACAAAAGCGTAGTCACAAAAGAAGAGTGGATTCAGTTCAACTCAGAAAATCCCAGAAAGAAAGTTGGTGCATGATGAGTGATTGTCCGATGTGTGGAAGCAAAAGTAACAATTTGCAAAATCGTTGGTATCAATATGACGACGGTCAGCGTTTCATTGCATATGTATGCAAGAAATGTGCTGAATTGCACGACAAACTAGCGGATCAAAAAGTCCGCAGTGTATAATGGTCCAGTACCACTAACCGCCAGGAGGAAAAATGAAATACGAATATAACGATGGCGGTAGATCCGAAGCAGGATATAAAGGATCTACTGGCGATTGTGTTGTCCGCGCTATATCTATTGCTAGTCAAAGACCTTACAAAGAGGTTTACGATCTAGTTAATAGTTATGCGTCTAATGAATACAAGTCCAGAGTTAGCAAAAAATCTAATGCTAGGACTGGAGTACGTAAAAGTACTATAAGAAAAATGATGGAAGACTTAGGATTTGTCTGGACTCCAACAATGAAAATTGGATCTGGTTGCAAAGTCCATCTTATAGAATCAGAACTTCCAGAAGGAAGACTTGTGGTGCAGGTTTCTAAACACATCACGGCAGTTCTGGACAAAGTTATACATGACACTTATGATCCATCAAGAGATGGAACTCGGTGCGTCTATGGATATTGGAGATTGCCATGACTGTAAAAACAGGAAGATTAAAGTGTGCCGCATGTGGATCTGATGTCATGGTTTCCAGTAGAGCATATAGTGGAATGCCACGATGGGTTTGTGTTGTTCCAATATGCATAAACTCTGAAATAGCTTGGGATTTGGATGAATCAAATGACTTGTAATCTATGCTACGGCAAAGGATATATCTACCATTCCCATTACGAAGAATACGATGTAGAAGTCTGTTCTTGTCAACAAACAAAGGAGACTAAAGATGAAACTAACTAAACGTGGCAAACGAGTTAGAGCAGTATTGATCTTGATTGGTCTATGGGCTATTTGGCAAGTCTCTGGACATCTTTGGTGGGTTGAAGATCATTACTGTTGGGGAGAAATGGTTGAATGTTACTTTCCAAAATAATAGACGACCAACCGGAGAACCGCCAGGTAAACCGGTTGATCGCTTGCGGATTATACATTGTATTTGCAATGTGTGTTATGTCCGATTATGAAACGAAACAAATCAATGATACAATGGTCACTACGGACAGATTAGGATATACGAATGACAACTGAAAATAGTAGAAAGTCCCTTACTACAGGGCAAGCTGCAAAGCTCATTGGACGCAACTCACGGACTGTTCGTCGTTGGGTTGATCTTGGAAAAGTTGAAGGTTATAAAACACCTTCTAATTTACGTTACGTTTATCAAGATGCATTAGATGCATTGATGAATGGAACCAAAAGCTAACTAACACAACGACTAGGAGGCAACTATGTTTGTGTTTATTTACGCTGTTTCTATCCGCCGTCAGAGGAAAGATGGCTGAAGGTCTTGGCAATCGCTGTAGCCTTTTTATTGGTAACACCAAATGCAAATGCGGTGGACTATAAAACAGCGGCAGCAAGAGTTCCAAAAGATCAGGTTGCTTATGCAAAATGCATTAGTCACCACGAATCTAGAGGGAACTACAAAGCAATAGGAGATCAGTCTTCCGCACGAGGACGATGGCAATTCTTAGATGATCAGTGGAGACGCGGATTATCTTTCATGGTTGCAAACAGATTAGTAGATTATGGAATGCCAAAGTCTAAGACTAAGAAGCTGGTGAAACACCTGCAATCAAAGTCCATAGATACATGGGAACCGATCTACCAAGATGTAGGATTTGTAGCAGCGTTGAACGCAAGATACCACTGGTCCGGTTGGACACATTGGGCGGTCAATTCTGAATGCAATGAACTAGTACCAACACCACTAAAACGAAAGGCATAAAATGTCAGAAACCGCCAGGGAATGGTTTGAGCCACGCCAATTATCTTTATTGGCCGATCCAATTGATGAACAGTTTAACAAGTTTCATCATCAGAATCCGCACATCTATCGTCAATTAGTTGATCTAGCATACCAATGGAAAAATGCTGGACATGATATTTGTTCGATAGATTTGCTGATTAACAAACTAAGATGGGAAATTGGTATCCGTTCAACGGGGGACCAATTTGCTATATCAAACAACTACGCCAGTCGTTACTCAAGACTCATTGAGGCAAACGAAAAAGATCTTGCTGACTTCTTCACTAAGAGAACATTGAAGAGCTCATGGGACTAGAACGCATTGAAACTAAGCGTGGCCACAAGTACGAACTGGATGGTCAACCTGTCAAAGGTGTGACAACTCTCATCGGTTCGGGTATGCCTAAACCTGCACTTCCTTATTGGAGTGCCAAATTAGTTGCAGAATATGTGTTTGATAATTTTGCAAATCTTCCTAATTTAATGACTCGTGAACGAGAAGAAGCTGTCAAGTTCCTTAAAATGATTCCTTGGAATCAACGAGACAAAGCTGGCGCACGAGGTACAGAGATCCATGCAATTGCTGAAACTATTATTCATGGTGGGGAAGCTGAAGTTGCTGGTGAATTTGCTCAGTATGTCGACGGCTATGTAGAATGGTTAGATCAATGGGAAGTCATTCCTGTTTTAACTGAGAAGGTTGTAGCAAACCGTGTTCATGGTTATGCAGGAACTTTTGATGCCATTCTAAAGTTTGGCAGCGGTCCATTGACTGGCAAAACCTATCTTTGCGATTGGAAAACAAGCGCTGGCGTTTACGGAGAAATGGCAATGCAAATTGCAGCGTACGCAAATGCTGATTTCTATCTTGATGAAGAAGGCAATGAAGTACCGATGCCTGAAGTAGATGGACTAGGAATTGTTCATGTATCTCCAAATGGCACAACATTTCATGAAGTGACAGATGTTGATCTTGCATGGGATTCGTTTCTAACTGTTATTGATTTGGCAAACAGATTAGAACATATTGAAGGTTTACTAATACAACTAGGGGGATTAAATGGACAAGCGTCTTGAGAACTATGTAGATGTACCACAAAGAATTAAACTGTTTTATGAGAAGTATCCAGATGGTTCATTGCAAATGGATCCTGATCTGCAATTTCAGACAGTTGGAGATCAGATCATTGTGATTGGTAGAGCTTACGCTTACCGTCATCCTGGAGATGAAAAGCCTGGCATTGGCACAGCTCAAGAGTATTTACCAGGAAAAACTAATTTTACTCGTGGTAGTGAGATCCAAAACCTTGAGACAAGTTGCTGGGGCAGAGCAATCGGAGCTTTAGGCATAGGCATAGATAAAGCAATTGCAAGTAAAGAAGAAGTTGAACTTGCAATGGAACGCAACAAACCAGAAAAGGTAATGATGAAACGTGCAAATCCTGGTCTGAAGCAAATAGTAGAGTTGCTAGGAACACAAGGCATCACGGAGAAGGATGCGATCCTAGCGGCAGTACGCGGTCTAATAAACCGTGAAATAAGTTCGAGCAATGAACTAACTGATGATGAGATTGAACTCATCATCAAAAACCTGGCGGTTGTTGGTTCATGACTCGAATGTCTTGGGACAAATATGGATTGGAGATTGCGAGAGCAGCCTCCTATCGCAGTGAAGATCCATATCTAAAAGTCGGTGCATGTGTTCTACGCGGGGACAGAAGCATAATAAGCATTGGCTACAATGGGGCTGCGCCTGGCGTCGATATTCCTTGGGGAGATAGAGACGCTAGGCGCGGTTTTGTAATACACGCAGAGGTGAACGCATTGCGGTATTGCACACCAGATCAAACAAAGGGTGGATATTTGTACGTGACTCATCACCCTTGTTCTGAATGCATAAAAGTAATCGCCAGTTATGGAATTGCAAATGTTATGTATTCTGATTTGATAGATGTAGCAATTTACGATCTATCTTCAATTGCCGAATTGGCAAAAGTTTTTAACATTTCATTGAAACAGGAGGTAAGACAATGAGTTCATTACAAATGATTTTGGACAATCAAAGAAAATTGCAGTTAAAATCCTATGGAGTAGATGTATCTACTTTAGACGGAGAAGAAAGAGCAGCGTACATTCGAGATATGTCTTTGGCATTAACAGATGAACTGCATGAAGCATTAAATGAAACCGGTTGGAAACCATGGGCAACAAGTAGGCATCTAAACAGAGCAGCTTTTGCTGGAGAAATGATTGACGTTCTGCATTTCTGGGTTAATTTAATGCTAGTTGCAGGAGTAACTGAACAAGATATTCTTGATCTTTACTTTGCAAAGGCAGATAAAAATGCTAAGCGTCAGCTGAATGGGTATGACGGTGTCGATGGTAAGTGCAAAACTTGTGGACGAGCATTTGATGATGGTGCCGTTCTCTGTACTCCAATTGCTTGCGAACACATAGAATGAAATACGTTCTAGATGATGTAGTAACATCTTTCACTGATCGTATCGCTAGCCATAGATCTGCTTGGCCTCGTATGCAAAAATGCATGGTCGATGATGCTCTTAATACTAAATCTGAAATTGCTTTTGGCAATGATCAGCTTGTTAAAGAGGACACATGGTTAGTATCAAGTCCTATGGAATTCAAAGGTGAAGTCTTTAATTTATTTGGCGGTTATACAAAAGAGACTCGAGACAGAATTGCTAGAGTTCTTGACATGGATCTTGCCAAGATCAAGGCTTTGGATATGCCTGTTGGTGACATCGAAAGAATTCTTCGTCCACGTGCAGCAAAGACTGATTTTGACTTTACAGAAGCAGAATGGTCAAAGATTCGTGATCTAATGAAATGTGAAGTTATTAAGCATGAAGATCTTGTGCTAGACATTCAGCGAGTAGTTATTGGTGACTCACACTCAATTTCAAGATACCGAGCAAACACGGTGGTTTATCGTCATGATGGTTTAACGCTTCACGGTTTAACCGAACGAGGAGTTGAACCTTATCTTCCTGATTACTTTGTGCCACACTTGGTTATTTACGCAGGAAATGTAGACATAAGACATCATTTGTGCAGACAACTAGATCCTGAAGGTTCAGCACGTAGGTTAATCAGTAACCTTAGAATGCACCTTGAACATATGCAACAAAAGGGAAAAATAGGCACATTTGAAGTTACTGCGCCTTATCCAATTGAGTTTGAAGATCGCAAGATTCCAAAAACAGGATTTTACAAAGGTACAGCTTTTTATGGATCTCATCCTTCAAGAGACAGAGTCCGTCAGATCATGACTAACGAGATGAAGTATCAGTTTGACAATGTTCACGAATGGCCAACTAATTGGTACATGATTGATCCAGAAGATTATGCAAAGACATATATGGAAAAACCTGGATCAGTCCATCTTTCACCTGAGTTCTATGAATGGGATTTGGTTAATAATGCCGCAAATAACTGAAACCATCTACTGGGAAGATTTTAAGAAATACTACGATAAAGCTGCAGTCTTGCAAAACATAAACATTGCAAGTCAGGGCGGTCGTGATACTTCTGAAGATCTGCATGTTGATGATCCATTGCAGCATCACATTACTATCTACGATACAGTAGATCGTGAATTTGCTGGATTTAGCAATGCAATTCAGCAGATTTGGTATGGGTCAAATAATCCAAAGAAGTGGCAAGTTGATAGTCGTTTTGATGGTTACAACTTACACACAATGGATTGGTTTTATCTCTTCATGATCCATAGAGTGACTGGATCTGGCGCTTCGTTTAGTTATGACCACGGATTTAGAAACAGCATACTTTCTGATATGGCTCTTAAGACAGATAACATGATTCATATGAGAAATTACGTGTTAAGTGAAATGAGAACCGGTCGTCCAATTTTTACAAGTATTGGTAATCAGATTCCACAATTTCCTAAACCTAATACAGAATATCCACGTGGATCTCAGCTTTACATTTCAGAATACATGCCTCATTTGGTTAAAGATTTCTACACTCATTTATCCTACAATCCATTGACGATGTCAATTAGAGATGGAGTTGATTGGATCAATGAGTGGCACAAATCTCAAGGTCTTAAGTGTTTCCATTTTGTAATGACAGCATTTGTGATGGATGTTGCTCAATATTTCCCTACATTGATAGATCCATGGAGTCAAGTAAACTATGGAAGCAATGCAATTAAAGCTTTGAACTTATTGTTCAAGAACGAAGGTTATAAGCAAAAAGACTTTTTAGATGCTGCAATGGAGATCATCTGCAATGAGTTTAGATCTCCTTATGATCCACGTGACCATGAAAGAAACCTAGGCAAAGGATTAAGTTTAGAAGATGTTGCATGTGATTATGTACGATACGTTGAATGTTATGTACCAAAAGGTTATGAACATTTAGAACCATGGCAAGTGACAAATAAGTCTTTAATTCCTCACCATGCAAAACATTGGACATACCACAAACACTTGGAGGCTAAAAATGTTTAAGATAACTACAGACTCTTCAAGTAAGTATTCACATCGGCACAGAGATCAATGGTTAAAACTTGCTGGTGATTGGACGGATGAAACTCAATCGCCAAATATAGGTACATTTCACGGAGCAACAATTTGGGATGATTCTGTTACTGGAGTCGGTACCAAAGGTCGATGGGGTGATCTTCTAGTCAAAACTATGGAATCAGATCATTTAGTTTATGTACAACCTAGAGTTGGTTGGGCAGGAGTTTCACTGGCAGCTCTTGCAAAGAAATATAACAAAAAGTTAACATTGTTCATGCCTTCCTCAAAAGTGGTCAGTGACCATCAATTAGTTTGCATTGAAAGAGGAGCAAATCCGATCTTTCGAAGAATCGCAGCAATGCCAGTTCTGAACAAATATGCCAAAGATTGGGCAGAACAAAATAATGCTCAATTTGTGCCATTTGGTTTAGATCATCCCCTAGTTGTTGCGGCAGGAGTCAAATCTACAATCCAACAATGGGGAGATCGAGATGAACCAAGAGATGTTGTATCAGTTATTAGTACAGGAGTTCTCACGAGAACTCTCCAAATTGCTTGGCCAAATGCAACCTTCCACGGAATTGCAGTTGCAAGAAACTTGCATCCGGGAGAAATCGGAAGAGCGGACGTTACAACTTACCATAAAGCTTTCAGAGAAAAAGCTGAGTATGCAGACAAGATCAACGAGGAAATCAACTCCGCACCAACGTACGATTGCAAAGGTCTAGAAAGATTTATGTTGGACAAAACATCTGCTCCTAAAACACCTTCAACTTTATTGTGGAATGTGGCAGGTGACGTAAAACCAGTTATAATGGACCATTCACAAGTTGATAGTTTCAGAGAATGGGGTGAGTTTAGATGATTACAATCATTGAAGGTTCTGATGGAACAGGTAAAACAACTTACGCTCAAAAGTTAACTGAACGATACAATGCACAATATTTGCATGCTGAACAACCTAGATCTAGATTATGGGTTGATGAATACATTCGACCTTTAACTTCTAGCAACATGGTATTAGATCGATGGCATTTAGGTGAAGTTGTATGGCCAAAGATCTATGGAAGAGTATCATTGTTTGATGAAACAACATTTGATTATTGCAATTGGGAACTTGCTAAACTAGGAGCTAGGTTAATCCTATTAACAAGATCAGAAGATGCAATAGCTGAAGAATTGTTAAGACGAGGTGAAGAACTACAGATTGATGCTGTATTGCATTCAAGATCTTTATTTGTAGAAGCTTTTAGACAAGTAAAATATTTAGACAAGACAATAATCCATAGTGAGGTGGTTAGGTAATGCATATAATTACAGAAAATCCAAGCGAAGCTTTAGAGTTAGCAACTCAATATGTAATTGAGCATGGTGAAGCAATATCTCCTCGTGGAATGGTCACTAGAGAACTTCTTAATGTGACTTTACAAATCGAAAAGCCATGGAACATACCTGTATCTATGGAAAACCGTAAACTCAATCACAACATCGGTATTAAAGAAGCATTACAACTTGTTGGACAAGTCACTGATCCAGAAGCAATGACAGATACAAGTCAAGTTTTTGGAAAGTTTATGGATAATGGAATACTTCATGGTGCTTACGGTCCACGTATTCACGGTAATCTAAACAAAGTGGTTGATCAGTTAAAAAAAGATTACTCTACCAGACAAGCAGTACTAACCATATTTGACTCAAACAAAGATCTAAATGTCGATGTTAAAGATGTTCCATGTACATTAAATCTGCAGTACTTTATTAGAGACAATAAACTAATTGCTAGAACAAACATGAGAAGCAATGATGTATTCCTAGGTCTTCCATATGATTTGACTCAGTTTATTGCTTTACAAGGAGCAATTGCAAAGGCTTTAGACATTGAAATGGGTCAGTACGTTCATGTTGTAGGAAGTATGCATATTTATGATGAACATATACCTCAAGCTCAATGGATCAAAGCATACTTTAATGGATCATTCAAAGACTACGAACCTATGTGGACTGGTAATAGTATTGGTGAAATTAGTCATACCGCAAGATCTATTCTCAAAGGTAACATTCCTGAGGGTTTAACTCGCTTTGAAAGATTTTTGGCAGGTAAAATAAATGACTGAACCAATTGCACGATGTGAAGCATGTGGATCCTGGACTTATTTGTATGCGATAGATAAACTCATGGGTCAACCACATTTTTGTAATGATTGCAAGGCTAGGCAGAAGGGAAAAAAACGTGCTGCCTAATCAAAGCGAAGTAGTTAAGCGACTCAGTGAACTTTCTCGTATGCTAGATGCTGCAACAGAAGAAATAGCGGCACTAGATGACCAATCTGTTCGTGCCAAAGGATCTTATGAAGTTGCATATGCAAGATCTTTCCTGGAATCTAATGGATCAATGGATGTAAGAAGACAAGAAGCAATTCTTGCTTGTTCTGATCTTAGACTTGCTATGGAGATCTCTGAAGCTCAAGTAAGAGCAATAAAAGAGCGAATTAACACGCTTAGATCACAAATCTCTATTGGTCAATCGTTATCAGCTGCAATTCGACAACAATTTAGCGCTGAAGGTGTAGGTCAATACACGTGAGATTTAGAAGTAAGAAAATGGCTAAAAAATACATCGAAAGACGAAAACTTGTTGGAGAGATTCTAGAAGAGTTCCCACTTTGCGAACGCTGCGGCATAAAACCCTCAAGCGAAGTTCACGAAGTACTAAGTAGAGCCAGAGGAGGAGACATTTTGGATAAAAGTAACTGCAGAGCTCTTTGTCACATGTGCCACTTCTGGATTACAACAAATCCTGCAGAAGCACTTAAGACAGGCTGGTTAAAGAATTCCTGGGATAAATGATGCCAACTTATGACTACAAATGCCAAAAATGTGGAATTACAGTCGAAGTTAACCACTCAATCTCAGAACACGGTCCTAGATGTGATTGTGGAGAAGTTATGCAAAAGGTTTTTACCGTTGTACCCGCTATTTTCAAAGGTGAAGGATGGGGAGGCCAGAAATGACCAATCTATCCAGAAAAAGACGAGGTAGAGAGACAGAATTGATTTTTGCTCAATATCTGAAGACACAAGGTTGGATCTATGCCGAAGCAACTAGCTCATCAGCTGCAGGTACTGATATAAAGGGAGTTATCGGAGTTGATTGGGAACTAAAGGCTAGAGCAGACTTTGATCCTAAATCAGCAATGAAACAACAACAGAAAAGAATAAAAGAAGGCGTAATCCCCATTGCTGTATTGAGGCAGAACGGACAAGGTGAGGCTGACATTGAAAATTGGCCAGCATGTGTTCCAGTTAGCATAATGATTCAATTACTCAAAGAAGCGGGATATTTGTGACGATTAGAGATTTAGCTTTTGATAGAGAAAGTGTGCCTTGGATGGCAAAAGGCAATTGCACTGATCCATCAATAGATCCAGATTGGTTTTTTCCAGATAGTGAACACGAAAATAACATAGAACAGAAAATAGCATTGGACATGTGCAAAACGTGTCCAGTAAAGATGAATTGTTTAGGTTATGCACTAAACAACTGGCCAGTGTACGGCATTTGGGGCGGAATGCGAAACAAAGAACTAAAAGATCTAGCGAGACAGATAAAGGAGCAGAAATGAGTGCAGCAATAACAATCAAAGGTCGTATTGGCAAAGACATGGACATTAAGTTCACACAAGCAGGTAAAGCTTATGTTCCATTCAGCGTTGTGTCCAATACACGAAAGAAAGTTAATGATGAATGGATAGATGCAGATACAAGTTGGTGGGAATGTAAAGCCTTTGGAGGTTATGCCGAGGCTCTTGTAGATAACATCAAACGAGGCGATCTAGTAACCATTACAGGAACGATTAAGCAAACGACATGGATTGACAAAGACGGAAATAAGCGCTCGTCATATGAGGTTCTGGTTGATACTATTGCAAAACAGATAGTAGTTCAGAAGTATCATGGAACACCAAGAACAAAGAATCCGGATCCTGTAGCATGGGATCCTACTGAAGGAGTATTTTAATGTCAGTTAAAGCAATGACCTATGTATGGGAAAACTCTCCTTACAATGGCAATGCTTTAATTGTCCACTTAGCATTGGCAGATCATTGTGATGATCAGGGTATTTGTTGGCCAAGTCAGCAATATTTGGCAGATAAATGCAAGATCAGCGTAAGGCAGATCCGTAGAATAATTCATCAGATGATTGTTGATAACTATTTGTTTATAGAACAACACTCAAGAGCTGGTATTTCTAATAATCGTTACAGATTGTTATTTAAGAAACCGCAGGTCACTGATGTCCTGTCCACAGAATATGATAACCCTGAACGTCCTGCGGCTGAGGTCACAGCTGTGGCCAGCGGTAGAGGCCAAGCTGGTGGCCACCCTAATCATCATATAACCATCAATAACCATCAGAGAAAAGGTCCACCAGAAGAAGTTAAATTGTTGATTGAAAGGCTAAGAAAGAAAAATGGATAAATGCCTTAGTTGTCGTGGGGTAAGTGAGAAAGGTGCTTGTCCACATTGCAGAAGAAGATTAAAAAAAATGCTACATGAGCTAATTGCATTCATTGATCTTCTAATTGCTAATCCTTCCTTAAGACAACAGGTATCTTCCAAGCAAGAAGGTAGAGGTTCATTATCAGATAGATCTCCAATCAATGTCCAGATTGTTGATCTTATTGCCAAGACAGGTATTCAAAGTGTTCTACAATCATGGTGTGAGTATGTGGTAGAAACAAGAAGCCTAAACACTGATTGCCTTAAGTCCACAAAAGAAACAAACAAACTACACACATTGCATCATGTATTAGATACTCATACTGATTGGATTGCTGACACTGAACTGTGGACTGATTACTACAATGAGATTAAAGAACCATGGACAACATTAAGGCGTATCATATATGGTGAGAGAAAACCACCTGAAGCAGTTAAATGCCCTGTACAAGATTGCATTGGTAGTTTAAGATTAGAACCTAATGGTGATGTCCATTGTCTACACGATAAGACACATCAATGGGCATATGAACAGTGGTCTAGGTTAGCAAAACTAATGGTAGAAACCTCTGTACAATCACAGTGATGTAATTTATAATATGGATCACCGAGCTACAGCTATCTAACAAATCGGACGCTAATGAATAAACCATGCTTAGATTGTGGTGTGTTAGCAAACAAACCTAGATGTCCTATCTGCAATAAGAAGTATCAGAAGTTTAAAGCAACCTCTCGTCCTTCACGTGCTGATAGGGGTTACGATGCAAATTGGAAAAGGTTATCAAAACAACTTAGATTGCTACAACCTTATTGCACTATTTGTAAAGCAACCAACGATTTGACTGTGGATCACATAACACCGTTATCGAGTGGTGGTCTCACAGTCGAATCCAACCTACAGGTTCTGTGCAGACGATGCAACAGCAGCAAAGGTACTTCCTCTTCCTGAATAACATAATGTTATATTAAATCTCATAGAGGGCCAACGGGCGGTATGGTATGGCCTAAAAGTACATGCAAAAACCACGCTGGATACCCCGCATCCATGGGAGCGTGCAAAGTATCATAATTATTGATTTGACCAAACTGGAGGATTTTGATGACCGCGGGTCGTCCACGCAAACCTATTGAACAAAAGCGCAAAACAGGCCGAACTCCTACAACGGATTCAGGTGGTCGCAAACTTCCTGACGTTCAGAAGATCACTGTCTTGCCTATGGCCGATGGTATTCCTACTCCTCCTATGGATCTTGGTCTTGAAGGCAGAGATCTTTGGGGAAAAGCTTGGGATCGTGCAATCACTTGGCTTTCTCCTGTAAGTGATTTGACACAAGTTCATCATGCTTGTCGAGTGGCAGATGATCTTAATTTGGCAAGAACAGTTTACAATACGACACGTGACTCACAAGACGGGCGGCTTGTGGTTGCACTAAGTAAATCTTTTCATGAGGCTTTGGCCTCGTTAGGATTTACACCAACATCTCGCTCGCAGTTAGGCGTAGCGGAGGTCAAGCGTGTCACAGCTCTCGAACAACTCATTGCAACCAAACGAGCCAAGTAATTCTTGGCCGCCTAAGTGGTTGACGCCTGTATCTGAAGAAGATCAACTAAGAGGCGATGGACCTGTCTATTCACAGTTTGCCGAAACCGTTTGTCGAGTTACTAAAGACTCACTAGGTGGACCAGCAGGTGAATTGCTTAAACTTCGTTCATGGCAATCATCTCTTCTTAATCATGCATTTGCTAGAAAAGAAAACGGAAGATTTAAGCACCGCATTGCACTAATAGGCATGGCTCGTAAAAACGGCAAGTCTGCGTTAGGCGCAGCCGTTGGTTTAGCCGGTCTGACTCTTGGTGGAGCAGGTTCTGAGATCTATTCTTGTGCAGCAGATAGAGATCAAGCACGAATTGTGTTTGGTACTGCTAAGCGAATGGTTGAATTAGACGAAGAATTATCTAAAATGTTTACTCTTTACCGCGACACAATTGAGTATAAAGATACAGGTTCTGTCTATAAAGTCCTCTCGGCAGAGGCTTACACAAAAGAAGGTCTCAATCCGTCACCTCTTGTGATCTTCGATGAAGTTCATGCGCAGCCAAATCGCGAACTTTGGGATGTAATGTCTCTTGCCGGAGGCGCAAGAGCTGACTCTTTGCTGTTCGGTATTACTACAGCGGGTGTAAAAACACAGACCGATGGTCAAGATTCTTTGTGTTATTCACTTTACCAATACGGTCAGCAGCTAGTTAAAAAAGAATTAGAAGATCCGTCATTCTTCTTTGCTTGGTGGGAACCAAAGAATGTTGAGGGAGATCATCGAGAACAATTCATGTGGGAAGAATCAAACCCAGGTTTTAACGACATTGTCGACTCTGAAGATTTTGAGTCTTCAGTGCTTAGAACACCAGAAGCAGAATTTCGAACTAAGCGAACTAACTGCTTTGTTTCAACAGCTACTGCATGGCTTCCTACCGGAAGCTGGGATGCATTGGTTGACAAGGACAGAGTGCCAATGCAAGGTGAAGATGTCATTCTCGCATTCGATGGAGCCTTCTCTAACGACTCAACAGCCTTAATTGCGTGGCTTGTAGGTTCTGAAAAACCACATCTGATGGTTGTAGGACTATGGGAAAGACCAATCGATGCTGATCAAGCGTGGCATGTGCCTGTTGCAGAGGTCGAAAAGACGATTATGGATGCCTGTAGAGACGGCAGATTTAACGTAAAAGAGATTGTTTTCGATCCTGCACGATGGAATAGAACCTTTATGGTACTAGATGAAGATGGTTTGCCTTGCGTTTCTTATCCTAACTCTGCAGAACGTATGGTTCCTGCAACACAAAAGTTCTATGAAGCAGTAGTTAACCAGTCATTTACGCACGATGGTGATGAACGTCTTGCTAGACATGTGGCTAACTGTGTGACAAAACAATCATCACGTGGGGTCATGGTTGCTAAGGCTTCATCTAGAAGAAAAGTAGATGCTGCTGTTGCTTCTATCTTTGGATATGATCGAGCAACGCAACCTCCTGGACCGAAAGAACCTGTTGCCAGGTATTTCTCAATACAAGTATGAGGAGCATCATGAAAAAAATTGACTTTGCTTTATTTACAGAATTGGCAGGAGTAATTCTTGTCGCCATTGGGGTTGGCATGTTCTCAGTTCCTCTTGCCCTTATAACGGTAGGCGGATTTCTTATTTGGGCTACAGAAAAGGCTAATTGATGACCGCTGGTATTTACAACACAACCATTGATCAAGGTTCTATTTGGTCAGTTGTATTAGTTTACACTGATTCGAATAATGTAGCCGTCAATTTAACTGGCTATACCGCGGCTATGCAACTGCGCCAGAACTATAATTCCGCAACTGCTGACCTTACTTTGACTACAGCTAATGGCGGAATCACTATTGTTGGTGCTACTGGAACTATTACAATTACTGCAACAGCAACTCAAACAGGTTTACTTGATTCAGGTCTTTATGTTTATGATCTTGAATTGACATCAGGTTCTAACATTTCTCGTCTTATCCAAGGTCAATTAACAGTTGCAGAGCAGGTGACACGATAATGACAGCCAATAAAGTCACCATTAACGAAACTAATAATACCGTTGATGTATCCGCTCCTGGTCCTCAAGGTGCATTAGGACCAACTGGTCCTACCGGTGCAACCGGCATTCAAGGTCCGACTGGATCTACCGGTCCTACCGGTTCTCAAGGAATTCAAGGTCCGACCGGTCCAACTGGAACTCAAGGAATTCAAGGCGTTACCGGTCCAACTGGAGCGCAAGGTGTTACTGGTCCTACCGGGCCGCAAGGAGTTACTGGTCCAACAGGACCAACAGGAGCTCAGGGAATTCAGGGTGTAACTGGTCCGACAGGACCGCAGGGCATTCAAGGTCCTACTGGACCTACAGGACCGCAAGGAATACAAGGCGCAACTGGTCCGACAGGACCGACCGGCGCACAAGGAATTCAGGGAGTTACAGGACCAACTGGTCCGCAGGGTATTCAGGGTGTAACTGGTCCTACTGGTTCTACAGGCGCAGCATCAACCGTTACCGGACCAACAGGATCTACCGGTCCTCAAGGAATTCAAGGCGTTCAAGGTATTCAGGGAATCCAAGGTCCTACTGGTCCTTTAGGACCAACTGGATCTACAGGACCAACTGGAGCAGCTTCAACTGTGACAGGTCCAACCGGCGCATCAGGACCAACTGGTCCGCAAGGTGTTTCAGGACCAACAGGACCAACAGGATCTGCTGGTTTAGATGGAGATAGATACAAAACTACATCTACTACTTCACTATTAGTTGGCAATGGTACAAAAACTTTAACTACTGTTGATCTTAATTTAGATTATTCAGCATCTCAAAACGTTGTAATCTCATATGACATAAACAACACTATGCGTGGCGAAGTTGTTTCATATAATGGAACTACTGGCGTTCTAGTTGTAACTATTACTAAACATACCGGTTCTGGAACTTATACATCTTGGCAAGTTAATTTAGATGGATCAGTTGGTATTCAAGGCGATACAGGTCCAACCGGTCCAACTGGCGCAACAGGAATTCAAGGATCAACAGGTCCAACCGGTGCGATCGGTGCAACTGGTCCTACAGGTTCAACTGGCTTAACTGGAAATACAGGACCGACCGGTGCACAAGGCATTCAGGGAATCCAAGGTGTGCAAGGAATTCAAGGAGTAACCGGTCCAACAGGTCCGCAAGGACAAACTGGACCGACAGGTGCTCAAGGTATTCAAGGAGACGTTGGTGGAACTGGACCGACTGGTCCGCAAGGAATCCAAGGATCTACAGGACCGACAGGTCCGCAGGGAAACCAAGGTGTCCAAGGAGTAACCGGTCCAACGGGTCCACAAGGAATACAAGGTCCTACAGGACCGACTGGTCCGCAAGGTATTCAAGGAATTCAAGGTGTGACAGGTCCTACAGGATCCCAAGGTGTTCAAGGACCCACTGGACCTCAAGGAGATCAAGGAATTCAAGGTGTTACCGGCCCGACCGGCGCACAAGGAATTCAAGGTCCTACTGGAACAAGCGGTCCTACAGGAGCATCTGGACCTACAGGAGCAACAGGTCCTACAGGATCCCAAGGTGCAGATAACCCAGTTGTTGATTATCTTGATGGTGGTAATGTTGCAAATACCGACATTATTTATGATGCAGGATCATCAACTACTTCATCTTGGACTTACACAATTGACGCTGGCGGGGCGACAGTAACCTTCTAAACAAGCGAAAGCAGGAATCATGACAGCAAGAATGCAACAACGCAGAGATACGGCAGCAAACTGGACCAGCACAAATCCAACACTTGCAGCTGGCGAAATGGGTATTGAAACAGATACCTATAAATTCAAAGTTGGCAATGGTTCAACTGCATGGGCAAGTTTGCCATACTCAGTTGATATTCCTACGCAAGTCGGCCAATCAGGTAAGTATTTAACTACTAATGGAACCGTTACAAGCTGGGGAACAGTTGCAGGCGATATTGAAGGAGTAACTGCAGGTACTGGTTTAAGTGGCGGTGGTACATCAGGAACTGTAACTTTATCAATTGATACTGCAACTACCGTTGATAAGACAACGGCGCAGACTCTAAGTAGTAAAACTTTGACAAGTCCAGTTGTAAATACTGCAACTAATGTTGGTCTTAGTTCATCTAACATTGCAACTGGAACTCTTACTGATAGCATAGTTAGAGGTTTGAATGAAGATGTAAACGTTGTAGCTTCTGCTGCTACAGGAACAATAAACCTTGATGTTGCAACTGCATCAGTTTGGTACTATACATCAAATGCAACTGCAAATCATACTCTTAACTTTAGATATTCAAGTAGCGTCTCACTAAATACTTTTATGAACACAGGTGATTCACTTACTGTTGTTTGGCTTAATACCAACGGCACAACTGCTTACTATCCAAACGTCATTCAGATCGACGGAAACACAGTGACACCGAAGGTACCAGCAGCTATTACAGCTGGCAACGCTTCGTCTATTGATGCCTATTCGTTCACAATCATTAAAACAGCTTCTGCTACTTTCACAGTTCTAGAAACTCAAACCAAGTTCGCTTAAGGGGTTAAGATGCCGATCATCGGAACAATTGCAGGGGCTTCAACTAGAGGCTATGGCGGGTTGCGCACGTTTGCGCCTTCAACTATACTTGTTGATTACCTTGTTGTTGCTGGGGGTGGCGGGTCAAGCAATGGTGGTGGCGGTGCAGGTGGATACAGAACTTCTATTGGTGGATCCCCTCTTACTTTAGAAGTTAATACTTCTTACACAGTTACTGTTGGAGCAGGTGGTGCTTCCGGTGCTAATGGTTCTAACTCGGTGTTTTCAACTATTACTTCAACTGGTGGTGGTCGTGGTGGCGGCGCAGGGCAAGCTGGTGGTTCTGGTGGCGGTGGTGGTAATGATCCTGGCAATACTGGTGGTGCTGGAAATCTAGGCGGTTATTCTCCAGTTGAAGGTTATGCTGGTGGAAACTACGCAACTATTAGTAATGCTACAGGTGGCGGTGGTGGTGCAGGTGAAGTTGGAAATAACGCCACAGGGAGTGGTGCTGGTGGTTCAGGCGGAGCAGGCGTCGCATCTTCAATAACTGGAACATCTGTTACTCGTGGCGGTGGTGGAGGAGGATCTGGTGCTACTACAGCTAGTGCTGGTGGTGCAGGTGGAGGAGGAGCAGGTCAAGGAGCCGCTAATTCAACATTAGGATCATCAGGTGCCGTAAATACAGGTGGCGGTGGTGGTGGTGGATACTGGGTAACTGGTGGTGCCGGCGGCTCAGGAATTGTTATAGCCAGATATTCAGGCACTACACAAAAAGCATTTGGTGGAATAGTTACTACATCAGGTGGAAATACAATTCATACATTTAGTGGATCAGGAACTTTTTATACAAACACAAGTACATCAGGTGCTAAAGCAACTGGTGGAACAATTACAACTGATGGTACATATTGGTATCACGCATTTACTTCATCAGCACAATCTCCTTTTGCACCTACACAATCATTAACTGCTGACATATTAGTTGTTGCAGGTGGTGGTGGAGGTGGTTGGTATGGTGCTAATACAGGTCGTGGTGGTGGAGGTGGAGCAGGTGGATTATTAGCATTTACTTCCCAATCTTTAACTGTTCAAAATTACACAATAACAGTTGGATCTGGTGGTGCAGCAGGATCAACTGGCCCAGGTTCAAATGGTGGTGACTCTCAATTTGGATCACTTACATTGGTGAAGGGTGGCGGTGGTGGTGGTACTGGCCCAGCAAACACAAATAGAAATGGTTTAACAGGTGGTTCTGGCGGTGGCGGTGCAACTTATGCCGGTGGTGGAACTGGTGGTTCACCAACTACTGGTCAAGGTTATGCTGGTGGTGCAGGAACCGAAGCTGAGCCACAATATGGAGCAGGTGGTGGCGGTGGAGCAGGTGCAGTTGGAACTACTGGATCCTCAAACAAGGGTGGCTTTGGCGGTATTGGTTTAGATTATACATCATGGGCTGGTGCAACTGGAACTGGTTCAGAAGGTTACTACGCTGGCGGTGG
>Ga0214921_10003632_pt1 | contig 23412 bp, 21 predicted proteins | sample LL1505_MetaG_FD_177992 | JGI IMG/M metagenome (GOLD analysis project Ga0214921, IMG submission 177992) | Freshwater microbial communities from Lake Lanier, Atlanta, Georgia, United States - LL-1505 | ecosystem: Environmental > Aquatic > Freshwater > Lake | place: USA: Georgia | collected...
TAATTAAAGATTCCTTTATGAGTATGCTTGAATTTGTCGGTCTTTCCAACAAACGCCTGCTGACTCCACGAACCCAATATTGAACCCCACCCAACGCCATGACCCCCGGTGTTTCGACCCACACCTCAATCCTACCCACTGTAAGTCATTGTCGAGCATTGTGTTTCGCAGATTAGCCAGCCCTTCTAAGCCGTAGGTCGCAGGTTCGACTCCTGCTGGGCAGGCCAAATGGTTACTTAGCCGGTGAAATTTCTATTACTTTTCTAAATGCTCGATAAAATAGCTTTTTCGAAATAAAGGCAAGTAGACCTGTGAATACGGAGTTGCTCAAGGATCCTCAGCCTGCAGGTCGCTTTCGCGCATTATTCATTTTGTCGATCTGCATCGTTTTATCAATGACAACTTGGTTTTCAGCAACCGCTGTTATTCCTAAGTTGCAGTCAATTTGGAATTTAACCCCAACTCTATCGGCATAGCTAACGATTGGAGTTCAGCTTGGTTTTGTTATAGGCGCTATTGGCTCCAGCATCGTTAGCCTCTCCGATGTTATTTCCAGCAAAAAATTAATGATGTATGGATCTATTGGGGCTGCAGCAGCGAACCTTGCCTTGTTGCTAGCGGACAGTGCGTACCTTGCCATTATCTTTCGTCTGCTGACGGGGGGGGATTTCTTGCATTGGTATACCCGCCGTCGTTGAAATTAATTTCAACCTGGTTTAAAAGAGGTCGCGGACTTGCTCTAGGAGCGCTAGTAGGTTCTATAACGCTGGGTGCAGCTGCGCCTCACTTTATTAATGCCATTGGCGGACTTGGATGGGAATTGGTTGTTATTGCAATAACATTTACAACTCTATCGGGCGCATTCATTATTGGATTTTTTGTACACGAGGGCCCGTTTCCGTATCCACGTGCACCATTTCATCTTGGACGAATTGGACTCGTTTTTAAGAGCCGCGGGGTCCTTCTAGCCAGTGTTGGTTACTTTGGCCATATGTGGGAGCTGTACAAATGTGGGAATGGTTTCTGACATTTTCGCGGATGGCTTTTATTGAGCTAAATATCGACAATCCAAGTGCAGCATCTTTTTTTACATTTGCGGCAATTGGCATAGGTGCTTTAGGTTGTGTTGTTGGTGGAATTATGGGGGATCGATGGGGAAGAACTGCCACCACGAGTTTGATGATGTGTATCCCGGGTGCGTGCGCTCTGCTGGCCGGTTTTGTATACGATGGATCCTTATGGATGTTAATTGCTCTAGGCCTTATTTGGGGTTTCACCGTCATTGCTGATTCCGCTCAATTTTCTACAATCGTTACAGAGCTTAGCGACCCCATGTATGTTGGTACTGCATTAACCGTGCAATTAGGAATTGGTTTTATGTTGACGGTTGTAACCATTTGGCAATGGGTATTCTTAATATTAATTCCGGGCCCTTTAATCGGAACTGGCGCAATGTTGCTTCTACGAAGAATGCCTGAGGCAATAAAAATTGCGAATGGCAACAGATAGCATTCATACCTTCATTCGATTTAAAGCGTCTTAGGTGTAGCCCGAAGGTTCGAATCGCACAGTAATGAGCGCCCGGAGATCTCCATTTTTATGAAGATCTATTCCGGGGCTGCCGCTCTCCTAATTCAACTTGTTTGGCTACCAGGGCTATTCAGCCTTGATTTTTGAAGTTTTTATTATCTCTGAAAAATTTTGAACATCTTTTTTGACAAATGCATCAAGTGATTGTGGTGTTCCGCCAAATGCCTCTGCTGCTTGGAGTGAAAGCTGCTGAATTACATCGGGGCGACTTAATATTTCATTGACGTCTGCATTTAATTTTTGAGTTATTGCTGCCGGAGTTCCTGCTGGCGCATATAGAGCAACCCAAAAGACGCTATTAAATCCAGGAAAACCACTCTCCGCAACCGTTGGAACATTTGGTAGGTTTGGCGATCTTTTTTCGCTAGTAACTGCTAGTGCGCGTAAACGTCCAGAATTAATTAAGTTAATGGATGCGGTAAGCCCAGATACTAATACTGGAACTTGCCCAGCTAATACATCTGCAGAGGCTGGGCCGCCACCTTTATACGGTATATCAACCATTTTGATGTTTGCTGTAATTTTAAAATGCTCTCCTACGATATGTTGAAGTGATCCAGTTCCAGCATGGGCATAGCTAAGTGAGTCCGGTTTTTTTTTGGATGCAGCAACTATATCTTGAAGCGTTTTAAATGGCGTTTGTGGATTGACTGAAATCGCATTTGGCGTTGAAGCCAGACCAACTATTGGAACAAAATTCCCAGGAAAAATTTGACCCTTAGCACCTATCAACGCAGGATTTGCCGCGTTACCGCTGCTGGCGGCTAGGAGTGTATATCCATCATTTGGTGAGCCTGCAACTAACTCCGTTCCAATCATCGCATTGGCGCCTGGTTTATTTTCCACTACAACAGAGGTGCCCAGTTTTTCTGTCAACTTTTGGGCAATCATTCTGGTTAAAACATCGGTGCTTCCACCTGCTCCATAGGGCACAATTATTTTTATGGGTTTATTGGGGTAATTGGATTGAGCGTAGCTGGATGTCATATTCCACGATGTTAAAAGCGCTAAACCAAGCAAAATAACTTTTTTCATGTTGTCTCCATTAAGTATTTTTAAATAAATTTAACTATTTTTAATTTAATTGCAATGCCTCTAATTCAGAAACTTCATTTCCAGCAATTTGACCGCTGATGAGGCACTCCGCCAAATTACCGCCTGAAAGGTACAAAAATCCCCATATTGAGCCTATTTCGCCGGCAACATAGAGCCTTGGAATAACTTCATTAAATGTATTTAATACCTCCTGTTTTGTATTGTGAATGAGAGCGCCTTGGGTATTGGATACTACCGGCCAGATTTCTCCAAAATAGTAAGGGGGGGACTGAATAGGTAATCTAGTTTGGGATGGCCTACCAAACGCATCGTCATCATTTGATTTGCATAGGGAATTCCATTCTTCAATAGTGACTTGCAAGGCATCTGTAGGCACACCCATTAAATTTGCTAGTTCTTCTAGCGAATTCGCTTTCTTTAATATACCTAAACTCACTTCTTTAAGGTTGTCAGGACTCCATTCATAGCAATCAATATTAGGGTCGTTAATATACGCTTTTGCAACTGGATACATTTTTCGCCCATCTTCATCAAATAGCATATACGCAGGCAAATTTGGAAATCGATTTTTAGTGGCCTCATATTGATCCATATAGCGATGACCGGTATCGTGTCCATAAGGCTCATACTCATTCATGAAACGTTTACCATCTTTATTCACTAGAATCCAAGACATGCGGACATCTGTAGTTGTTGCATCTCTTGTCCAGTCAGGCAATTTTTTACTTCTGATACCAAAAGGATAGCTGGGATCGGAATGGCGAAATCCATAGCTGCCATGAAAATGCCACATATGACCAATATCTGCGCCCAGAGCTTGCGCCATTTTTATGCCATCCCCAGTGTTGCTTAAAGTAGCGGCAGGCAAAACAGGGTGAAGCTGCCAGAATTGCCGTTGCATTTCAATGCCCGCCTCAAATCCACCGCAAGCAAGAACTACCCCATATCGCGTTCCGATTCGACGGAGTTGATTGTCTACCTCTACTAGAAGCCCAGTAACAGTACCATTGTTATCGGTAATTAATCGCCTAACAGCATGGGAATAGCGTACCTCAATACTGTGCATTTTGACATTGTCATCAATAACCTTAAAGGCATTCGCGCCAGATTTGAGGGATTTTGCGCGAGGAAATTCTTTGGCTTGATCAAAACCAGGAATGGAATCGTATTCCATAAATTGAAATGCCTCGTAGCCAGGCAGTGGGTAATTTGCTGGTCGTTCGAGTATGGTTATGTTTGCATTATTTACTTTACCTAGTTCTTTTAATAATGAAGGAAGCTTTACCATTTCCTCTGAAAATTGATCTAATAAACATTCATCAATGGTTTTTTCATTAGTTGCTTTGAGATACTCAAAGGCTTTTTCCTTGTTTGTGGCAACCCTAAAGCCGCCTCCCGAGCAGATCGATATGCCTCCAGGAATACTCATTTTTTCAAAAATGATCGCTTGTCGTCCAGCCTTGGCCGACGCAATTGCAGTCATGCCACCTGCAAAGCCATATCCCACAATTGCAACATCGATGATTTCGTCAAAATGGTCTGACATAACTTGTGCGAAGGGAAATGCTGTCATCGATCGTTTCTCTTTAATAATAATTGTTCCGCGAAGCGGAACTTATAAATTTCATTAAAACTAATGTAAGATAAAAAAAATAGATTGACAAGTGTTTAATTGGATTTTAAAGTCTTTTTAACTAATAAAATAAGTTCTGCAATGCAGTACAAAAATAATCTAACGCGCAATCAAGTGATCGCTTCCGCCGCTGGCACCCTAGAGGTGCTGGAGGCAATTAGTAAATTAGGAGTACCTTCTTCTTTAGGTTCCATTATTTCTGCTACGGGAAGGCCCAAGGGAACCGTCCATCGTATGGTCTCAACCCTTGTCAATACCGGCTTTGTGAAGCAGGATGAAGCAGGCCACTATTTTTTGACTTTAAAAGCGTGGCGTATTGGATCGGTGGCAGTGCAGGCTTTAGATATTGCCGTTAAAGGAAGGCCGACCCTCAGTAAACTGGGTTCCGAAACTGGTGAGACTGTACATTTAGCAGTATTAGACCCCTCAGGCGGCGTTGTATATGTTTCCAAGGTGGAAAGTCCCAAGTCTATTAGTGTCCAAACCAGACTTGGTCAAATTAATCCTTCGTGGTGTACTGCAACTGGAAGAAGCATTATTGCCTTCAATGCCTTCGTTGCTCAAAAAGTTTTATCAGAAAAGCTTGAAAAGTTTACAAGTAAAACAATTGCCAGTCCTGCGAAGATAAAAAAATTACTCGATGAAATCAGAGTGCAGGGCTTTGCAGTCACATTAGCCGAGAACCATCCTGAAATGGGCGGTATCGCTGCGCCAATTCGGGATCACACTGGCGCGGTAGTTGCATCTTGTGGCGTTGCCATTCCAGCATTTCGGATGAATACAGAGCTCATTGATCGATTCATTCCTCTTGTAGTGGATGCGGCAAATACAATTTCAAATCTACTTGGGTGTACAACTACATTAATTGATAAGGAAATCTCCCATGCATGAAGAGACTTGTGACATTTTGATTTTAGGGGGAGGCGGTGCCGCTCTTTATGCGGCAATTAAAGCCCATGATGCTAACCCCAATTTAAAAATTGTATTGGCGAGTAAGGGCTTGATTGGCAAAAGTGGCTGTACGCGAATGGTCCAGGGTGGATATAACGTTGTTCTGAATTCAGAGGACTCGTTTGATAAACATTATGACGATACCTTACGGGGCGGTGGATTAATTAATGATCAAGAGCTTGCATGGACTTTGGTAACTGAGGCTCCAAACCGGATTATTGAGTTAGAAAATAAGTTTGGTTGTTATTTTGATAGAAATGACGATGGCAGCATCCATCAGCGCGCATTAGCTGGTCAGTCGTTTAATCGAACTGTTCACAGTGGTGATTTAACTGGTATTGAGTTAATGAATAGATTGCTTGAACAGGTATTAGTTCGAGATATCAAAAAACTGAGTGAAGTGCGTGGCATTGATCTGTTATTTGATGTCAATCAAGAAAGGGTTATTGGCGCTCTCCTCATGGACTTTAACTCTGGAGAATTAATTCAGATGAAAGCGAGCGCTGTATTGCTCGCAACTGGAGGGGCTGCGCCGTTATATAAATTTACACCGGCTTCGTTAGAAAAAAGTGGCGATGGATTAGCAATGGGCTTTAGAGCCGGCGCAGAAATGATCGATATGGAAATGATGCAGTTTCATCCAACAGGATTAATTGCTGGAGATTCTGTGATGACTGGGACTGTGCTAGAAGAGGGGCTAAGGGGTGCCGGTGGATATCTATTAAACGTGGATGGTAAACGGTTTATGGAAAATTATGATCCTGCCAAGATGGAGCGCTCGACGAGGGATCGCGTCTCTAGATCAAGTTATATGGAAATACGAGCTGGCAGAGGCACTCCTCAGGGTGGCGTCTTTTTAGATGTGAGGCATCTAGGAAAAGAATTTTTACTAAAATCCTCTCCGGGCATGTACAAAAGGTGCTTATCTGTCGGCTATGACATGGCAACAGATCCAATACAAGTCACGCCGACTGCTCACTTTCAGATGGGTGGAATACGAATTGACCCTCTGTGTCGAACTACGATTCCAGGCTTATATGCTGCCGGAGAAGATGCTGGAGGCGTGCATGGGGCTAATCGATTAGGTGGAAATGGAGTTGCCGAATCGATTGTGTTTGGAGGCGTTGCTGGTGAGGCGATGGTAAATGATTTGCAGACTCAATCGGCATTAAGCAATAAGGGCTTTGGCAATTTAGAGGAAATATCCCATAAATTAACCCCTTCTGATGGCAGCATCAACCCATTTCACTTGCGCAAGGAATTAGGCGAAATGGCGTGGGATCAAATTGGGATTATTCGTAGTAAAGGCTCACTTGAAATTGCGCAAACCAGTTTGGATAACTATGAAGACAAACTCAAGGCAATCGCAATACCAGAAAAAAGAGCAGGTAACAGCGCCTTGCATGAAAGAATGAATTTAGAAAATTTAATTTCAGTCGCAAAGTTAATATCTACATCTGCCGCATTACGAACCGAAAGTAGAGGAAGTCACTATCGGGAAGACTTTCCTGAAATAGATCAAGAAAACCTCTACAATATTTTTCTAAAAAGAGATAGTGACGGGGCAATTCATTCTGATAAGAGGCCTGTTAAATTCACTCGAAGAAACCCTGAGCAACTTCGTGGCGAAACTGTTATTCCTAAGGGAAATACGAATTTAGTGAACTCTAAGATGACCTCAGAGGTTTGAAATGCTAAGAATTTATTCAGCTAAAAATTGGAAATTTTTATTTCATCGGGTGAGCGGGTTAATACTGTTAATTTATTTCATACTGCATGTACTTTCAATATCTACCGCTTTACTATTTGGTCAAGAAGTATTTGATTCAGTAATGAAGGCCTTTCAATCCAACGCATTTCGTTTGGTGGAAGCTATTGTAGTTATTTGTGTATTGGGTCATGGGTTAAATGGGCTCCATATTATTGTCAGTGAGCGTGGCTGGTTTAGAAAAGAGCGGGATAGCAGATGAAAGAGACGTATTTAAGCGGCAACCCACTCGATCTCAAATTGTGGAGGCTACAGCGTAGCTCTGCAATTTTTGTAATAGTTTTGGTTGTTGCCCATTTGATTCTCCAATACATTGTTTTTAATGCGGATGCTATTTCGTTTCAAGAGGTATCGGATCGGATCAAAAGCGGGGTTATTCTAGCGGTCGATGTTGTTTTACTAATCTCTGTGTCTATTCACGGGTATCTTGGCTTTCGCAGTATCTTGCTCGACTATATTAATTCATCACGTCTTGCTTGTTTTATAACTTACACCATTTTATTTGCCATCGCTTCAACCATTCTGTATGGGTTAGTAGCATTGCGTGCGTTCATTTAAGGGAAGCCACATGTCAAACGTCGAGTCCTTTGAAATTACTTTAGAAGTATCAAGAACTGATAATGATGATCTTGCTTCATTCAAAGTTCCTGTTCCCAGTAAAAACAGTCGTGTGTTAGATGCCTTACTTTACGTTCGGCATAATGCGGATCCATCCTTAGGATTTCGCTATTCATGCCGTGCCGGTATGTGTGGGTCGTGCGCTGTTGTTGTTAATGGTAAAGAGAGTTTGGCATGCCAAACAACGATTGGCTCTTTGCAATCCAATGTCGTGCGTGTGGAACCAATGCGCGCATTACCGGTTTTAAAAGATGTGATGTGTGATATGGATCCATTTTTTAAAACCTTAACCAAATCCCATGCGGCTTTAGTGTCCAATGACCCTGATCGAAAAACACTCAGAATTATGCCGCCCAAAGAGAAAGTTCGAAAATTAATTCAGGATCAAAGCGGTTGCATTACGTGTGGCGCTTGTTTTTCCGCATGCGAATGGTCGGCCACTAAAGAATCGTATTTAGGTCCCTCGGCCATGAATCGAATTTTGATGCTAGCCCTAGATGAGAGAGACCTACTGGGAAAAAAACGCCTACGTGGAATTGCTACTGATTCGGGAATCTTTCGCTGTCATGGACTTGGGAGCTGTTCTACCGTGTGTCCGGTGGATATTCCCCTGCGAGAGGGGATGCAAAAATTAAAGAGTTTAATTAGCAAGGGTGATTTTGATTAATGCAAGCGCTTGACTTGAGCTTTGCTAATTCCGATTTAGTAGTTGGTAATGTGCCCAATTACTATGCACAACTTGAACCAAGCAAAATTGCACTTTACGATGGAAAAAAGTCAATTACGTATGGGGAGTTAAATAATCAAGTCGATATTCTAGCTTCTGCTTTAATTGCCTTAGGAGTGAAGCCGGGCGATATCGTAAGCGCATATCTGCCGAACTGCATAGAGTATGTCTTGGTAGTATTGAGTGTTGCGCGTGCAGGAGCGATTTTTTCACCCATCAACCCGCGTTATAAAAGGGTTGAAATTTCAGAAATACTGCAGCAGTCCCAGCCAAACGTCATCTTTACTAATGTGGAGCTAGCAGAAAATATAAAAGAAGTGCTTAGTGGCTGGACGGATAAACAACCTATTACTATCGAAATAGATGGCCAAGGTGCTGATGGCACTATTTCTCTAGAAAAGTTATTTACGGTAGATAAAATAAAAATACCAGCTTGCAGTGAGAATCAATTCTTTAGTTTGATGTTTACTTCCGGAACAACGGGAAAGCCAAAGGGTGCTTTAGCTACACATAAAGCTAGAATGATTTGGGTTATGAATGCAGCGATTCAATATGGCTTAAATAGTCAAGATATCTATTTAGGTACCATGCCCCAAGTCCATTCAGCAGGCTTAACCTTTACATTGATGCATCTTTATGTTGGCGCAACAGTACGTATCATGCCTCATTTTGATGCCGAAGAGTTTATAAAAATTGTTGAGGCCGAGGGAGTTACATCCTCCTTGACAGTTCCCACAATATTAACAATGCTAGTCGAGCAATTAGAGAAGAATAAACACGATTTAACTGCTACAAAGTTAAAGCGAGTTGTGACGTGCGGATCACCGCTTCCAGTAAATACCAAAATGCGGGTGCTTGACAAAATTAGCAGGCAATTATTTGATTATTATGGCTCTACCGAATCCAATAGCATGTCCGTTTTGCGTCCTGAAGATCAATTAAGAAAGCCAGAATCAGTTGGGCAGGCATTTCGTGGCGTCAAACTAAAAGTAATGAATATCCATAATGTGGAATGTTCGGCTGGAGAGGTGGGCGAGGTTTGGTGTATGAATCCTTCTGTGATGACTGAGTATCTGAACCGACCAAAGGAGACCATGGAGGCCTTCACAGATCGCTGGTATCACACTGGAGATTATGGTTTTTTAGATGAAGAGGGGTATTTACACCTTGCAGGTAGGCTGAATGATGTCATTATTAGTGGTGGCGTGAATATTTATCCTGCAGAAATAGAGCAGGTTTTAATGTCCCATCCTAATATTCTTGATGCTGCAGTAGTGGGGGTAGATGATCCCAAGTGGGGTCAAGCCGTAAAGGCCTATTTAGTAACCCGCGGTCATGTCAAAATTGAGATTGATGAAATACAAGCTTTTTGTGAAAAGCAGATTGCAGCATTTAAAAAGCCACGATATGTTGAGTTTCGGAATTTATTACCGAAAAATGCAGGTGGTAAAACTGTTAAGGCAGAGTTAACTGGAGTTCAGAATGTCTAATGCGTCAAATTCTTTATTGGTTTGTTCGGTTAAAGATCGAATTGCAGTTCTTACATTAACCGACCCTCCCAAAAGAAATGCCATGAGTCTTGCGTTACGAAAAGAATTGATGGCATGCTTGCAAAAACTGGAGTCACTTGATGAGGTAGATGCCATCATTATCACTGGTGATGGCGATAAATCGTTTTCAGCTGGGGCTGACATTAATGAGGTGGCTACGAGAACGCCCGCTAAGGAGCTCTCAATTGAAGCGCAACTTCGCCGCGAATTGCCCCGTCTGATTGAGACCATGCGGATACCTACGATTGCCGCAATTAATGGATATTGCCTTGGCGCTGGCCTAGAGCTGGCGTTAGCTTGTACTTTAAGAATCGCCTCTAATAATGCAATCTTGGGGCTTCCTGAAATTAATTTGGGGGTAATTCCAGGCAGTGGGGGTACTCAACGATTAATTCGCTTTGTCGGTTTGGGTAGGGCAATGGCATTAATTACGATCGGTGAACCCATTTCAGCAGATGAGGCTTTACGAATTGGTCTAGTCAATAAAGTGTGCTCCCCGGAAGAGTTGATGGGTGTGGCGCAATCATTTTGTAAGAAATGGCAAAGTAAAGGGCCAATTTCGTTGATGCTTGCACGGGATGCAGTGCTTAAGAGTTTTGATTTAGACTTGATGTCCGGAATCGATTATGAAAATAAATTATTTGCATTGGCTTTAGCAACGAACGAAAGAGATGAGGGGATTGCCGCTTTTAAAGAAAAGCGCCCTGCAAATTTTCGAAAATAATTTAATATTTTTATATCTTGAAAACGATCGCTGAACAATACGCTCATTTTTTAATTCAATTAAATTATCAGCAGATCCCGGATGACGTTCTCTTCAGTGCGAAGCGCCATATTCTGGATACGATTGGCGTAGCCATTCGCGGGAGAACGCATGAGAATGCAGTAAATTCTTTAAAGGGCTTGATTGAAGTAAATAAGAACCTACATTTCATACCGGTTTGGGGTTCTAAAATAAAACTGTCAACAGAGTATGCTGCTTTAGCCAACGGCATTGCTGCCCATTGTCTTGATTTTGATGATACGCATACCGATTCAATTCTGCATGGCAGTACTATCATTGCACCAGTTGTTCTCGCCTTAGGTGAGGAGCTTAATGTATCCGAAGAAGATCTTTTAACCGCATTTATTGGCGGCTGGGAGGTTGCTGCCCGGATCGGTTTAGCCTCCAAGGGAAGTTTTCATAAGAGGGGTTTTCACACAACGTCTATTGCAGGAATTTTCGGAGCTGTTGCTGCAGCCTCGAAGTTACTTCATTTAAGTGAAAATGAAATTGTTAACGCACTCGGTTTAGCAGGAAGTCAAGCTTCAGGAATCAATGAATACTTATCCAATAGCTCATCATCAAAAAGTATGCATGCAGGCTGGAGCGCTTTCTCGGGTATCGTATCCACTCGATTTGCGAAGAATGGGATGACTGGACCGCATTCCGTTTTTGAAGGTCGTGATGGTATTTTTAAAACCTATGGCATCTTCGATGAGTGTGATCTATCAATAGCTACTAGTTCATTATTTAAAACTTGGGAAACTACACGAATTTCTATTAAACCGTATCCTTGCTGTCACTTTGCGCATGCCTTTATTGATTGCATTGGTAGCTTACTTGAAAAAGGAATTCAGGCTGAATCCATTTCCGCTATTAAGTGCTATGTTCCAGAAATTGAACAGGCTCTCATTTGCGAGCCATTTTCTGAGAAATTACGTCCAGCAACTACGTATGGCGCTAAATTTAGCCTACCTTTTTTACTTGCTACCAAGTTGCTAGATAAAAAAATTAATCACCATACTTTTGTCTTAAACAATCTGAATAGAGGTGATGTTGAAGCTATTTCAGATTTAGTAAGCTATGAAAATGAGGACCCATCAATAACGATGTTTCCAAAAACATTTCCTGGGCACCTATCGGTAACTTTAAAAGATGGAAATGTTATCACTGAGCGCTTGGATATCAATATAGGACACCCTGATAATCCAATTTCTCAAGAGCTTTTACTAGAGAAATTTTATGATAATTGCAGTGGGTTAATCAGCGAACAAGCGATCAAAAATATTATGGATTTAGTGATGTTAATGCCTAAATCATCAATTAGAGACATCACCGCTGCAACGCAAATTACAGTCTAATTATTTTATATGGATGGAAACCAAAATGAAGTTATATGAAAATTATCAATACTTAAAGTTCGATCGGCCTTCTGAGCGAGTCCTCAGAATAACGATTAACAGACCTGAAAAATTAAATTCACTACCTTGGGATGCTCATGGCGAGCTTGCAAGAGTTTGGCTTGATGTTGATAAGGATAAAGAGACCAATGTTGCCATTATTTGTGGGGCAGGAAAGGGGTTTTGTGCTGGTGGTGATTTTGGTATGGTTGAAAAAATTATCAATGACTATGAAATGCAGGTAGAGGCCCTACGTGAATTTAGAGATCTTTGCTACAACATCATTAATTGCTCTAAGCCGATTGTATCTGCCATACATGGCCCGGCAGTTGGTGCCGGTTTGGCTGCAGCATTAATGGCTGATATTTCAATCGCTGCAAAATCTGCTAGATTGATCGATGGACATACTCGACTAGGCTTAGCCGCAGGCGACCATGCTGCGATGATTTGGCCTTTACTTTGTGGCATGGCTAAAGCGAAGTACTATTTATTAACGTGCGAACCATTAATGGGGGAGGAGGCTGAACGTATTGGCCTAGTATCCATGTGCGTGCCAGATGAAGAATTACAGGCTAAGGCAGAGGAGGTTGCTGCAAGATTGGCTAAGGGAGCGCAGCGGCCCATTCGCTGGTCTAAATATGCATTAAACAATTGGTTCCGTATGGCTGGGCCAATCTTTGATAATTCTGCAACTTTAGAGCTATTAAGTTTTAATGGGCCAGAAGTGAAAGAAGGATTAGCCTCATTAAAAGAGAAGCGGGATCCAAACTTTGATTTTAAAGTTTAGAGATCCTATTTGCTTGACAGATCCATTTCAATTTAAAGGAATAGCTGCTTGAGCACAAAATTAGTCTCCTTTGATGTCTATACTGCTCTTCTCGATATAGAGGGCAGTCTCCGGCCCGTCGCTCAGGAAACACTCGGCCTGAAAGCCGATGTTGCCACAGCATTCGTGCGTCTTTGGCGGACCAAGCAAATGGAACGCGCTGCCATCAGTAATTCACTTGGTGGGCGTCGCATATCCTTTGGTGAGTGTACGGCCATGGCTCTTGACTACTGCCTTGGTCGCCACAACATCAGAATTGGGGCGGATACGCACAGCAATCTGCTCTTTGCCTGGGATAAAATAAAACCATGGCCTGACGCCGAGGCAGCCATTGCTGCTGTCAAGGCTATGGGTTGCCAGACGGCGATCCTTTCCAACGGTGATCAGCGCATGCTCGAGGCAGTCGCTCTCAACTTTTCAGCACACTTGTTTGATCACATTCTTTCATCCGAAACGGCGGGTTACTACAAACCACACCCCTCTATATACAATCTGCCAGCGAGTATTCTTGGCATTTGCAAGGAAAATACGGTCCATATTGCGGGCAGCCCTAATGATGTCCTCGGTGCAATCGCGGCAGGTATCCCATGCATCTGGTCAAACCGCCACGGTGATCAAATCCTCGATCCCGCTTACCCGCCTACCCACGAAATATCAAATCTCACAGGTGTCGCTAACTTAATTGATGCTTAAGAGATGCTATAGTCCGCAGGTTCGACTCCTGCTGGGCAGGCCAATTACAGAATTTCTACGGTTTGGTTTTTGGGATCAATCCTTAGTTTTGAGCCATTTGGTATTGCTGAAGTGATATCACAATCAAAGCCACTTAACATGGCGATGCCACCATGAGCAGCTCCTTGGGCCAAGATTGGATTGACGGTATTAAAAATGATGGCAGAAGGACAAAGCCCCCGTTTTTTCATTTCATAGATCATCCAAGCGCTAGCCACGCCACCTTTAGCGGTATCTAAAACTAAGATTTTATTGTTGTAGGCCTCGCCAAATAATTTATGTGTCGGCCTTGAAAAAACCCCATTGATTCGGTCTAGGTCATAGCGCGCTGAAAAGCCATCATTCGCTGTCAGGCAAACTCCTTCTACGACATCACCTTGAGCATGCTTTGCTTTAAATACTTTACTCATGCGAGACTCCCAGTTTCGGCTGCGCGTACACAATCTTCCATTGAGGCTAAGATCGGTGTGTACCCATAGCCACCTAAGATGTTTACCATCTTGGCGCTATTAGTTGCTAAGCGTTTCCAGCCATTCGCCTCAGCAATTTCTCTGGCATAGGATTGGTAAAAACACATGCCAGCAAAGACTGTGCCTCCCGCCGATTCAATGAGTTCGGTATAGCCCATTCGATCTGAGTCCGGCTTCACTTGAGGGCTAGTCACTGCTAACAAAGGCTTTTTAAATTTCTTACCAGCGCAGAGTTCGGCAACCGATTTCATCTCCAAAAGACTCAGTTGGGGTGCTGAGAACACAACAACGTCAATTTCATCGCTTACACGATAAGATTTCTGTAAAGCCATGACATCGGCTTGTGAGATTTCAACGATTGGTAAATGATCAAACTTTAAATCCCTCGCATGGATTGCTTCAGGAGTAATCCCTAAGATATGAAATAGGGCGGATGATCCAAAGCTAGCCATTGCTGCACCGAAATGTTTGAGTGAATCCGACCCAGGGCGACCTTCAATACCCTCAATCACGGGTACAGACCAATAATTTCCAGATTTGCGTCCGATGAGTCCACCCAAGGCGCCCCATTCATTGAGTGAAGTGGGTGTCCAAGAAACTCGAAAACGGTGGGTTGGCTGTCGGTGTGTATCTAAGTGATACCCATAGCGCGGTGTTCGACCGGTTAAGCCGGCCGATAGGGCAGATGGGCCGCCCTCAAAATTCGAGCGGGCCCCACAGATACTATTGGAGTAGATCACAACACCAGTGTCACCAAAAGCGACATGTTCACCAAAAACTGGAGCCATGATGGTTTGGTAGTTGATGCAGGTATCAGTCATAGAGATACCCATTTTGACGAAAGCCGCAATCGCCCGGCGCTCTAAAGAAAGCATCGTTTCGGTTTGACCTAATTCCTTAGCTTTATTAAAGTCTGTACCCCGAGGATCGGTAATCGTAGGAATGCGAACCACTCGCTCTTTTGAAGGGTGCTTGGCTAACATTTCAAGCCAAGCAACACCTGCCACCCCAAGGCTTTCCGTGTCAGCCATGATGTGTGCTTGTGAGACCGGTACAAGATCTTCGGCGCCAAAAAATTCGCCAACTTTAATTTGATGTTCGATGGCGATCTTGCGAACTGGCCCCAATTCGCCAGCAAGCATGGCTTTTTCTTCAGCATTAAGTTTCATAATTTTTCTTTAATCGAGTGATGCCCCAGAATCACGTACAGCAATTGCCCACTTCGCGATTTCTCTGGTTTGGAAATTGCTAAGCGATTCTTTAAAGTTTGTATTGGGTTGAACACCTACGTTGCCAAGTTTTTCTTTGTATGCTGCAGACGAGGCAATTTTCTGAACTTGAGTAGTTAATGTATTTGTTACATTTTCAGGTAATTTTGCTGGACCAAATACTGCCCACCATGCTGTGGATTCAAAATTAGGATACCCAGATTCAGCAACTGTAGGTACATTAGGCAAAAGTGGTGAGCGAGTTTTGCTCGTGACTGCTAATGCTATTAGCTTACCTGATTGGATGTGGGGAAGGACCGACTGGATGGGGTCAAACATGAGCGGAATTTGCCCACCAAGTAAATCAGTGACTGCAGGTGCGCTACCTTTATAGGGAATATGCTTAAGCTTTGTTTTGGTGGCTGTTTCAAATAAAGCACCTGTCAGATGACCAGGGGTTCCATTGCCGGCAGTTCCAAATGCGATAAAGTCAGGTTTTGCCTTAGCTTCTTTAATAAGGTCTGCTAGGGTCTTAATATTGCTGTTAGCTGGAACCGCTATCACTAAAGGGGCGCTTGCTACCAATGCAATCGGCGTGAAGTCTTTAGTCATATCGTAGGGAAGCTGTCGATATAGGCTCCCGTTAATTGCATGAGTCCCCACGGTTCCGACCATGATGGTATATCCATCAGGTGGTGATTTAGCTACAAAATCAGCTGCAACAGAGCCACCAGCACCGCCTTTATTCTCGACAATAATTGATTGCTTCATAGACTCACCCAACATCTGCGCTAAAGGTCTGGCAACAATATCCGTTGGACCCCCAGGCGGGAAAGGAACAATTAGTTTGATAGGTTTGTTTGGGTAATTCTGAGCGATTGTTAATCCACAAATCCAAGACAAGACGAAGGAAAGTATTAATTTTGAAAAATTTTTCATGGCCACCCCCCTTAGTTAAGAGAACAGAACCAATGTAATCGTAAAAAAATATAATGTAAATTAATATTTTTTAATATTTAATATAAGAAATGCTTATAAATAACCGTATAGATCTTCGTCTTCTTCGCAGTTTTATTGTGCTTGCTAAATCAACGGGTTATGTCAAAGCAGCTGAGATTCTCAATCTTTCCCAATCTGCGTTGTCACAGCAGATGAGGGATTTAACTAATGTTCTTGGGCAGAATATTTTTGAAAAGATAGGAAGAAAATCAGTTTTAACGTCCTTTGGCAAAGATCTACTAAGTCAAGTCGAGCCAATTGTTGGCAATCTAGATGAAGTACTTCTGACATTGAGAAACAACTCAAATAAGGCTGCTGGAGTAATAAATATTGGTGCAACCAATACCTACTTAAAAGCCCTTGTAATTCCTGCATGTATTGATCTGTTTTTAACAAATCCTGAAATAAAAATAACTCTTAAGGCGGGGTCAGCCAAAAACTTAATAGACGACCTTAATGAAGGCGGAATTGATATTGGAATTTTGCCAGATGACTATAAGACACAAAATTTGCAACATCAGTTTTTATTTAGAGAGCATTTTTCAGTAATCGGAAAAACTAAAAATTTAAAAAAATTTCCAAATAAAATTAATTTAAAGATGCTTGAGGCAGAGGAGTTGGCCTTACTCAACAAAAATTTTTTAATGAGACAAAAAATTGATTTTCAATGCAAAAGTGATGTTGTATCTCTAAATGCTAGGCTTGAAGTATCATCAATGGATGATTTAATCCAAATTGCAAAAACAGGTAAGGTAATTGTTATTGGGAGCCCGGTAGCTTGTTATGGTGAGAAAGATTTGGTTAGCCTGGAAATCGAAGGTAATCACTTATCTCGTGACGCCACAATTTATTGGCGTCAGGGAGCTCATCAAACCATTGCGATGAAAAACTTTATTCAATTGATAATAGAAAAAGCCAGCCATTTTTAGTCATTTTGGTTGAAATTTTGAACATTTTTCAGCTATCTTATGATTCTTTTTCAGGAGTACTTAAGAATGTCGGTTTTACCGACAAACGCCTGCAGACATCACGAACCCGACATTGAACCCCATCCAACGCCACGACCACCCCTGTTTTGATGAATATCCCAAACCTACCCGCTGTATGTCATTGTTGAACATTGTGTTCCGCAGATTTACCAGCCCTTCTAAGCCGTAGGTCGCAGGTTCGACTCCTGCTGGGCAGGCCACTCAATGGAAATCGCTACTGGATCGATTGGGCCGATTGTGATCCGGATTGGTCACCCATGAGACCCGTGGAGGTGGGGCGGAGATACCGCGTGAGATCCAGGTGACTATTGGCATCTAATGGAAGTCGATGGAATTTGTCGGGAAACCCGATAATCAAAAAATAACCAGTTACTTTGCAAGATACAGATTATGGTAACTTAGTGGAATACGCATAATCAAGGAAAAATTTCATGCTAGTCAATAAAAAATATTGGATTACCTTAGTTTCTATTTTTGGAATTTTTATTGGCAGTCCATCATCGTATGGTTCCGATAGTAATAAAAGCCCTCTGCCACTAGCTTCACCTGCATCACAGGGTTTTAGTGCGGAGGGCTTAAAGCGAATTGATAATTTTTTTGCAGAGGAGATTGCTTCTAGTCGAATGCCAGGAGCTGTTCTTGCAGTAGCAAAAAATGGTAAGTTGGTGATCTATAAGTCTTATGGATACCTTGATAAAGCCGGCAATAGGCCCATGACAAATGATGCTATCTTTAATTTGGCATCTATGACCAAAACGATGACTGCTGTTGGCGCTCTAACATTCTATGAGGAGGGTCGGTTGCCACTCAATGCACCTATTTCTAATTGGTTTCCACAATTTAAAGAGATGAAGGTGGGAAAAATTAGTGATGCAGGATCCTTGTCTTTAGTACCAGCAAAAAATCCAATCACGATTCAAGATTTAATGCGGCACACCAATGGACTCACCTATGGCGGTCGAGGAAGTACTCTTATTCATAAACAGTATCCAGCTGGCTCTGCACCAGCTGCTTTTCAATATGACGGCACACAGTTTATTGAGAAAATGGCTTCTGTACCACTTTTATACGAGCCGGGAACAGTTTGGGATTATGGTTTTGGTTTGGATGTGCTAGGACTCATTGAAGAAAAAATTGCTGGTAAAAGTCTTGATGGCGTTTTGCGTGAACGCATTTGGAGTAAGTTAGATATGGTTGATACAGGGTTTGACGTTCCCGTTAAGAATAAGTCGAGGATTGCTCAACCCTTACCTATTGATCCTTTAACTGGAAAAGTGCAATCAATTCCTATATTGAAAGAGAAGGTGAAATTTGATTGTGGCGGATCTTGTGCATACTCTACTGCAGCTGATTACATTCGGTTTGGTCAAATGTTATTAAATGGCGGAATTTTGGATGGTAAGCGAATCCTATCGCCTCAAACAGTTGCATTTATGACCGCAGATCATTTAGGAAGTGAGATCAAAAATAATGTTGCCCTCACAGAGCCTGGTCGTGCCGGTTATGGATTTGGTTTGGGCGTTGCTGTTAGAAAAGAGCGTGGTGTAGCAGCAATCAATGGAAATATCGGTGACTTCACATGGAATGGCGCTTATGGAACAATTTTCTGGGCAGATCCTGTTGAAAAGATGGTTGTAGTGATGATGGGGACCGCTACTGGCGAAATACGTAAAACCCATCGTGAGCAGGTTAATGCATTAATCTATGGGGCACTTAACAAATAGAACTTAGATAATAAAAAAGGGGGATAAAAATGAGCAATCAACGACGTAATTTTTTAAAAGTGTCTGCTTTGGCAGGAGGGGCCGCATTAACGGCGCCATTGGTGATCAATCAGGCAGAAGCTGCAGGCCCTGGAGCAGGAGCCATTCGGAACACAAATCCCGAAATGGTAAAAAATATGACAGTGTTGAACTACAAAGATGGTAATCAGTACATTTTAGGAGTAAAGACTGACAAAGGCATATTACAGGTTGCCAAGGCTGCAAAACAATTTAAAGTCAAGGCACCTGTTACAACTGATGATTTAATTCAAAATGGTGATCAAGGCCTTTCTAAATTAGTTAGCCTGGCCATGACCAAGGGTAAGAATGATCTATTTTTAGATGAATCTAAGGTGGAATTTGCTCCTGCGATTACCAATCCAGAAAAAATTATTTGTGTTGGCTTGAACTATGCAAAGCATGCAAAAGAAGTGAATCAGCCGCTACCTAAACTACCTATTCTTTTTAACAAATTTAATAACACCCTAAATACCCATAATGGTACTGTAAAGGTCTCAACAGTTAATGCCGAAAAGTTTGACTACGAAGCAGAATTGGTAATTGTGATGGGAAAGAGGGCTTATAACGTCAGCGAAGCCAATGCCCTATCCTATGTTTTTGGTTATGCAACAGGACAGGACTTTACTGCACGTGATCTTCAGCAACGCAGCAGTCAATGGATGATTGGAAAAACAAATGATGGATTTGCTCCAATCGGACCATTTATTGTTACCGCAGATATTGTGGGTAATCCCAATCAGTTAAAGATTGAGCAGTATGTTAATGGAGAGGTCAGACAATCATCGAATACTAATGATATGGTCTTTAACTGCGCCCAGATTGTAAGTTATGCATCAAGCATATTTACTCTTGAGCCTGGGGACATCATTTTCACTGGGACCCCGGAGGGAGTAATCAGTGGTTATCCAAAAGATAAGCAAGTTTGGTTAAAGCCGGGCGATAAGCTGGAAACTCGTATAGAAAAATTAGGCAACCTGAAATTTAGTCTTACCTAATGCAGTAGAAGGTAAGCAGCCCCCTGCTAGTAAATGCCATGACCGTAGATATGAGACTCCACCCAACGCCATGCCCACCCCTGTTTTGACGGACACCCGAATCAGGGCACTGCGAGTTATTGTTGAGTATTGTCTAAAGCAGATTTGAGAGCCCCGCTAAGTCGTGGATCGCAGCTTTCAGAGTCGTCATAGATTTCAGTATTGAACTTTTGCCAAAAAAAGCCACCCCGAAGGGTGGCGTTCAAACAGAGACAACATCATGCTATGAAACCCTGACATAGCATATCCATCATATTAGCAAACGATAAAACCGCAAGTATTTTCTAATCACAGCAAGCGTCCCGATAAAGGACGCTTGAATTTGTCGGTTTTCCCGACACGCACCTGCAGATACCATGCCCTCAACATCTGACCCCCCAACGCCACGTTGATCCTTGTTTTGAGGGACACTCAAAACCTACCCACTGTAAAGTATTGTCGTATATTGCTTTCTAAAGATTCGCCAGCCCTTCTAAGCCGTAGGTCGCAGGTTCGACTCCTGAAGCGAGATTCGAACTATTTTGCTGAGCGTAACTCAAAAAATTAACATTCAAATCAGTTAAAAAATTTGATAGTAACGAGCATTTTTTAACAACCGCGATTATCTCACTTATTCTTTTGCAATCATTTTTAATATCCTTAATCTACTCAACGATTAACATCCTTAAAATAACGTTTTTTTAGTAAGAAATGTTAAAAATTTTTTGCAAAGTAAAAAATTCCTCAATTAAATCGGTTATTAACAAACCAACTATCATTAATTGGGAGTGATATTCTGTAATTTTTGCTCTTTTAGGTAGTTAGAAATTTTTTCTAGAAGGGTGGAAATATCTTTCTGCACCACTTCAAAATTGCTGCTTGGTTCTCGAGTGATCTCATCCATATAAATTGGTCGCCGAATTTCGATTTGCATGCTGTGTCTATTTTCTTTTGGCTTTCCAATATTGGCTATGAGTTGCATACCCTTATAGGGGTCATTGCGAGCTACAGAGTAACCCATTGATCTTAGATTATTCTCAATCAGATCCATAAATTCAGGTTCGCAAGTTGTGCCATCACGATCTCCAAGTACGAAGTCAGCAAGTGGATGCGGAGGATTTTTTATTTGCAATCTTTCATAAGCATTATTTGGCATTGAATGAAGGTTTAGATGCCAGACACCCCCGAATTGCCTTACTTTTTCTTCAATAGCATCATTGAGGGCGGCATGATATGGAAGATAGTATTGATCAATTCGATTTCTAACTTCCGCAATACTTAATTGACGGTCATAGATTGGGGTGGTCGCATTAAGCTTACGCCAAATCAATCCAAATCCTAAGCGACTTTTTTCAGTGGGCTGCAAGGGTTCTGGCCATACCTCATCAAGTAATAGTTGATCAATATCATTTAAGGTCCGATTTAGATCAATATAGGTTCTCGGAAACTTGGCCATTAGTAATGACGCGCCTACATTCGGGGTGGCTGACCATAGTTTGTCAACGTGCGTATCTTCACCAGATCTCAATTGTGCATGAGATAAGACATGATCAAAATCGTCTGGATACATGGTGCCACTGTGTGGAGAATCACAAACTAAGGGAATTTGAGGGGCCTGTGCTTCAAGAAGAACATATGGCGTTATGGTGGAGGACATGGGATCAGTCAACTTGTATTTTGGCAATCTTGGCGATGCGTTGATATCGGTCTATCGCCTGTTGGATCTGGGTTGCAAATTCTGCAGGCGTACCGGGAATCGCTATCGCGCCTGATTCATCTAATTTTTTGATTAGAGCAGGATTTTTCATGGCTTGAAGAATGGCTTTGTTGAGTTTTGTGATGACGCTTGGTGGAGTACCTGCTGGAGCCACAATGCCAAACCATCCTCCATTACCCATTTGTGGATATCCCAATTCTCCATAGGTAGGAACATCAGGGAGTGTTGGCGAACGTTTGTCAGAAAGTACTGCAAGAGCGCGTAAGCGACCAGCTTTAATGTGCGGTAGCGCTGAGGGGAGGTTATCAGTGATAGCATCCACCTGGCCTGCTAAAGCGTCATTCATGGCCGCGCCTGCGCCTTTGTATGGCACATGCAATAAGCGTATATTTGTAAGAGCAGCAAAATATTCCACATTAGCGTGACCCAATGAACCGGTGCCCGGACTAGCATAGCTGTACTTATTTGGATTGGCTTGTGCTAGCGCAATAAATTGCTGCATATTATTTGCTGCAACTTTGGGATTAACGGCAAATACACTAGGGGTAGTTGCAATATTGGTAATCGGGGAAAAATCTTTAATAGGATCGTACTTTAATTTATTGCCATAGACTGCGGAATTAGCACCATGGGTACTCATAGTGGCCATTCCAAGGGTGTATCCATCAGGCTTGGACTTTGCTACATACTCCATTCCTACTGAGCCACCTGCACCCGCACGGTTTTCTACGATGATGGATTGACCCAATTCTCGTCCGGCATATTCAGCAATGAGACGAGCAGCTAAATCAGTCGAGCCACCAGGCCCGAATGGAACAATCAACTTGATTGGCTGATCAGGAAATCTTGATTGGGCCGATGTTAAATGACTATTTAGAATAAATAGCATTGCAATAACGATTTTCAGTGTTCGAAACATATGCATAAGAAATCTCCATTAGTCTGAAATGGGAAGGTTTCGTGTACCTGTTTTATAGCATTAATATTTAATAATAAAGTGGATTTTCAAATCAGAAGGTCTCATTATTGACCTTATGGCTATTAAACCCCCGGGCTTGGCTGTGTATTTTCGATATTCTGTGGCCATCTATTTGCATTGTCATTGAGGTTGGTAAGGAACATCACTACATATTAAAGTCGTTTTATTTTGTCGCTTTAATCGCACCTGATTCCCAACGGTCCTATAAACGGACGCTCATACCTCAAGCGGTCCGCCAGCGTAGATCATCCTGACCCATTGCAGTCTAATAGATCATCAATTGTCACCAACAGTCACCACATTTCACCAACACAAATAGAAAAAGCCCCTAGATTTCTCCAGGGGCTTTTGTATAACTGGTGGGTCGGGCGAGACTCGAACTCGCGACTAACGGATTAAAAGCCTATGGCGGAAGATAAATCTCACTCAATTAATTGTCGATTTGTTAATAAATGATGGGGGTTTTGGTCTGATGCTAATGTTTTTCGCGGATTCATGAAAATTGAGCATAATTGAGACAAATTCACTGGCATTAGGTAAGATTGAACTGCCTTAAAAATGAGCAATTACCACTTCTAAGCCGTAGGTCGCAGGTTCGACTCCTGCTGGGCAGGCCAAAATGTCAGGGTGCAAACCGGT
>Ga0214921_10003633_pt1 | contig 23412 bp, 2 predicted proteins | sample LL1505_MetaG_FD_177992 | JGI IMG/M metagenome (GOLD analysis project Ga0214921, IMG submission 177992) | Freshwater microbial communities from Lake Lanier, Atlanta, Georgia, United States - LL-1505 | ecosystem: Environmental > Aquatic > Freshwater > Lake | place: USA: Georgia | collected 2015-05-28
TCCACCGGGACCTCCACGGCCACCGCCTCGCCCTCAAAGACGCCCACCTCCTCTCCAAGTGTGTCCCCAAGCGACTCCTCGACCAGCACCTCGTCCCGGACGTCCACCCGAACTGGGACCTCCACCGCGAGTGCGAGTGGAAGCCCCAGCACGACGTCAACCCCCAGTGAGACCGCCACCAGCACCGGGTCCGCAACAGGGACCAGCACCGGCACCGGGTCCAGCACCGGGACCTCAAGTTCCACTGGTACCTCCACGGGAACGTCCACGTCCACTGAGACGGCGTCCCCTAGTGTGACACCGTCACCCAGCACCCCCGTGTGGCCTTTGTCCGCCTCGGGACCCCTGGAGGTCCCCCCTCCCGAGGGACTGCCCTCCTGGCGAGCTGCCGCCTTCTCCCTCGCGGCCGTCCTGGACTGGACCCCCAGTCTGGGGGGACGCAGCGTGATTCTCACTACCCCTGCCCCCCCAGAGGACCTGTACGTCAACGGCATGTCCGGCTTCTACGACGACGACCTGTACCGGGACTTCTCCCTGGAAATCACCGTCTTGGGCACCGAGGGCTGCTTCGTGTACGTGTCCCTGGACGTCAACGTCGACCCGGCGGTGCTGACCTTCGTCGTTGGGGACCGCAACGGGACCTGCACAGTCACACTCCCAGGCTCCCTGTTCCAGTTGTACGACATGGACACGGGGACCATGTGGGAGGTCTCCACCCCCATCGCCCTGTCCTGGGTCGCCCCCAGTCCCAGCCCCAGCCCCAGTCCCACCAGCTCCATGACCCCCAGTGTGACTCCCAGCCCCTCTCCCTCCAACCGGCCCTTGACCGTGGGCATCATTGCCGTCCCGCGGCAACGGGACGGGGTCGCGGTGTTCACCCCCCACACCACCGTCACCATCGGGTACCAGTTCAACGTCCCCGTGACCCTGCCCGGGTTCCTGGAGTCCGCGGAGGGCATTCTGGACATGCCCGGGTGCACATACGTGCCCTACTCCTGGGTCCCCGCCGAGGACGGCTTGAGCGCCTCCCTGGCCTGCACCCCCGACGACGTCACGGACACCCTGCTGGGCATCGTGCACCGAAACGCCTTCGTGTCTGCAACGGGCGTTAGGTCCCAGCCCTCCAACACCATGCCCCTGTACTTCACCGCGACGCCGGTCATTGAGTGTACCGCCACCTCGGGGTTTGCCACACCGGTGGACAGCGCACCCTGGACCTGGGACGGGCAGTCCATTACTTGCACTGCTACCTGGCCCATCCAAGTCACCCCCGTGAACGCCACCGGGTGGACCTTTGACATCCACAGTGACGACCCGGTGGACATGGAGGTGGTGTCCGTGACCAACGTGGACGTGCGTCGGGGTGGAGACCCAGAGGGTCCCTTTGTTACCGTGTCCACCGTGGTCGCGGTGCCGACGTCCCCCCTGGGCCCGCGCACGTCCATGGACGTGGCCATCGTTGACGGTGCAGCAGTGGACGCGTACCTGACCGCGGTGTCCGTCACGGGCAACGCCACCGAGACCGTCACCGAGAGCACCATCGACGGCACCACGGGCACCCACACCGCGACTCCCAGTGTCAGCCCCACGCCCAGTCCCGCGCCACTCATCGTGGCCCTGGGAGCCACCAGCGACATGATTGACAACAGCTGGGTGCAGGAGGGGGCCTTTGTCACTGTCTCCGTGGGCTTGTCCATGGGAGTTCTGTTACCCATCGAGGACCCTGGCGACCTGGCCCTCTTTGCTGCTGTGACCAATTGCGACTTCGTGCCCGGGTCCTGGGAGCTGCAGGGCACCATCGTGTTCAGCGCCTCCCGGTCTGGCAGCGCCTCTGTCACTCCCAGTGTAACCATGAGTAACACTGGGAGCAGCAGCTCAAGTACCTCCGAGACCCCTTCTGCCTCCAGGAGTAGCACCGGGACCGGGACCGGGACCCCCTCAACCAGCCCCTCGACTACTGGAAGCACGACACGGAGTCGAACTGGGACTCCCTCAACGAGTCCCTCCACAACTGGCACCGGGACCGCCTCCAGGACCCCGAGTACCAGTACCATCACCAGCGCAAGTGCCACGTGTTCCATGTTACCCTACCGTCGTCTGGTGCCTGTCACCGCCAGCGCCACTCCAAGTTCCAGCCCCTTGTGTTTCGTGTACACGAGGCGGGCCCTGAGCGCCGACGACGACCCCGATGACGACTACGTGCGGTCCGTTGAGGCGGCTGGATACGCGACGGCCACTGGGTACACCTTCCAGTGCGTGGCGGGCCCCGGCACCTCTGGGGCCTCCTTCCTGGTCCCTGCAGGGTCCTTCGTCAGCGTCGATGGCGACGTCGCCAACGGAGAGTCCAACACCGTGGTGCTGGACCCCGCCCCCAGTGCAACCCCGTCTCCCAGTTCCAGCGGCACCGAGTCGCCGTCCGTGAGCGAGAGCCCCAGCAGCAGCCCCAGTCCCAGCTCGGCGCCCTTCAGTGTGGCCATCACCCTGGGCACACCCGACACTGGGTTTGACAAGTGGCGCCGCGGCACCAATCTGACCATCACCTTGGCCATGTCCAGGCTTGCGTGGGTGCCCTCGGCCGCGGACGCAGACCTCCTGCCCACACTAGTGACCATTACCAACTGCGCCCCGGACCCCTCGTCGTGGTCAGTGTCGACCGCTGAGCCCAGTGCCACCCCGAGTCCCAGTCCCAGTCCGTCGTCCCTGCTGGGGCGGTTGCGACGCATGCTGGGCTTTGGGTCCGACGCCGGCTCGGACTCAAGCTCCAGCTCCAGCTCCAGCTCCAGCTCCGGGGACGCCTTGGTGATTGCTACCCAGGTGTCCTTCCAGTGCACGCCGCCCCTGTTTGGGACCCCTGACATCAACGTTAGGGTGTTGGAGGGCTCCTTCCAAAGCCAAGCAGAGGGCAACTGGAACCCGGTCACCACCTTCTCCACCGCCACCTTCTACCCCGAGGCCCACTTGGCCGCCCGTAGCCCCGACGCCAGTGCAGACAACACCATGGACGGCACCCCGTTCCGGGTCACTGTCAACTTTACGACCCAAGTCCTGTCCCTGTCCCTAGCCTCCTTCCAGGTCACCGCCTGGGTCCCGGAGGGCGCCGACGATGACGGCACCACCGTCCCCGTGACACTGGACGACCCCGCGGACTTGACCCAGGACGTGTTCTCCGTCTTCTACTCCGACATGGACTCCTACCTCGTCACCAGGGCGTACCTGTGGGTCCGCCACCTCGTCCCGGGGGCCGTCTCGTACAACGTGACTTTCTTGGAGGGGGGTGCCTTGGACGCCATGACCGCCGCCCGAGCCGCCCCCGCGTGGGTCACCGTGGGTGTGGAGGCACCCAGTGCCTCCCCCAGTCCCAGTGCCTCGGAAAGCCCCAGCGAGTCCCCCAGTGTGACTCCTTCCCCGTCCCCGTCTCCCAGTCTACGGCCTCTGACGGTTCGTCTGTCCACGACCCAGGCCACGTACACGTCCGGGACCAGAGGCGAGCTCCTGGTGTTTGCCGACTTTTCGGAGGACATTTTTCCGGACAACACCCATGCCTTTGCCAGCACAGAGGGCACAGGCGGCATTTTCTCCGTGGAGGGCTGCGCCTTCCCGTACTTCACGGTGCTGACTCCGTCCCTGGTGTACCTGGAGTGCGAGCTGGAGGACGCCCAGGACGCCTGCTTCTGGATCGAGGACTGGACCGTGAGGGCGGTGGCCACCCGGGTGTTTGCCACTGCCACCCGTCGCTACTGCGTGTCCTACCAGCCCCAGCCCACCTGGGTGGGGTTGCCCACTCACTTCGTTTCCGGCGAGGCGGCGACACTCACCCTGGGCTTTGCCGGCGTCGTGGACAACTGCACGGGCCCCGCCCCCTACTTCACCGTCCCTGGGACCGACATTGTGGTCACGGGTGTCCCCACGTACATGCTGGACGACGAGGGCAGCTCTCGGTCCAGTTGGCCAGACCCCGACCCCGTGGAAACCAACTGGGCCTCCACCCTTCAAGTCGTCTTTGACATGGGGGGTGTAACCCAGGACGGCGTCCTGGTCGTCCCGGCCGGCCTGTGCGTGGACAACGCCACCAGGGCCTCCACCATGGAGTTGGAAACGAACTGGACGTGGGCAAGCCCCAGTCCCAGTCCCAGACCTAGCCACAGCCCCAGTCCCAGCTCGTCTCCCATGGGAGGGCCTTGGGCACCAGGCCTTGCGACGGCCACCACACCGTACGTGTCCACGGTACCCTTTGAGCCCACGTACGCCGTCCTGAACGTGTCCTTCCCGGACATTCCAGACCCTTGGGCCTCCTCCTTCGACCCGGACGTCGTCTTCCGGGTTCTCAATGCAACGGTGGTCAGCGTGGACTTCCCAGGCGACAACCCCCTTGTCATGATGGTTACACTGGAAGTGGATGCGGAGGCTCCCACGTACTCCTTTGAGGTGGTGGGCGGTGCATTCACCCTGCCCACGGCCAGGGGGGCCGTCAACGTCCCCATCATCATGGCGGGCGGAGTGGGTGTCCGTCCCTTGGTGACACTGCTTGGACTGGACAGCAGCACCTCTCCAGCCCTCATTCCGCGCCTGGGCTACCTTGCTGCCTTCGTCAAGTTCCGGGCAGTGGTCCAGCCCGCCCCCGTGTTCAACCCCTTCGTGGCAATCCGGTCTCGGGGGCGCACCCCCGACCTGAGCACCAGGGTAGAGTTGGACATCGGGCCCGCGACATTCTTGTCCTACGAGAACGGGGAGGACGAGGACGGGGTCGCTACCACAACCGTGGAGTACGGCCTTGATGTCATGGGCCTGGACTTTGACGTCTACGTTGGACTGCGGCCGTGGGTCTTTGCCCGCAATGACACCACTGCGGGAGTCGAGTTCCAGGTGGGGCCCTCTTCCTGGACCCTGGCTCGAGCAACGGACCAGGGCCCCACGTCCATCACCCTCACTGGCTCCACGGTCCTGAACGTGACCATTTCCACCTCTGGGCCCATGTCCCTGGGCGGGGAGGTGGACACGATGCACCTCCCCGAGGGCGTGTCCACCTCGGGGTGCATTTTCTCCCCAGGGTCTCTGGTGGTGCCCTCCTCCCGGACCCTGAGTTTCTTGTGCGCCCAAGACCCAGACTCGGAGTCCCACGTTGCCACCGCCACCGTGGACTGGAACTGGGTGTCCACAGTCGTGTCCACCATTGACAACGACGACCTGTACTATGCCCACGGAGACGACGACTCCGCGGAGGCAAACTACGACCTGGTCACTGTTACCGTTGGCGCACCAGGGGCCTCTGCCTCCGCGGACTTCATGCCTCGAGGTGTCATTTCAGGAGGCGCGGTGGACGTCACCCACCCGGGCATGATTAACGACGGGCTCGCGACCGTGTACATCACCTTCCAGGCCCCTGTGTACACCCTGACCAGCGACGAGGTTCGGGTGTCTCGAGGTGCCGACGGTCCCCAGCTCACCATTCTGGACTGGGACTGGGAGATTCTGCCCACCACCATTTTCACCTTCACTGTTGACTGCAGCGAGTTCGGTACCTCGACTCGGGCCCTAGTCATTTCCATTGCTGCTGGGGTGTGCACGGACGGCGGCACTGGGGCCCCCAACGTGGCCTCCATCGCCGTGTGGCCCTGGCACGCATCCAGTGCCTCTCCCAGTCCCAGTTCCTCTCCCAGCCCAAGCGACAGCCCCAGTGGCAGTCCCAGCGACAGTCCCAGTGCCACCGCCAGTGCCTCGGAGACCTCCAGTGCCTCTTCGAGCCCCAGTTCCACCTCAACTCCAAGCGAGTCTCCCAGCGCGTCCCCTGCTCCCGCCTGGGACTTTGAACTGGACCTGGGCGTGGACCTGGAGAGCTACCTGGTGGCATGGCCCCCAATGGGTGCCTTCAATTTCACTGTCACTGGACCTTACTTCGTGACCCAGTTGTCCGCCTTCACGTCGTACCTGTCCCTGACCGGGTGCCAGGACCTTGCCCAGACCGACTTCCAGGAGGTCGACCCGGACCTGGGCCGGGCCTTCTTCTCCTGCAACATTCCACAGGGCACACGGCGCCTCCACGTGTCCATCGTGTCCTCCGAGGACCTGGAGTACCCCGGGGCCCTGGCCCTGCCCTCGCGCTGTGTCACGGTGCGTGCGGGTGCGACTCTGGACAGCGTCGCATCGCCCCTGCTCGGCCCCGGCTACCCGGGCCTGTTCTTTGGCAACGGTGGCTTTGACGTCAACGTCACCTTGAGCTCGGACCTGTCCGGCGTCACGGACTTCTGCTCCCTGCTGTCCATCGTGCCAGCCACCGGTGGCACGTTCCACAACCCCGTGGCTTGCTTCGTGACTGGGGCAGAGGTGACCCGGGCCGGCGAGGTGGGCTGGTTCACCGGAAGTGTTCGCTTCATGGTGGCACCCCCGAGGTGGTCCACCAGTGACGTCCTGGTGTCCCTTGTCCAGGACATGATTGACGGCAACGCGTGGACGAACCCCGTCCTGGTTCGACGGCTGCAACTGGGACCCTCCGTGGTAACCCTGAACCCAGACCCGGTCGCCGTGGGGTCTCCCGTGATTGTCCACGTGGTCTTTGGAGCACCCCTGGCCTCTCCCTGGACCCTTGCGTCCAGGGAAAGCAGCGAGGCCCACGCGGCACTGGTGGCTGCCCTGGACGTCTCTGGGTGCGACCCCGTGCCCGGGACGGCCATTTCCCTGACCCCCGACAGTGTGGACTTTGGGTGTGCACCCCTGGACTCCTACGGAGACGTGTCCATTTTCGTTACCCTCAGGGCCGGAGGGGCCATGGTGTCTGCCCCTCAGTTGAACTGGGTGCAGCCAGAGGGGTCGGGGCCGTACTTCGACGACGACGACACCCGTCACAGGCCCTCGTACCTGGTGCCCTGCCTGGGGTCCGACACTGCCCACACAGGGTGGACAGCCACCTCCAGCGTGACCCCCAGTGTGACCGCGAGCACCACTGGGACGGGGACAGCGACATCCACGTCCACTGGCACGAGCAGTGCAACAGGGACGGGGACTGCCACCGCGACTGGGAGCTCCACTGGCACAGGGACGGGGACAGGAACCAAAACCGCCACTGCGACTGCCACTGCGACTGCTACGTCCTCTGGCACCTCGACCGCCACCGGGACGGCCACCAGCACGGGGACAAGTACTTCGTCTGGCACCTCCAGTGCAACGTCCACGGGGTCCGCGACCTCCACCACGTCCATGAGCCCTACTCGGTCTGGGTCTCCTTCCCCGACCATGACCCCCACACCCCTGGTAGCAATCATTACCCTCATCGACGTTGGGGCCCAGGGCTCTCTACTGGCCTTTACCATCACCTTCTCCAGGCCCGTGACAGACCCCCCTGCCCTGGAGGACATCGTGGCCATCGGGTGTGACGTGCTTCCAGACGTCGTCGCCGTCAACGACGTCACCGCCCTGTTCTACTGTGCCATCACCAATGGTAGTCTGGCCTCTGGACACCAGGTCCAGATCGGACTGGCCGCAGGAGCGTCCCACGCCGTGGGAGACGGGTCCCCCAATGTCTTCGTGTCCAGCTCCCCTGCGGGAGAGGCGCCCTCGGTCACCATCGCCGCAGCCTCCTCCGGGTTGCCCGATGGGTTCATGGACGGCAGCCCCGTGCAGGTCACCTTCCAGTGGTCCACTCCCGTGGTGGCGTTCTTGGGCACCGGGAACGTAACGGTTGCGCTGCCGCCTGCTGCTCGAGGAGGCTACAATGCTACGATGGCTCCCGTGGGACCCGTGGCCGGCATCGCCCCCGGCACCGCCTTCGGGACCAACATCACGTTGGCTCGCACCCCGGGGTGGACCTCCGGAGTCCACCCAGACACCGTGGCGTACATCATGATCACCTTGGCCCCTGGGGCTGCTCGCAGTGTGCTGACGGACGCCCTCAGTGGCCCCGCGCGCAAGGGTGTCTACTGGGTCCCTCCCAGTGCCACCTCCACGGCTAGCGTCACCCCCGCGACGTCTCACTCTCGGACCGCGTCCATAACGCCCCCTCCCTCTGCGTCGTCGTCGCCGTCGCCGTCTCCCAACCCCCTGACGGTCACTGTCACCAGTGACACCGTCCATGGGTCCGCGGCTCGGGTCACCCTCACCGTGGCCCTGTCCAGGCCCAGTGCCCAGGTGCTGCACGCGGACTCCCTGGAGACCTCTAACTGCGTCCCCGACAGCACCTCCTTCTTCGTCGTGTCTCCGGGTCTGGTCTTCCAAATGGACTGCGTGGTGACCGTGCCCACCCTGCCTGTCACGGCTCGGGTCCTGCCCGGGGTGTTCACCGCCATTGGGGACGACGTCTCCAACATGCCCTCCGCCCTCCTGGTCATGCCCTGGGCCCCGGTGCCCACGTTGACACTGGACCCGCGGGAGGGCCTGCCCCCTGGCACCTACGACGGAGGGCCACTGACCCTGGACATCGCTTGGCCCCGAGCCGTGACTCGGTTCAATGCCTCCAGTGTGTCCGCGGTGGCCCTGGGCGGGTCCCGGGTCGGCGGCGGACCCCCGGTCCTGGGCTCGCTGTCCACCATCGTTGCCGGCCGAGCGTACGACATTCCCGTGACGTACGCCCCGTGGCCCTCCCTGGGCACAGGAGACGACGACCCCTTCGTGAGCCCCGGGTCCGAGTCCAGCTCTGGGAGCTTCTCTGGCGACGACCAGTGGCCAACCCTGCGCCTCTCCATCGCCGCCGGGGGAGCCCAGGACGCCGTCACGGGCACCTGGTCTGCGTACAGGGCACTGGACCTGTGGTGGTCTGCCCCCTCTCCCTCCACCACTCCCAGCCCAAGCCCCACCCCAAGTACCAGCGCAACCCCGAGCCGGAGCGCGTCGCCGTCCCCAAGTCCCAGCACCTCGGTCATTCCCCCAGCTGTGGGCACCTTCAGTGTCCCCAGCGTTGCCCACGACGCCCTGCACCCCTTCCAAGTGTACCTGGCCCTGTCAGAACCGCCGGTCGCCAATGGCACTGGCGCCTTTACGGTGTCGGACGTGTACGTCAACAACGGAGAACTGGTGGCAATGGAGGCCGCGGGAACCACCTGGGTCCTAACCATCCAGCCCATGTCCACATACAACGTTACCCTGTTCATCGAGGGCGACAACGTGGTTGGGTCACGTTCCGGGGCCCCCTTCGTGTTCACGCCTCAAGAAGGTGGCACCCCCCAAGCCCAGGGCTTCGTCACCATCGTGTACGGGAGTGCACGCGTGAGGGTTACCCCCGTGGCAGCGGCCCCTGGGGCAGCCACTCCCTTCGTCCACGACGGCGGGGTGACACCCCTGCTCCTGACCTTCTCCAGGCCCTTGATCGCCTTCCACCCGGGGGAGGTGTACGTCCGGGGCGGGGAGCTGGTGGGCCCTGCTATTGCCCTGGGCGCCCCGGGCCTTGGGGCCTGCTCCCGAGTGCCGGGGGCACCCCTGGCTTTTACCATCCCGCCCCTGTCGTCCCTGTCTCTGGATGCACCGCCGGGGTCCCACCCCAACACGTCCTGGATCATTTTTGTCTTGCCCTACGTGGGCAACCCGGAGGACGTGTCTCCCACTGCAAGGGGGGTGACAATCGTCGTGGGGCCCGGAGCAGGGGTGTCCACCCTAGGCAACACCACGTTCAACTCCACCATGAGTGACCCTGTGCACCTGGCCTTCGCGACGCAAGTGGGACTGTGGACCGTGTCAGTCCAGAGCCCAGAGGACGCCACGGGGGCACCCCCGGTGGTAGACGTGGGTACCGCAGCAGCTCTGGCCGTTGCCAGCGCCGCCGCAACCCTGGACTGGACCAGTGGCAGCACCGCGGGCAGCGCAGACGACTGGGCCCTGGCTCACCACCCTGGCCCTCTTCGGGTTAACGTCACTGCGCCCCTGGGAGCCACCCTGGACCCGACACGCCGCATGCAAGTGTGTGGCACCCGAGACGCGGACCCCGACGCGGGCAGGTCCTTTGGATGTGGACCCATGGACCTGGTCCTGTCCCAGGGCCGGGACGGTCCCAATGTCACACTCACGTTCCCGCTGCCCTGCAACGACACGGGCAGGGCCTCTTGGTACCGCAACGCCTCCGTGTCCGCCATGTTGGCCATCAGCGCAGCCCTGCAGCGTCATCCGTGTGCCGCCGTCCGAGCGGCAGTCCTGTGGCCCCAGCCCCGAACCTGGGCCATGGCTGGGGAAAACTTGACCCTGTCCCGGACTCAGAGGGGGCTGCCCCCCGCAACCAATTTGTCGGACCCCCACTTCTACGGGCGCCCCATGGCACCCCAGGGTGGCCTGGGTCTCACGGAGTGCGTCCCCCTGGCCTTCCCTCAGGACGCCGACATGTGCACCGCTGGGGACGCGCGTCCTCTGGTGGTCACCTTCACCGCGGTCACGGACTTGGAGGAGTACATGGCAGACCCAGTGGCGGCAGCCTGGCCCGCGTCCACGTTGCCAGGCACGGGCAAGTCCCTCGTGGGTCCCCATGGCTTGGGGACCTTGGCCATCTCCAAGGCCACCGTGCCCCTGGGACGACTCCGCCTCCTGGGCCCACGAGCAACCCAGGCCCTGTTCGCCAGGGACGGCACGGCGCCGCCCCTGGGACCCCCTGCCCCCTTTTCGGGCACTGGAAACCACACAGTGGCCCTCCCCCTGTGGCTGCCCTGTGGTGGAGACAACCCAAGTGGCCCTCCCGCCGCCGTCCCGGACACCAACTTGACCTTCCACCTGTGGGCTGCGCTGCATGGCCCCGCCCCTGGTCACAACGTCACCTCCTTGGCCACTCCAAACAGGACCACCTTCTTCGACGCGTCTGCCCTGCTGCCAGACTCGGCGCTGCCTGACCTCCTGGCAGACCTCCCCAGCTACGGCATGGACGTCCTGGGGGTCCTGGGCCAACAAGTGGCCACCTTCCCCGTGGTGCACACACTGACGTGGACCGAGGACCAGTGTGGCACCGCACCCGGAGCCCTGCGGCTCGTCCTCCTGTCGTCCACCCAGGCAGGGGACAGTCGCAGCGAGCCCGTGGACCGTCGAGCGTGGTTTGACATCAACTGTGCCTCTGCCTTCTCCGGACGCCCGTGTGGAGTCCTGGGCATGGGACCCGGGGCTCTGCCAGGGGACTGGTGCCCCGGCCCAGAGCCAGGCCCGGGTCCAGATCCACTTCCAGACACGGGGCTGGCCCACCGACCTGACGTGGCGGGAGTCCCCATCGACGAGGCACCGCGCATGTCTGTGACCTCCATTGCACCCTGGGCGACGGGCGTCTACTGGCTGCCCTTCTCTCCAGAGGTGTGGGAGGCTAGTGTCCTGCCCCCCGGAGGTGCCTACTTCTCCCCGCCCGCCCTGGACATGGAAACCGGGCACTTGGTTCTGAAGGTGGGGGTCCCCGTGCCTCCGCCAGCAGGCCCCAGCAGGGGCACGGGCGCCTGGTCACGAATCATCACAGTGGTGTCCGTAGGACCCTTCGACGTCGCCACTCTCCTGGGTGACGTGGGCGGGTCCCCTGGGCGCCTGGGGGCCATGTGCACCAACCTGCCCCCCAACTTCTTCGTGGAGGCAGCGACCACCGGGGGCTGGGAATCGGGCATGGGCCCTCCCACCGCCCTGGATGCCTTCATTGGCCTGTTTGCCGGAGACGACGAGGACTGGCTGACCGGGCCTCTGCCCACCCTGCGGTTCCCCGGCCCGTCCAACAGCTCCGTGTTCCCACAGGGCTGGGCAACGGGCAGCCCCTCGTCCAACGTGTCCATGGCCTGCGACCCACGGGGCTACGGAGACAGCGTCACCCAGTCGTGTGCCGTCATGACCCTGTCCGCCCTGCAGCAGGACCTGGGGGCATGCAAGGACGCGACAGGGGACCCCGCGACCTCCACGGGCCCCGTGACCACGTACGGCGACCTGGCAGTGGCGTCCATCGTGGTGCCCCTTGTCATCACCCGTCTGGGCATCGCCTTTGACATGACCGGGGACACCGTGGTGCCCAGTGTGGGAGTCGTGGACGTCCTGTCCACCTCCTTCACGGTCGCTGCTGCGACGGACCTGGGTCTCCAGAGTTCCGCAGCCGTGTGGACCAGCGCCAACACCCTGACCCCCGTCATGTACACGTCCCTCACCTCCGCCACCAAGGAGACCTGTTCCCAGGAGGAGTGCTTCGCCGACGCGAGCTCTGGGTCACACCCTGGGCCCTTGTTTGCCTGCGACTGTGGCAACGCCACGGGCACCGGGGGCGGCTGTCCGCCCGACGCCTCCTTTGCGCGGTACGTCCTGGGACTCGCCGTCGTCATGCCCCAAGACCCCTCTGGGGACGTGGGCATCGTGGACACCCCGCCCTTCTGGCGACCAGCCTTTGGGACCCCCTATGGCCTGGACGCCTCCGGGGACACGTTCAGTGTCCAGTCCGCCCCCTTCGCGGGCTACATGAACGTCTTCGCGTTGCGGGTGGGCACCGGGTGTCGCAGCGAGTGGAACATGGACTCCGGCACCAACTCCCGAGACACCTTTGCCAGCGACCCCGACTGCCCCAGTTGCTTCGACGTGGGAGTGCACCTTGCACGGGCACCGCCCAACGCCCCTGCGTGGAACCCCGGGCCCCGTGGACCGACGATGACTCCCATGGGCACCGCGCTGCTGCACGTCCGAGCCAGTCTGCGAGGCCCAGTGGCCCCCACGACCCTGGCCGGCACACAGGTCCTCATGGGTCTGGCTGCCCTGGACGAGCCGGTGCGGTTCCCTTGGCCAGGGGACGACTCCGTGGACACCCGCCCCGATGTCCGAGCACTGGTGGACCCGCTGCCCAACACCACCGTCGCAGCCGACATCGCCCTGGTCGTCCAGTTGTCCAACGCCACCTCCGCGGCCCTCATGTCCCTGTACATTTACTCCGCCACGGCCTGCGGCGTCAATCTGCAGTCCCCATTCCTGGAGTGCCTCCTGGGGGCCCGGGCCCTGCCTTGGAACGTTACCCAGGTCCCCTGTCCAGCCTCGGGCCTAGCTAGGCTGTGCAACGCCACCGTCTGGGCGTCAGCCCCGGGGGTCACCTCCGACACGAACCCAGTCACGGGGGCCGTGCCCCTGGTCCGGGCCTACCTCCCCGTCACCTCCCGAGGCATCACCAGGTCCCACCTGTGCCGCCTGTCCACACGGGACGCCCTGGAGCCGAGCATCGTCCCAGGGGCCACCCCCGAGTTCATGTGTCCCGGCAGAAGCACCAGCAACACAACCCTGGAGCAGGCCTCCGCGTGCGGGTCAGGCACCCCCGGGTCTGGGTGGCAGTGGGCAACCATGCGGGGCGTCAACGGGTCGCTGCCGGGCATGGACGCCCTGCACGTCCCCCTGGGCGCCCTCCCGCCTGGCCCACTGGCCTTCATCATCACCGCCACCGTGGCAGGGTGCCACATGGAGGACGGCGGCACCCCTGGCCCCTCCCGACTCCTGTCTCGAGCACTCACCGCGGCCTCCTCCTGGAACTCGGTGGTGTTGCTCCTTGGAGACGGCGGGCCGGGCATCGGACTGGGGGGAGACAACTCCGTGCCCTCTGTTCACAGCAACAATGCTACAATAGTCGTCGTGTCCCAGGGAATCGATACCGACATGCCGTCCGTCGTGTCCACCGTCCGGGCGGCGGTGTGGATCAGTGTCAGCGCCGTTTGCACCGCCATGGTGTTCTGCTGTTGCTTCTTGGCACGGACGCCATGGTGCGGGAAGTGGAGGAAGCACCACGAGTACAAGGCAGTCAAGACCACGGACGCCTCAGCCTCAGCCTCAGCCTCAGCCTCAGCCTCAGCCTCAGCAGCGGCATCGGGTGCCCAACCCTTTGATGCCCCGGAGCAAGTACCCGCGTTTGGCCAACCAGGGGCAAAAGCACCCAAAGCACCCAAAGCATCCGAAGCGGACCCCAAGAGACAACCAACAGTCAGTCCGTTCACGACAGCCAATTTCGAACCACGTGGCCCGGGGGTGGCTGTCCCCGGGACAGCTTTCCCGCCAACGACCGTCCGTCGATAGGACACCTAGAGTTTCGCCGCACCCCACCCTGTTCTCCTCTCCTCTCTCTTTCTCTTTCTCCCTCTCCCTCTCCCTCTCCCTCTCCCTCTCCCACTCCCACCCCTTGCCCTACTTCTCGCGCGGTTAGTTCAATGTAAGCCCCGAGTTCTTTTCCAGTATAAACCACCACGGGCATGGTGTTCTCTAGTGTGGACACGGGCGCTGGCATGGGCGAGGAAGCCAACCCTGTGTACATCGTCCCCGTGGACACGCCGTACGGGGACCCAGATGTGGTCTGCAGGCTGACCCAGGCTGGGTCTGGTGCAGAAACCAACATCCAAGCAAAGGTGACATCCGCCGGAAAACTGGTCATGACCGAGAAGGGCTGTGGAGGTCCGGTGACCTTTCTCCAGGCCGTGTCTCTGTTGCGGTCTCCGTTCCGAAAGTCATTGCTGTCCAACACCGTCCTGGACTTGTGCACCCTCATTTCGGCGTGCAATCTGGCCTCCCTGGTGAACACCATCGGGGGCGAGAACGGCGAGATCCGGAAGTGCCACTGGCAAAGGCTGCACACGTTCCGGAGCACGGGTGAACGACAGCCCCTGTTCTGGGCCTTCTCTGGCCGACACGGCATCCAGGGCCTGGACGAGGCCGTGTTCTTGTTCAAGCGCATCGTGTACTGCGCCCTCCGCCGATTCAACAAGAGCAAGGACGCCCTGTTGACATTCGGACACTTGGTGGCGGCGTTGGTTGCCATGGAGAAGACTGCAGCCACGGGCGCGAGAATGGCCTTGAAGAAGAACGAGGCCTTGCGACGGAGGAAGCCTGGGAAACGGACAAAGCCCGCGGGTGCTGGCGCTAGCTCAGATGGTGCTCAGCGCGAGCCAGGGAGTGTACTTCCAGAGGAAGAAACTGAGGAGAGCAAGGCCGAGGCCGAGGCCGAGGCTGAGGACGAGGGCGCAAGTGCTGCCCAAGCAGACCTACTGTCCAGCGCCCCAGTCAGGTGCCAAAGCTTTGACGACGCCATCAGCGCGACCCTGGCCAAAATCGACGCGGCCCTGCCCTTGGTTCAGGCCAAGGCCGAGGCCGACAAGCCGACCTTCATCAAGTCAGTGAAAGTGAAGGCAAAGGCGACCTCCAGTGAACTCACCTGGGCCAATGTCCGGTCCCTTCGAGCCCAACTATGCGAAATCAAGGTCAAGGCAAGGCACTGCGCCGAGGAGGACCGGGCCCGCCTGCATGACACTGGGTTCAAAATTGTGGACCTGGTCCTTCGCATGCTGACCGAAATGGAGGTGCTGCGGACCAAGAGGTACCCACCCATCAAGCTGACGGGCAGGGGAGACACGTACGAAGACGACGACGACGAAGACTACAAGAACGACGACGAAGAGTTTGAGGTGGACGAAGAGGAGGAGGACGAGGGCGGAGTGGGGTCGTCCTTTAGTGACGACGAGTCCGACGGCGAGGGGAAGGGGAAGAAGAAGAGGGCGCCGCCGCAGCCAAAGCGACACACCAAGGCGACAGTTGTCCTGGACGCGGGCCTGGGACAAGGGGGTGACCACGGGTCCCCTCAGGTCCTGTTCCTGGTGGACTTCTTTGAGCGTGTGTACCTAGAAAACTTGCCCCATGACTCGGTGCCCCTGCTCAAGGCTGCACGCCGACTCCAAGAGAAGTACACCGAGGCGCGCCTGGAAAGTCTCATTGTCGAGTCTGTGAACTGCGAGTGGGGCGAAGACAGGCTGGTCGCCGTTCCAAAGGCAACAATGGGCACAGTGCCGTCCCAACGCGTGGCAGACGAGTTGTACATTCACGGAGACAGCACGGATGACACTCCCCGGAGTTCCCCGTGCCTTGTCGTCGTCACGTGCAAAAACAGGGCGGTACTCCTGAACAAAATCGGACAGTCAGACGACGGGACGCTCGCATTTGGCAACGCGGACGACTCCGCGCTGAGACGCCTGGCCGCGGCCCTGGACCTGTCCAGCAACTTGAAGGACGTGCTGGGAGACCCCATTTCGTTCATTGACGACACCGGCACCCGGGCCTTTGGGTTTTCAAACCACAAGGTCCCGGTGGTGCCACTGTCCCTCCTGAGTTCCATGGGCAGGGACTCCTTCTCCCCCACCAAAGAAGTGGCGTACCTGGTGTACATTTGTGGACCAACCCATTTGTTCACAAAGTGCATCAAGTTTGACAACGGGTCCTGCACCGTCAACCCCCGCAACGTGCCAACCACACTGACCAAGCCGCGCGCCGACACCCACTGCCTGACCTTTCTCCCGGGGTTTGACCCGGCCTCGGACGTCACCCACGTGTGCTGCCTGGACGTGCTCAACAACGCGGTGGCAACCATGCGCCTCCAGGCAGCCTGGGGTGGAAACACCACCATCCACGACCGGGACTGGAAGAACATCATGAACGACCCCTTTGGAGGGGACCTCCCTGTCACCGACCACCGAGACATCGTCCACGAGGACGCGCCAGACCCCGAACAGGGCCTTGTCCTCAACTTTGAGTGCTGCGTTGCGTCCGATGACACCATCGACGAGTCGGACTTTGTACCGGGCCGCAACGTCGAGGGCGAGGGGCTGGACGTCCTTGTCGACGACAGCACCGTGCTCTTTGTGCCCAAAGACTACGCCGCCGACGAGGGGGACACCGAGGGCCCCAACAGACACGGACAGACCATTCCAAACCAAGACCTGGCGCGGGCACTGCGGAACGCCACCCCGAAAACCGTGACCGAGACGGTGGCGCGGGTCAGGGTTGGCCTTGGGACTGCCCCCGAAGGCATTCTGCCACTGGCCCACCAGAAGGACTTCGTGGCACTGCTGGCCTTCAGCACGGACCCCGACCTGTGGGACTCGTCCGGGGCGTTCAAGCCAAAGCCACCCCGCCGTCCCTGGACTGGAGCCTCCCGTGACGGCCGCCTGGAGGTCGTCGAGTGCACGGCCGGGAAGTGGGTCCTGTCAGCTGCCGAGGTCGAGGTCCCGCCCGGCACCTTTCAACGTGACATGCCAACCGAGGCCCCGACCGTGCCAACCGTCGTTGCCGCTGCCAGGGTCTTGAGGCACGGCATCGACGCGGCACCTCCCAGCACCAAGACCGACGTTGCGTTCATTCTCAACTCTCAGGGTGGGTGCACCCCAGAGCCCGAGGGGGACACACTGGGTATTCGGTTGTGGGCCCACCTGATACGGTCTACCCTCGGGGTTCCACCCACCACGGAGTTAGCCATGCCCAAGACAACCCAGGGGCTGCCCATGGAGGTGGCAAACCCCGGACTGCAGCCCTACACCACCTGGCCCATATACATCGCAGCGGTGATTCTTGGGAGATTGTTTAAGGTGAAAGACACCCCGACCGGCCCTCTGTCTTGCATTGCAGACCCAGACACAATGACCCTTGTCGGAGCCCATGCAGTTGACGCGGCCACGATGCAGTCCAGCTTCAGGGTCGGGGCGCTCGTCGTGGACGGCCCACGCGCGCTGAAGCTAGAGTGCTTCACCTCCCGGGTGACGTGGAACGTGGTGAACCACCTTACCAACATGGACCGAATCGGGGCCAAGGGGGGAGTTGTGAAGTGGATGGCGACACTGGTTGCAATGAAGGGGTTCACGTTCTCTGACTTTGCCACCGCGTTGATGGCCATTGGGTCCATTCCCCCCAGCATGTTGGCACAGAGCAACCCCGTGAGCGCCCCGGTGGGGCTGGTCCTTGACATGACGGTTCTGCAACGGTTCGTGGCCCCCGTGGTGGACTCTGCCGAGTTCATTTTCCCTGGGCTGGAGGACGTGCTGCTTGGCACAAAGCGCCTGTCCTCCATCGTGCCGCCCACGCCCACCTTTGTCCACGCCGACGCACTGGCGGTGAGGGCGCTGCTGGACACCCTGGAGCCCAAAACGGACGAGGCCCTGCGCGCCGCTCGGCTGCAGGTGCTGCGGCTCATGGCAGCGTGCGTCGAGGCGGTGTCACCTGGGGAGCAACACCTCCTCAGGGTCCACCCTCTGTCCGGCACGCTGTGTCTGTCCCATGCCACGCCCACGGAAGAGGACGACGACACGAGGGACGCCCTGGCACAGGCCAGGGCGTACAATGTGCACCTGCTCCTGTTGGGCATGCTGGGCAACACTGCCTCCATTGCCGACGTCGCGTTTTCCGACTTAACGGACGCAGAGGCACAGGTGGACGCGGGACTGCCCCTGGCCCCCTTGCCGTTCCACGTGCCAGGCTGCCGACCTCTCCAACAGTGGCACACCGCTATGGCCCTCATTCCTTGGCGGCACAGGGCGACGGCTGTTGCGGGGGACAGAGCCCAGAACAAGAGCCGGGCCCTGTCCTCCGCAGTGAGGACCTGCGTGACCGAGGCGCGGCAAACCCACGAGGAACACAGTGTCGGCAGACACCGGGTGGCCCCGGTGCCCACAGACCCGCAGTTCTTGGGGGGCTCCCCGTACCACCTGCTGTCCTTTGGCGACACCTGGACCCTGAGCTGGGAAATGTCAACGCTTGCCGGGCGCGAGCACGGGGACTTCGTGCCCAGGGTCGTGCACCAGCCAGCGATGGAAAACCTGCCCTGGGCAGTCGTCCCTCTGTATTCCATGTTCCTGGACACCGTGTTTCGGGCGTGCCTGGGGTTCAGCCGGGTGCAGCACACGACACACTCCTCCCCCGGGACGTACCTGGACTTCGTCACCAGGAAGGCTGTCTCGATCCAGGACTCCGGGAAGGTGCCAAACCTAAGCCCCGATGTCCCAGCCGAAGTCAGGGCAACCCTCCTGAAAATGGCCAAGCTGCAGGTCATTTCCAACGCGTGCAACCAATGGACGCACGAAGTGCCCCACGTGCTGCACAAAACATGGTGGGGACTTTCCAAGTCCGTGTGGGTGACCATGGGGGCGGTGAAAGCCCCCATGGACAAGATTAAGGACCTGGTAGCGGACTTTCGCGACCTGACACACCGGTCGTGGTGTGCCTCCTTTTCCACCCTGCCCTTTCCAGCCAACGTGTTTCCCGCGACGAGGACCTTCCAGAACAAGGACGCCCTCCGGGACGCCAAGAAAGCCCTGAAGGACGCCCGGGACGCCGCCGTCGCCTCAGAGACGGTCGGCAGCCCAACGATGACCACGTTCCTGGATTTCTGGGGGCCCATTCCCCTGGCGTGTGCCGTGAACACACCGTCGTCCACAAGGGTTTGGGCGGGGCAACTGTGTGCCGGAGGGCACACGCAGGTTGGCCGGGAGGCAGGCTGGCAAAAGGGAGACGCAAACACCCAGGCGTCCGCCCTGCTGGGCACGGAACTCGTGTCTGCCTACATGTCTGGCAGTTTGCCGTGTTTAGCAGACGGCACAGGGGCAGACGCACACCCGGTGTGCGCCTTGCAAACGCGAGCATTTCCAATCACCCAGGGCAAGTTTGCATACAACTTTTGGGGGGACGTCATCGGGGCAGTGGGGGGTGAATGGTTCTCGGCCATTCTCCGGCTCTGCACCAACTTTACCGCCGTCAAGACAGACGGCAAGGTGGCAGAGGGCGCGGAACGGGACGCCGCATGGGCCCCGCACCCAAACCCCGTGCTGTTTGGAGTCCTCACTGGCAACGACTTGGCGGTGTTCGGCGGGACTGCAACGTACTCCCTGTACGCCACAGCAACCGCGGGGAAAAGCTCAGCAGACCGCGTGTTCCACGTGCCCGTCGCAACCCTGGTTCTGCGACGTGACCAGGGAGCCGGAGCCGGAGCCGGAGCCGGCTCCGGCTCCGGGGGCCCGAGCCCAATTGAGGCCTACCCCCTTTTCAACAAACCACTGGAGGCCCATGGGTGCACATTGACCATTGGCCACCGCGAGCCTGAAGCCGTCAAGTGTGGCGTGAAAAACTCAAAGGAGTGGGCTGCCATCCAAACTCTTCTCGACACCTTGTTGGTGCACCCCGATTTTGCGTGGCTGCTGAGCTCCCGCCTGAAACTCGCACTGGTGTCGGTGGGCACCATGGGCCCCGAGGGACGGCAGGACACCCTGGTCATCAAGGCGGGAGCTGCTTGCCACGGACGCCAGCCGAACTGCCCCCTGCTTCCAGACCCCACTGCGGCGGTCGTGCCACGGGAACTGGGCACAGCCCTGTGCACAGGAGAGTACAAGCAGGCCCTGTGGCGCCTTGACAAGCTCGGGGAAAAGAGGCGAAGGGACGAACCCGAACCAGACGTCGACGTGGAAGCCCTCCACGTGACAGCCCTCGCGTGCGTCCCGCCATTCGGCCCTTGCCGCTCCGGAACCAAGCAGTTGATCCAGGCCCGGATTAACGAGGAGCGGTCAAAGACCTTGGGGGTGGCACTCAGGTGCATACCCCCAAGGTCCATGATGAAGGTGGCGGACATGCTGCAGGTTGCACAAGAACTGGACAGGGGGTACACTTGCGAACCGGAGTCGGTGCTGAAAGTGTTGCACGCGGCCGGCATTTCCATGTTCCAAGGCGGCGCGTGCACGTTTGCGGAGCTGGACAAGGACTCTGAGGACCCTGCGAGTCCCGCGGGCTCCGGTGCCTCGGAGCGAAAGGAGCCCGAGGGCCCGCGGGACCCCGAAGCTGAGTTTTACTCCATCCGAGACGTGCTGCGCAGAGCCAAGCTGCCCAGGCAATGGGCGAGCGACGCCATTGAGCCTGCCAACAAGGTTCTCGAGAACACGTCCAGCCTTTCCCTCATCATTAGGGGGGACATCATCGTCCCGCTCACAAGCGACCCCGACCCAGACAACCCAAGGGGCACCATGGGCATCAAGGACCGGCACCCCAGTTGGGAGGAGATTCGCAAGCGACGTAATCTGACCATGGTTCGCACCAAGGCCCCCCTGGGGTACACCCGCTTGCACCTAATGGATGGGGTGTTCAAGGCGCTGGTTGACGGACACAGGAAGGACCCCATTCGGACCTGCGAAGTGACCGCGACGGAGCTCAAGGCCGAGCCGACCAGGCGCCTCCTCGTGTCCCCCTCAGCGATTGTCACCAACGGCAAGGTCCAGTCAGAGGTGTTGATGATTCCGCAGGCAGCACCGCCAACTTGTGTGAACCCACGGGTCGCCCTGGCCGGCGTCTTTTCCACGGGGGTGTCCATGCACGACGACGCGGAAGAGTATCGGTCAACCAAGAAGCTGCTGTTCCCTGATGACGTGGCCACCAACCCGGACACGTTCAGGGCCGAGTTCCAGGCCGTCGTGGACTCGGGGCTGTCCTGCGCCCTTGCTGCCACCAACAGCCTCGGGTTTGTGGTGCCAGAGGACGTGCCCCCTGACTGTGCCTACGACCCCCTGTTTGTCAGCACCGCCACACCGTACAGTGCCATGTCCAGCGCAAAAAGTGCCGTAGAGGAGGACGCGTCCAGGTATCGCAGGTTCATGTGGCCAAATCAAACCCAGGGCAGAGGGGACCATCGCAGACGCGTGGAAGACCCACTTGCCGTCGTGGATGTCCTGGGGGTTCTCAAGCCAGCAGGGGCGCTTGCCTGGGCCCAGACCCTGGTGGCTATCAAGGACTGCCTTGGGCACATGGCCAACCCCGACACCTCCCCGGCCCTCTTCTGGGAACTCGTGAATGACGCATTTCAAGGCAAACAAGAGGCTTCGGGTGCGCCCGCGACTGCTCCTGGGCTGGACAACGTCCCCGAGGTCTTTGCTGACATGCACGGCGTCTTTCAAGACGTCAGTCACGGCCTTGGTAGAGACCGAAGTGCGGTGTTTTTCCGTGTGCTAGCAAGTGCGTTGTCCATTGCCGGGGACACGATTCTGCGTGACAAGGGCGTGGCCGAGGACATACTGCACGACCTTTCCAATAAGTTCAAGGCGGGGGGCGAGGCCCTGGATGTGGCCGAGCAGGCCTCCGACGACGACGAGGAGGACAAAGACGAAGAAGCCTCAGAGGACGAGGACGGCCAAGTGAGGGTGGCCCAAACTGGCACCAAGGCAACGCCGCGCTTTAAGAGCTTCCGAGCCACCTTCGAGGGAAAGGTGCGGCGGGAGAACGGCATCGACGACAGTGGGTTCGTCGACGCCATCGACGTCCCCGGAGCCCGCATTCAACTCAAGCCCAGGCAGATCCGAGAGTTTGTGGCGGAAGCGGAGGACGCCATCAGGGCCGACACTGGGTACGGCATGCTGCTGGGCTTCAAGTTCTTGGACATGAAGGTGCCCAAGTTTGGGAAGGCGCACAAGGTGTGGCTGGAGAAATACCGCGCAGCTGGACACGGGGGCACCCCAGACGGGCCCCTGTGCATGGACACAAGGTGGGAACACAACTACGGGACGCACCTCGCGACCTCAATGGACCGAGTTGCACGCAGCTACGCCGCGCCCCCAAGCAACCTTAATGCGGTCGTGAACTACGCGGACGCAAAGGTGTTCACTCAACTGGCTGCGGGGGTGAGCACGTTGTCCACGTGGGCCGCCCGGTTCCTGGACAAGAAGCGGAAGGCCAAGTGCGACATCCCCCCCCTGACCGCAATCGTGGACGCGGTGTTCACCATTGCCCGCTTCGGGGACTTCCCTGAGAGCATCGTAGAGGAGACCTCCATGGAAATGTCCAGAGAAGCGGCACCGGGAGAGGCGGCAGAAGAGGCCGCCAACTTGTCAAGGAGCATCGTCGAGGCCCTCGGTCGCGAACACCGCGCCTTCCTGTCCGACACGGACGCCAGGGCACTGGTGGCACAGGTGTCCGAGGTGCTGTCAAAGGTCCTCGTGCAAGCCCTGCTGGCGCCCTACGACCCCTTCTTCACCCTCAGCCACGCGACTCGGATTGCCGACTTTTTGTACACGGACCTTACAAAGTGGCACCATGCACTGTCCGCAGAGACGAACGACGACTCGCAAACGTCCCCGTGTCGATTTTGCGTGTTTGGTAAACCAGCGAGCCCCGACACGGCAGACGGCAACCGCTGGCCACCCAAGGGAATGCGTGACGCACCTGAACCCGCCCTTGTGTTGGACAACGGGAGTTGGCCCGGGTACAACCGTTCGGGCGTCACCCACGTCGTGTCCCCCTGGGGACCCCGGGTCGCTGACATCAAGGGGAATCTGGGGCGGCCAGTGCAAGCCACCGAGACATATGTGCCCGCCATTCACGGAGGCCGCCCCCTGCAACCCCGAATCATTGACCTGCGCAAGAGCATGAACGTAAAGGCGTGGAAGGATCAGCACCCTGGCGAGGGGGTGCTGCCTCCCATGAGGGCCCTCTTACCAGGGTCGAGCTCAGAGGCTGTGCCGTTGTCTGCCCTGGGCGTCGCACACGCCGTGGGGTTCATGCGGAACGTACTGTCCGGCGGCGTGAAGTTGGCGGAAGTGGGGGCCCGGATTGACGCCGCCATTCAACCCCTTTGGAGCCCACTGGCTTTCCACGCCAACGTCAATGGTACCGTCAACGCCATGTCACGCACCGTCGCCACTGGAGTCCTGCTCCTCAGCCCAGACGCACCATACTGAACCGACTTTGCAC
>Ga0214921_10003635_pt1 | contig 23407 bp, 32 predicted proteins | sample LL1505_MetaG_FD_177992 | JGI IMG/M metagenome (GOLD analysis project Ga0214921, IMG submission 177992) | Freshwater microbial communities from Lake Lanier, Atlanta, Georgia, United States - LL-1505 | ecosystem: Environmental > Aquatic > Freshwater > Lake | place: USA: Georgia | collected...
TAACAAAAAAGAAAGGCAGGCCATTCATGCCGGTTTGGGAACGATACGAGATTATCAATAATTTAAAAATGGTTGATCAGACTGTGGTAGTTGCTGACGATCCAGATGGTAGTTGTACCACTTTTATCAAAGAAACTCTTGAACTTTTTCCAGAAGCTGAAATTATTTTTGCTAACGGCGGCGATCGCACAAAAGAAAACATCCCAGAAATGCAGGTACAAGATCCTCGTTTAAGTTTTGTATTTGGTGTAGGCGGAGAAGATAAAGCCAACAGCTCAAGTTGGATTTTAACAGAGTGGAAGGCTCCTAAAACAGAGCGTCCATGGGGTTATTATCGTGTATTACATGATGTCCCTGGAATGAAAGTTAAAGAACTTACTGTAGAACCTGGACAAAAATTATCCATGCAACGTCATAACCTGCGTGCCGAATACTGGATAGTTAGTGAGGGTGATGCCGTGGTCAATCGTGCAATGTCTAGTGGGTATGCAATGCCATCAGTTACCATTGGACGTCACGTTGAATACAAAGTACCTGTGGGAGAATGGCATCAATTGACCAACCCGTTTGATGTTCCTGTAAAAGTTGTAGAAATACAATATGGTGAAAGTTGTGTTGAAGAAGATATTGAGAGAAAATGAACAACGTCTTATTCCTCAGCAAAGAAGGCAAAGATCAATACATCAATATGTTTGCTATCGGCTCAGGTGGTCGTGCAGTAAACACTGATGATTTTGTATACGAAGATTCTACAGATGCCATTGTCTTACGAGGAATATTAAAACATAAAATCATGCATCGTTGCTGGGAAGATGGTAGAGATTTCTATTACATGGATACCGGTTACCTTGGAAATCAAAAAAATCCTTTGAATCCTATGGGTTGGAAGTATCATCATAGGATTGTAAAAAACAATCTACAACATGGTGAAATTATACCAAGGCCAAGTGATCGTTGGGAAAGATTGAATATGGAAATAGCTCCATGGAAGAAGCCTGGTCGCAAAATTCTTGTGGCAAAGCCTGACGAAAAGCCTTGTCGATTCTATGGCATTGACCTAGATCAGTGGGTAGAAGACACAGTCAACACAATTAAAAAATATACCGATCGTCCAGTTGAAGTTAGGGCTCGTGCAAAACAAAGAATTGATAGAATTGAAAATGATACGCTAAAAAATGCCCTAGATCAAGATGTATTTGCATTAGTAACTTACAATAGCGTGGCAGCAACGGAATCTATAATGCATGGAGTACCTGCATTTACCATGGCTCCCGCAAATGCCGCAAGTCCAGTGGCCTTGCAAGATTTAACCAAGATAGAAACTCCCTACTATCCGGACAGAGATAAATTACATGCATGGGCCTGTCACTTAGCCTATGGTCAATTTCACGTAAACGAATTAAAAGATGGCAGTGCCTGGAGAATTTTAAATGAGCAATGATGTATTACCAATTTATATTGGGTACGACCCGCGAGAAGATATTGCATATCGAGTGTGTGAATATTCTATAATGAAACACACCTCCAATGCCGACGTAAAACAATTACGATTGTCGTCATTGAAAAAAGATGGAGTTTATTTGAGAGAAGATGATTCTCAAGCAACAACAGAATTTACATTTACTAGATTTTTTGTACCTTTCTTACAAAACTATGAAGGGTGGGCATTATTTTGTGATTGTGATTTTGTATGGGATGGCGATATACAAGAAATTTTTGATCAAAGAGATGAGAAGTATGCGGTCATGGTAGTCAAGCACGAGCATACTCCAACTAACACAGTAAAAATGGACGGCAAGCCACAAACGCAATACCCACGTAAAAATTGGTCGTCTATGATTTTGTGGAATTGCGGACATCCAAGCAACGCAAAGTTATCTAATCAAGATGTGAATAATCAACCTGGATCTTTTCTTCACAGATTTAAGTGGTTAGAAGAACATGAAATAGGATCATTGAATCCAAAGTATAATTTCTTGGTAGGTTGGAATAAAGAGCAAAATATTGGTAAACCTTTTGCCTATCATTGGACTGAAGGCGGCCCTTGGTTTGAAAATTATAGAAACTGCGAATACGCAGATGTATGGAATCGATATCTTTTAGAATATTCTAAAGAGATTAGTTACGGATCTACACAATCGTATACAGCAATTACTTGGGTAACATCTTTATCAAGAGAATATTACGATTATATTGGAAATGTCACCTTGCCAACCTGGGAAAATTTACCAGGAGACATTGTTTTTGTCTGGGATGACAAACCCATAGACTTAGGTCTTGGAAAAATTTATAGTTTTTATCGAGATGTTGCAAGCTCCGAAGACCCGTGGATCAGCGAAGGCATGGGTGGCGCCAAGGCTGACAGATTTTGGAAGAAAAGTCGTGTACAAATATGGGCAGCACGTAAATTTAAAGGTCTTGTTGTATGGCTTGACGCCGATGTTATGGTAACACAACGATTACCTAAGTCTAAAGCCATTGAAATAATACACCCACAACATAACGTATGGGGAACATTAGATTGCGGTGAAGACCATCCTCAGAAAATTGATCACATTGATACAGGGGTTGTAGGATTTAACACTCGCCACCCTGATTTTCATGAATTTATTAGAGAATATTCATTGATGTGGTACAATGGAGAAATTTACAAATGTCATCAACCCTACGATCATTATGTAGTTACAGCACTAAGCAAAAAATGGAAAGCAAAAACTTATGTCCCACATTATCAAAATTGGCTAACAATCCCCGATGAGTTTCCAAATAGATTTAACATGGAAAATAGCTACCTTAAACAGTATTTTACTCACTATCTAGGCATAGACAGAAAAAATCTGTTAGCATCTGAAAATAAAAAAATTAAAAAAGACAAAGAAAAAAAGAAATGAAGTTTGTTGCTTATCTAGGATGTATCCCGCCTAACAACAAGAATGTTGAAAAAGGTGAAATACTCAACTTGTATGCCAAAGGCGTTATAGCCCGGGGTGACAACGCATGGTTATTGAATAATACCAACTTAGTAGAGGCCGATGTTGCTATGATGGTAGGCTGGGTCCATGAAAATTCTAAAAATACTCCTCATCTACTATTCAGAAAACAAATCATTGATCATCAAAAGTCTTTAGGCAAACGTGTGTTGCTAGCCGATAGTAATTTGTTCCTTTACAAGAACAAAGAAAACCCTGGACATTACCTAAGATACAGTTTTGATGGGGTATTTCCTAACACTGGCGAATATTGTGATTCTATAGTGGATCCCGGCAGATGGCAAAAATTATCTAGCAATTTAAATGTTCCTTTACGAGATTATAGAAAAAACGGCAATCATATTTTGCTGTGTTTACAACGTAACGGTGGCTGGAGCATGGGCAATTATGACGTAATTGATTGGACTGCTCGCACCATAAATGAGGTTAGAAAATACACTGATAGAGAAATAGTTATCAGAGCACATCCTGGCGATAAAGGTGCAGCACAATATCTATCTCCTCAAAGTTTAATGACAAAATTAGGATCATTAAATAATGTAAGACTATCAAACAGTCCAGATCTTGTAGGAGATTTAAAAAGATGTTGGGCCGTAATCAACCATAATTCTAGTCCAGCAGTTGGGGCAGCAGTTGAAGGATATCCGGTGTTTGTTACAGATCCAGAACGTAGTCAATGTCAAGAAATTGCAATAACAAATCTGTCTCTGATTGAAAATCCTCCATTAAATGAAAGACAGCAATGGGCTGAACGCCTGGCAATGTTCCATTGGAACTTTGACGAAATATCCAGCGGAGAATGTTGGAATCACATGAGAAAATTTGTATGAACATAGAAATTATTACCAGCTTCAATGACAGTTACTACGAGCTTATCGGCAAAGAAAGTGTCGAGTCTTGGTTAAAATATTGGCCAACAGATCTATCACTAACCTGCTACGTTGAAGAATTTAGTATACCAGATACTGATAGAATTAAACAGATTTCTTTCGATAAATTTGATGAAGAATACTTTAAATTTCAAGAAACTGAACACAAACAAATTAAAAAATTTGCCAAGAAGGCATGGAGTTTTATTCATGCAATGGAAAATTCTACAGCAGATAGAATCGTGTGGCTAGACGCTGACGTTATTACTACTGCGCCTCTTAAAAAAGAATTATTGGTAAGTTTATTGCCAGATAATGTGCTTAGTACACACATGGGTGTGACTTATACAGAATCAAAAGATGGTGTCCCGGGAAGATGGTTCGTGCCAGAAACTGGATTCTTTGCGGTAAACACTCAACACAGTTTGTTTAATAAATTTGCAAAAGAATATAGACGTATGTATGTAGAAAAAGATCAAACTGATCTTAGAAGATTCTACGATAACGATGTTTATGGTGCGGCATTTGAGAAATTAGAAGCGCCTGGACTTGATTTATGTCAACATTTAAAGAAGCCTTATAAGACTCCTTTAAAACATACAGTGTTAGGTCCTTACCTTACGCACTACAAAGCAAAACATTCTAAAGCTGAATATAGTTTAGACGCCTGACCAGTATTGTTCAGATCGTTGTACTAACAGATCTTTTTTATGGCTCTTGCCTGCGTCTTTTCTAGCACCTTTAAGATGATCTAGGTATGCACCCCATACGCTATTGATTAGCGGATGTCCTTCGCCTTGAAATCCTGAGCTCCAGTTGTTCCATGACCATTGGGGATTGCGTTGTTTAACTTCTTTACGAACTTCGTCGAACACCCAACAGTCGTTCCATTCGCTCATTGAGAAAAGACGACCGCTATCATAGGCCTTTTGAAATTCTACAAGAAACTCTTGCGTGATTGGATCACGTAAATTCATAGAATACAAACCACATTCTGTAAACTTTCGTTCTCTACCTAAGAATCCAAGGCCTACATTACAATGTTGATCCATAAATTCGTGTGTTATTGGTGTATGACATACCATGTCAGCATCCATCCAGAATAGTACATCAGCATCAGTGTTCTGTGCAGCGTGACACACCGCATAAATTTTGTGACTGAATCTAATGGCGTCCCATCGAAATCCAATACCAGGCTGTTTACCTTTTGGTCCTACAGGTCCTAATGGTACTAGACCTTTTGCTCGAGGATCATCCTTCCATTTGTCTTTAAATGCCACCAATGACGGGCATGATTGATGTAAATCTCGTACTACTAAGTTGTCAGCTGTTTCTTCAACAGCATGATCTTCTGGATAGGCATACAGTGTAACATCAGCGGGCCAAGTATTCAGAAATGTTTGAATCATCCGCTTGGCATACTTGTCGTAACCTGCTTTATGAAAGGTAGTAACTACGGCTTTTTTCATTTACTCAACCTTTGAATATCAGCCTCGACCATCATTTTAACTAACCCATCAAAATCTGTTTTACGCTGCCAACCAAGAACTTTTTCTGCTTTAGATGGATTACCACAAAGACTATGTAACTCTGCAGGACGTACAAATGCTGGATTAGTTTCAATATAATTTTCCCAATCGTTTATACCTACATGCCTAAAAGCACGTTCTAATAAGTCACCAATTGTGTATTGAACTCCTGTGGCAATTACATAATCGCCTGGTTCTTTTTGTTGTAACATCAACCACATGGCTTCAACAAAATCACCGGCAAAACCCCAATCACGCTTGGCATCTAGGTTGCCTAACACAATCTTATCTTGAAGGCCAAGTTTAATTTTTGCAACCCCGTCTGTGATTTTACGTGTGACAAATTCTTTACCGCGGATAGGACTTTCATGATTAAACAAGATGCCATTTGATGCATGTAGGCTGTAACTTTCACGGAAGTTTACAGTCATCCAGTAGGCATATAGTTTGGCAACCCCGTATGGACTGCGTGGATGAAAAGGAGTTAGTTCATCTTGTTGACCGCCTTTGCTGTTACCAAACATTTCACTGGTACTTGCTTGATAGTAACGTGTATCTGGACTATGTTGTTTAATAGCATTTAAAATATTTAGGACCCCGACAGCATTTACCTCGGTGGTCATTTTGTTTAAATCCCAACTTGCACCAACAAAACTTTGTGCAGCAAGATTATAAAATTCATTTGGCTTTAGACTCTTTACCAAGTGATTCATGCAACCGTCATCTGTAATGTCCCCGGTAATAAGTTCAATATCATTTTCAATGCCAAGAAATTTAATATTATCAAGATTGGGATTTGAATATCTTTTTACAAGCCCGTATACTTTATAACCTTTTTCCACAAGTAATTTTGCAAGATAAGGTCCGTCTTGTCCTGTCATCCCTGTTACAAATGCAATTTTTTTCATAATAGTCCTATTGTCTAAGTGTCCAGCACTGCCAATTTTTAGACAGCTCTGTTAAATCATAGTGAACTTCCTCGTTCAACCATTTAAAGATTCTCTTGTGTACAAACTCCCCTGAGTGTACAACAATCAATGGTTTATTTCTTCTAATCAGTTCTTTCATATAGATCAATGTCTTAGACATTTCCATATCTGACAAAATTAAACAAACATCTGGTAAATCAAAAAGATCATGTATTTCTTCTCGATATACTATATTTTTCTTTTTGATTAAAGGCAGAGTGCTAGTGTAAACAAACACCGTTTGGAAGTTATCAGATATTGAATCCAACGTTTCGCTGTCGGGATTTATAGCGACAACATTGGCTTTTCTTTTAGCCATCTTACGAAGTTTTTTACCGAAGTCACTCATAACTTTAATTAAATACTCTGTTATTTATAAACCTCTTTATGCGCTTTAAAATTTATAGACAATTCGGTGCTTTAAATAGTGGGCCAGTGTTCAATGCTGTTGAACGTGGTTTGCGAGCCAACGGACACGAGATTGTTGACCAAAATGAAGACATCCCTATTATATGGTCTGTGCTATGGCACGGAAGAATGTCGGGTAATCAACAGATATATCAACATTGTAAAATGCACAATAAACCTGTAATGATTGTTGAAGTTGGCAATTTAAAAAGAGGAACAACATGGAGATTGAGTTTAAACAATATCAACGGGCATGGATCTTTTAATAACGAAAGTGAACTAGATAATTCTAGAGTTACACAATTTGGCATAGAACTACAAGAGCCAAGACTGAATAGAAGGCAAGAAATACTTATTGCCTGTCAGCATGACAAAAGTCTACAATGGGAAGGTATGCCTAGTATGGCCGATTGGGTTGAAGACATTGTTACTAAAATAAGAAAATATACTGCCCGACCTATAGTTGTAAGACCTCATCCTCGATCCCCTTTTACATTTAATAGCTCATCAGTTATACTACAACAGCCTACAAAAATAACAGGAACTTACGACGGGTTTGATATAGGCTATGACTATTATTGCGTAATCAATCATAACAGCGGTCCAACAATTTGGGCAGCAATAAATGGTACTCCTGTTATCTGCGATTCTTCTAGTTTGGCATTTTCAGTAAGTGATTCTATTGAAAATATTTGCAATCTATCATTACCTGATAGAGCAGATTGGTTATTAAAATTATGTCATACCGAGTGGACTATTGACGAAATATCTAAAGGAATTCCGCAACAACGGCTGATAAAGCTCTTGCTTTAATAATACAATTCTGCTATTATTATAGTATGCCCAATGAACACATCGAAGATATCTTTATTGATTTTTATGAAACCTGCGTAGGTAGCAGTTACAGTCTTCAGCAACAAGACGAAACACCTGCGTCTAATTTTTATTCATTATTGATTGTAAACAAACCCTTGACACAGGCGCAAGGAAGTTATGTTCTAAAAATACTAGACAAATATAAAAGACAGGCACAGCTCATTGGTCTTGACTATACTGCTGATATTTTAAATCCTGTATGGAAAAATCCGTTCCGTGTGATCGACATGACCAAGAAAATCTATGTCGAACAAGACACATCGGGCAAAATTATAGTGTGTTTGAAACATCCCTATACCTATAAAGAATCTTTTGAAAAAGACGTTCTTAAAAAAGTAGGATATGACAAAAGCGAATGGGACAGTGATCAAAAAGTTAGAAAGTTTTCTATATATGACCTCAATCTAATTGTGTTGAATGAGTTTGTAACTAGACACGGGTTTGATATAGATAATTCTTTTTTAGAATGCCTCTCATCAGTTGAAGAAATATGGAATTCTGCAGACGATGTTCTTCCGCATTGTGTTATTCATAACAAGTCTATTCATTTAAAAAATGCCACTTCTAGTGCATTGGAATTTTATGAAGCGCATAAAACCACAAGCATGTACGACAATCTATTGTTGGCTAAACATTTAGGTTACAAATTAAACTTAGATCAAAAGCCTGAAAATATTGTTGAAAAAATTGCATCAAACGATTCTACATATTTTTGGATTAAAGAGTCTGCACAATTATTTGATCTATATAAAAAGACTACAGGCAATGTGGCACTACTAGTAAACGATGATAATAACTTGTATGAATGGCTTAAAAACTTTATTGGAAAAGCCATCGATGCTGGAGTTAAAAAAGAAGATATTAAAATATGCTTTAGAGAACGCAATGACGAGCAACCAAAATTTAACGAATGGGTTAAAGGCGAAGGTCTCGGCGGTTCTTTAGAAAGCGGTAGATTCTTTATTTTTAAAAATAAACCGCCTAAGTGGTTGTTTAAAGATCTATTTGATGTTAAACTAATACTAGTGAATAAGCCATTCCCGCCTATGAGCATGATTTCTCAGACGTGGATTGATAACCATCCTTGTGTGGTTTATATTGGAGATTTACGGCCATCGATACAAAAGGAAAATAAAATTGTCGAGTTGTAAACTTGTAATCAAAGACGAAGTCAATATTAAATTTGACGGCTTATCTGTAGAAACTCGGAGAAAAATTGTCAATCAATTAAAATTCGAGCTCCCCTATGCACGACACATGCCGGCATATAAATTAGGAAGATGGGATGGAACAAAAACATTTTTTGGCATTGGTGGCACAGGCTATCTTGCTCACCTTGATGTTATATTACCTATTGTAGAACAGGCCGGGTACGAGATAGAAATAGAAGATCAACGCCAGCACAAGTCATTTGAGTTTGAACAAGTAACTGAAAACTATTGGGCTGACAAAGGCAAGACTTGGCCTAAGGGACACCCCGAAGCAGGTAAACCAATTGTACTTCGTGACTATCAATATGATGTTGTGAACAAGTTTCTTGGTAACTGTCAGAGCCTGCAAGAAGTAGCAACAGGTGCCGGTAAAACAATTACTACTGCAACATTGAGCCATTTGTGTGAACCATATGGTCGTACAATGGTCATTGTTCCTAATAAGAGTCTAGTGGTACAAACTGAAGAAGATTACAAAAATCTAGGTCTTGATGTTGGTGTTTATTTTGGTGATCGTAAAGAATTAAATCGAACACATACTATTTGCACATGGCAGAGTTTAAATGTATTAGACAAGAAAAGCTATGATGAAGATGCATTATCATTGGCAGAGTTTACTGAAGGTGTAGGTGCAATCATCATTGACGAAGTACATCAAGCCAAGGCAGAAGTACTAACAAAACTGTTGACACAGAATTTTAGAAACTGTGGAATACGTTGGGGACTAACAGGAACTATTCCTAAAGAAAAATGGGAATTCCAAAGTCTATTAGCCAGCATTGGACCTGTAATCAATCAGGTCACTGCATTTGATTTGCAACAGAAAGACGTGCTGGCAAACTTGCAAATCAATATTTTACAAACTAATGAAGTACAGGCGTTTAGAAGTTTTCAAGACGAGTATGCTTTCTTAGTAACAGATCCTGAAAGATTAAAATGGATTGGAAAGACTGTTAAAGAGCTATCTTTGACAGGAAATACTCTAGTATTGGTCAATCGGATTGATACCGGAAACGCACTCGTTGATATGTTACCCGACAGCGTATTCATATCAGGCGGAGTAAAACTAGCAGAACGCAAAGAAGAATATGACGAAATCAAAACTAGTGATGGAAAGGTTATTGTGGCGACTTACGGTGTGGCCGCTGTGGGTATCAATATCCCCCGTATTTTTAATCTGGTTCTTATTGAGCCCGGAAAGAGCTTTGTCCGTGTTATACAAAGTATCGGGCGAGGCATTAGAAAGGCAGCGGACAAGGACTTTGTCCAAATCTGGGATGTGACAAGTCAATGCAAATATTCTAAGAAACATTTAACTGAAAGAAAGAAATTTTATAAAGAGGCGAAATATCCTTTTACAATAACCAAGGTAAACTTATGAGAATTTTAACACTAAACAATAGGTCTTTTGATCTAAACGAATTGCCAGATGAGGTTGACGAAGACACTAGATTTAGTGTGTTAGATAATAGCAATCCTAGCGAACCTGATTTTTATTTTATGCCTTTAATTTTTCTAGAGTCATTTAATAGTCCGGCAATTCTTTTAAATATTGGCGGACATGAAGTACAGATGCCATTAGATTGGTGCATGGTAGTTGGAGATAAAGACTGTGGATTAGATCCGGAAGTGTTACCACTGACTAGCCTCAATGAACGTGGCTTTGATGCTTTTATCTTTAATCCTATCAAAGGATTTAAATGTGAGTACATGCCAATCGAAATCGTAAATATCTATCAAGATGTGCGATGGTATTTTCCAAAGATGAAAAACGGACAATTACTAACAGTTCCATTACACGACGGTGATAACCCACCATGTGCATACTTTGTCAAAGAAGTTAGTAGACAAAGTGAAGTATTACAATTAGATAAGGTGATTTAATGAAAGCAGGAAAAGTATGGGGTCAAACCGAACTCCTTGAAGCAAATGGCGTATTAGAATTCCATCGCATTGAAGCCACAGCAGGTGGGGTATGTAGCAAACATAAACACAAATACAAGTGGAATGGTTTCTTTGTCGAAGAAGGAGAAATGATTATTCGAGTATGGAAAAATAATTATGATCTTGTTGATGAAACACGTTTAACCGCCGGACAATACACAAAAGTAGCACCGGGCGAATACCATCAGTTTGAAGCAGTTACAGATTGCATTGCCTTTGAATTATATTGGGCGGAATTTGATCACGACGATATTGAACGTGAGACAGTGGGCCACGCCAAGTAATGGGGAATCTCAAACCTGGCGCTTCGTATGTGTACGAGCATGAAAATGGTACAACGTATGCTAGAGAACATGGCGCCGATCCTAGCACACGCCAGTCCATAGGTTGGCAATACGACCCAGACGAAGCAAAAAGATTTGATTCAAGAACACCCGATGGAAGACCATTACACGAACATTTACAGGAAAGCAAGTTGTGGGGAGAAATACGGCGAGCCGCCAAGACAAATCCCACTTTACAAGAAGCCTTGGAACGTGTTAAAATATTGTATCACTTGAGTAAAGACAATGCCAAATAAACACATAGACCTTTTTAAAGAAATTATTCCTGCGGCTGACATGGGAATGAAAGAACTATGGGATGCCGCTCCAGAAGAAGGTCGCAAAGAAATTAAAGGCGATTTGTGGACTCTCAACAGATACATGAGTAATGTAAAGAGCAGTAACAGAGAATTACAAGAACACTTTGTTTTAACTGTCAACGAGTTTTACAACAAAAACTGGGCGGCAATACAGCATCACCCAAAACTACAATGGCAGACTTTATGCTTGGCCAGTCATGAAAGTAAAAAAACACATTTTCATGAATGGATTCCATTAAAGAAAGCCAAAAACAAAAAAGAAGAAATACTTCAAGAACTTTTTCCTCAAATGAAACTTGCCGATGTTGAAACTCTTGCCGCAATCACAACAGATAAAGAAATCAAGCAATACTGCGAATCGCTTGGCTGGGATAAAAAGCAAATCAATGCAATTAAACTATAAATGTGAATATTGTCAAAAACTTTTTGCTAAAGAAAAAACTCTAGTAGTACATATTTGCGAAAAGAAACGCAGGCACATGGGTAAGACTGAAAAACATGTGCAAGCTGGCCTTTTGACATTTCAGAAATTTTATGAGTTTACACAACGAGGCAAAGTGCAAAAAACATTTGATGAATTTGCCGATAGTCCGTACTATACAGCCTTTGTAAAGTTTGGTAGTTTTCTTGTGAACACAGCACCAATATATCCTGAGAGATTTATTGACTTTGTGATCAAAAGCGGAGTTAAATTAGATCATTGGTGTCGAGATGAATTGTACGACACATACCTAATAGATCTAATTAAAAAAGAACCTGCAGATGGTGCTATACAACGTAGTATAAAAACTATGATGGAATGGGCAGATGGAAACTCTGCTCAGTGGGAGCACTATTTTGCGTATGTGAATTTAAATCGTGCAGCACACGATATTAAAGAAGGCCTTATAAGCCCGTGGTTATTGTTAAATACCAAGTCGGGCAAAGAAATGTTACAGCGTATGAATGACGAGCAGTTGGAAATTGTTGGACCTATAATTGATCCTCAATTCTGGATGAGACGTTTTAAATCGTTACCTGCAGACATAGAACTTGTCAAAGACATCATAAAAGAAGCAAGGATACTATAATGCCTAAACGCGAAGAACCTGTTGTAGAAGAATTGAAAGAGAATGAAGAATTCATTTCAAGAGATGATTTAGATATCGAAATAGCAACGGGTACTGAAGAGCCTGTTGTATATGTAAAATTTACTGGATTTGAAGATGATGAAGATGCTGAAGAGTATGCACAATTCCTATCTGAGAATTTAGCATTATTACTTTTTGAAACAACGAGAATGCACTAATGCCTGATATTGATATTGACTTTTATGATCGTGAACAAGCACTGAAATTGTTCAAACATTCAGTAGCAAGTCGAGTAGATGACGGCAAGTTGATTAAACACAACACCGGTGTGTACTTTCACGACGTACCATTAGATGCAATATCAGGTTTATGTAGTGTGCCATATGAGCAAGCCGAAGATCAAAACTTTTTTAAGATTGATTTTTTAAATGTAGGGATTTATAAAGGTGTAAGAGACGAAGCACATCTTACACAGCTTATGGAGACTGAACCATTATGGGATCTACTATTAGACGACGAGTTTATCCAGAACCTGTTCCATGTGAATGGGCATGGGTCTATTCTAAGACAGAGCAAGCCAGAATCTATCGAGCAATTGGCAGCGGTACTGGCTATGATCAGACCGGCCAAGCGTTATCTGATTGGGAAAGAATGGACTACGATAATGAAGGAAGTTTGGACGACACCGGAGAATGGTGAGTACTTCTTTAAGAAAAGTCATGCAGTTGCGTATGCTACTGCGGTGGTGGTACAAATGAATCTAATCTGTGAACAAATCAGTTATGGATTCTCTTAAACTGCTTTTCTTACCAGTGTAATAGATTTACGTTTAATACGTTTAGTAATAATATCGTTTAGGCTGGTACAAGGCCCAAACATTATTTTTACATCTTTTGTGCTGAAGTTTTTAATAGAATACCTAAAAAGCTGAATTTCTTTAGCTAGAAAAATGTTGATAGGAATTAGTCTATTTGACTCCCACCACCATGCTTCTCCTAGCTCCAAAAATCTAGTTTTATCAGCATCTGATTTAATCGCTCCATAATCGTATAAACTCGTGATCTGCGCATCTTGATTGATAATGATGCCCACGTACTCGTGATCCACGTGATTTATTACACTGATAAATGGGAAATTTTCTTGTAAGTTTTCTGTTATTCTCATACTAAATATGTTAAAGGGTCTACAAATGTATGCAGCTCAATCCAGTTTATTTATATCCAAACAAGGTCGACGTTTATACAAATGTCCCTGGGCAGTGGAACGCAGAGAGGTATCGAAGAGTGTACAATCGTAATGTAAAAATATTTCGCGGAGTTGATAATAGACTTGATATCCAGGTTAGAAATTCTGATGAAAAATCCATCGACATCTCTGGATATTCATTGGTATTTAATCTTATTGGACGAGACCAACAAAATTTAATTCTCAGCAAAGACTGCGATGTCAACAGTCTTTCGACCGGTAAGGTATATGTTACTCTTACTGATACAGAACTTCGAGATATTGATTCTGGGTTTTATCAATACTCTATTGTTAAAGAAGTACGAGTGGCTGCATCAGGTGGAAATTACACAGTATCATCTAGGACCCCGCTATACATTGACAGTCAATACGGTGCATTAGCAACTATAGAAGTATTAGGAGATCTGCAAGGAACACCCATTGATAGTTTAGAAATAACATCTTTCTCAGAATTAAATCCCGGCACAACAGGCAACGTGGGACAACCTTATTTTTATAGCAGTCATATAAATGCAAATTATTACAATTCTAATTCTTATAGCAATCACACTTTTGCATTTTACAGTACAAACTATAGCGGTAGTATAGAAATTCAAGGAAGTCTATCAGACAGTTCTGATCCTACAGATTGGGCTGTACTTGATATTGTCAATATAAATTCAAACCCTATAGTTTATCATAATGTTGTAGGAAAATGGAAATGGTTTAGAACCAAGAGTCTTGGATCAAAAGGGACTCAAGCAATGTTTGTAGTTGGACAAACTGTATTAGGAACCTATACAGTAGATCTTGATAATGGCGGAACACACTATCATGCAGGCGACCAAATTCTTATTTCAGGCGCATTGGTAGGAGGAGTTTCAGGCGCCAACGATATTATTGTCACAGTAAATCGAGTAAATGCCTACGGTCAAATACAACCAGCGGGTTTTACTTGGGTAGGATTATCAGCAGTAGGATTTAGAACTTTTGTTCTTGCAGGTTCTAGTCCATTATCATCAGGAAAAGTTGACAAGGTACTATACAGATAGTATAATAAGTGTATGACTATGGTCGTAGACTTATTTCGCCAGCTTTTACCGCATCGAGCAAAACCTAGCCCTAGTGGTTGGATCAGCTTCAATGCTCCTTGTTGCGGCCATCGTGGACATAGTCCAGATACACGTAAACGAGGCGGCGTCATGCTCACTGATTCAATTGTGTTTAATTGTTTCAATTGTAAATTTTCAGCAGGATGGGCACCTGGATCACAAGTCAACAATAAATTAAAAAATCTGTGTAAATGGCTTGGGGCATCAGACGATCATATTAAACAAATGGTGTTTGAAGCACTCAAAACAGAAGCACCAGATTACACTCCCACCGAATCAAAACACAAAATAGAGTTCACTGAGAAAGAACTACCAGAAGGTAGCTTGCCTCTAACAGAATGGCTTGATGCACACCTTACACCTGACGAAGAACAAAAACTGATAACTGTAGTTGAATATGTTGTTAGCCGAGGTTACGACCCGTCAAGTAAACATTTTTATTGGAGCCCTGTAGCAGGATATGATAATCGAGTTATTATTCCATTTACATACAAAGGCAAGATAGTAGGTAGTACAGCAAGGAAAGTTACCGCAGGAAAACCTAAATATCTATCAGATCAACATCCGTTTTTTGTGTTCAATGTTGACGAGCAAACAGAAGAAAAGAAATATGTATTTGTTTGTGAAGGACCGTTCGATGCATTGTCTATTGGCGGTGTTGCACTTCTCACTAATGAAATATCCGATCAGCAGTCAAGGATAATTACAAGTATTGGTAATGAAATTATTGTAATTCCTGACCAAGATAAAGCAGGCCTAACTGTGATTGATCAAGCTAAAGAATTAGGATGGAGTGTGGCGTTTCCTAACTGGGAACCCGATGTAAAAGATTGTGCTGATGCAGTACAACGGTATGGTAAATTATTTGTGATTGTAGATATTATTAAAACTGCTATTCAAAATCCTATAAAAATTGAAATGGCAAAAAGAAATCTGCAAACAAAATTAGAACTAATGGAGAAACAAGATGTTTAAAAAAATCATTGATTTTTTCTTATATCCGCTAAGAAAATATCAAGAACACAAAGCATGGAAGAAAAGATTAGCTGATCTTAGAAAGCGTGATCCTTTCATTTACAAATGATTGCTTGGGGTATAAACGCACTCAATCACGGCAGCAGTCTTGCTGTTTTTAAAGACGGACGGTTAGTGTCAAATGAGTCTAGAAAAGAAGATGAATTAGATACCAGAATTATAACCGAAGCGTTACATCATGGATCTCCTGATCGTATATATTGGTACGAACGTCCTTGGGTGAAGAAAGCTAGGCAACTAAGTGCAGGCCAGTACCATCGAGCATTTGATATGAGTGTGCTGCCAAGACGCTATTTAAACAACATAAGACTTCACTATGCACCTGTTACTTATACTTCTCATCATGGCAGTCATGCAGCCGCGGGATATTACACTAGTCCGTTCAATCATTGTGCAGTTGTTGTGCTTGATGCTATTGGTGAGTTCGAATGCGCCACTATTTGGAATTGTGTGCATGGAGAAATGACCAAGGTGTGGAGTCGTAGTTACCCAAATAGCCTTGGATTATTTTACTCAGCATTCACAGAGTTTCTAGGGATGACCCCAATACAGGACGAATACCAATTACAAAAAATGGCTGAGCAAGGTGATCCTACTATATTCTTGAGCTATGTAAGAAGTTATTTTAATCAAGGCGAAGTATTAGACTTAAACACCAACTTCCATCGAGGAGTTTTACATTGGGATTTCAATGAACTAACTACATTGCAATCACAATGCAATTTAGCTGCCGCAGTACAACAGGTATTCGAAGAGCAAGTTCATTTGATTATGACCACTGCTAAATTATTCACTAATGCAGATTGTCTAGTGTATATGGGCGGTTGTGCTATGAACAGTCGAGCTAACAAGAATGTAGTTGAACCTATGTGGAAACACATTTGGTCATTGCCCAATCCGGGTGATCCTAGCAGCTCAGTAGGGGCAGTTCTTTATCATACTAAACAAAGAGAGTGGAAATATAACTTTGGTGTTGCAAAACATATAGAGATTCGTGTATAATATATTATGACAGCAAAAAAGATTCACAGCGGAGAGCAATGGTTGTGGGATACAGAATATCCCAATTGGAAAGAATTCTTGCCTGTAGCTGTTCCAAGAGAAGGTTTTGAATATTCAAAAGAAACTGTCAGTCACAGTGGACGTCAATATCCTGTATGGGCAGATCCAAATCTTGCCAAACTGTTTCATCACAAGCAATATGATGGATTAGAACCAGTTCCTGAGTGGGACGAGGCTGCAGGAAATATCTACTTGTGGACACAGAAATTCTTAAATGATAACGGATTCAATTATCAAATTAGACCAATTATTTCTTGGTTTATAGACTACGATGTTGGTGGATGGCAGAGTATGCACCAACATGATCCCAACTGTATTACGCAGATTTTATATCTAGATCCTACTCCTCATCTCGAAGTAGATCACGAAGGTAAAGATACTGTACCTGGCAGTATGTATGCGGTAGTAGCCGGTGGCGGAAAAGATCCCGTATATAGAAGTTTTTATTCTTGGCCAGGTCGTTGTATTATAATGAAAGGTGATGTATGGCATGGAGTATATCCTGTTCGTAGTACACCAAGAAGAAGCATAGTTATTGATTATATGAAAGTTTTATGATAAAAAATTACGATTACGAAGTACAGAAATTATATCTTGAGCTGATGCTTGCAGACGCTGAAGTGTTTGTTCGTTGCCAAGGTATCTTTGATCATACCCTGTTTGATAGAAAACTGCAGGATGCCGCAGAATTTATCAATGAGTATGCCAAAGGGTATAATGTATTGCCAGACTACGACATGGTAAATGCCACTTGCAAAGTTGACATGAAGCGTCCAGATGATGTCAAAGAGGGACACATGGATTGGTTGATGGATGAATTTGAATCATTTATTCGACACAAGGCATTGGAAAGAGCAATCATTAGCTCAGCAGACTTACTAGAAAAAAGCGACTACGGTGCTGTTGAAATCATGATTAAAGAAGCAGTACAGATTGGTCTTGCTCGAGATATGGGCACAGATTACTTTGCAGACCCAAGGGGTCGACTGTTAGGAATCAAAGACAAGAATGGTCAGATCAGCACAGGCTGGCCAACAATGGACAAGAGATTATTTGGTGGCTTTAATCGAGGAGAACTGAATATCTTTGCAGGTGGATCAGGTGCAGGTAAATCGCTTTTCTTAGCTAACCTAGGTGTGAACTGGGCACTACAGGGCTTAAATGTAGTGTACCTGACACTTGAACTTTCAGAGGCATTGGTCAGTATGCGTATTGACTCAATGCTGACAGGTATTTCAACAAGAGAGATTTTTAAAGATCTAGATGACGTTGAAATGAAGGTAAAAATAATTGGCAAGAAAGCAGGTACGTTGCAGGTCAAATATATGCCTAGCGGTAAAACAGCCAATGACTTGAGAGCATATTTAAAAGAATATGAAATTAAAGTAGGCAAGAAAGTTGATGTGCTATTGGTAGATTACTTAGACTTGCTAATGCCAATGAGTAAAAAGATTAGTCCGGCAGACTTGTTTATCAAAGACAAATATGTCAGTGAAGAATTGCGTAACCTAGCAGTTGAAAAGAACTGTATCTTTGTTACAGCGGCACAGTTGAATCGTGGTGCTGTTGAAGAAGTTGAGTTTGATCACAGTCATATTTCAGGCGGACTATCTAAGATTCAAACTGCTGACAACGTGTTTGGTATCTTTACAAGTCGTGCCATGCGTGAGCGTGGACGTTATCAATTGCAACTAATGAAGACACGTTCGTCGAGCGGTGTAGGCATGAAGATTGATTTAGAGTTCAATATTGAAACTCTAAAGATTACAGATTTACCCGAGGATGAACAAGACCACGGCGGATCAGCAGTTCGCGGATCAAGCAGTATTATTGAAAGTATTAAAAATCGCAGTACAGTATCAGCGAAAGCAGACGAAGATGGAGTGATCCCAGATCCTAAGCAGGGCATCAGTTTAGGCAAAGTCAGAGCAACGGTGGAAAGTACAAAATTGCGACAAATTTTGAATTCCATGGGCACTGATGAAACATACTAATATTCTTTTAGCTTCCTGGGAACAACCAGATCCAGAAGACGACATGATTGAAATTGATTGGCCGTTAGTACAGCGTACTATTGGTGTTGATCATTTAGAATGGTTATTAGCCCAGCCTAAAACAGGCTGTCAATTAGTTGTAGAACGTGAAAATAACGAATTAAAGCTATTTGTGGAGTTCTACGACAATCACCTAGAAGTAGAGTATCATCTACGGTGGGCACAACCCATTAGTCAATAATCACGGCTAAATAATGATATGAGACTCAAAGAAATTATCATCGAAAGCGGTATGAAAAAGATTGATCCAACGCAGAAATCTGCCATGCAAAATGCCATGACTTTTCCTGCAATGAATCAAAGTACTGGTAGTGCATATCTAGGTTGGCGTATGGGCGTTGCCCTAGCTGGAGCCCCTGACTATCCTACTAAAATGGAAGCAGATAACTGGATCGGCGGTGATCCGTTATTATCAACGTACACTCAAGAAGAAATGGATATGGTCAATGCTGCTGCCAAAGCAATTGGTGGCGGTAAAGCACAAAACTGGAGTGGCAAGCGCAGTCAAGAGTTATCTGACACACATAAAACTAGCCCGATAGCCAAGCCCAAGAAAAACAAATACGGAGTCTAACATGAGACTTCGTGAAGTTGGTGCTTCGGAATTTGTCACAGTCAACAACAAATTAAATCCCAAGATATGGCACAATGACAGCCTAGATCCCGCTGTTCACAACAAGCTGATACAGATTGCCAAAGCCTTTGAAGAGTTTGTGGGAGTTGATCTTGATGTGGTTGATTATACTATTACAGGTTCTAATGCCAACTATACATGGACAGCCTATAGCGATTTAGATCTACATATTGTTGTGTCGGGCCTACCTTCAGATGAACACCGAGAACTTTTTAACGCTAAAAAGGCACTGTGGGCAGAGCAACACAATATCACAATCAAAGGTCTTCCTGTAGAATGTTATGTACAAGGGCAAGAAGAACCACATCATTCAACAGGTGTGTATTCTTTATCTAAGAGCGAATGGTTAGTTGAGCCTAAAAAAGTTAAACCTGAAATAAACGATGCTGCCGTTGAAGCAAAGAAAGACAGTGTACTACATGACATTGAAGCAGCATTATTATCCAAAGATCTCAACAGGTTGCGCTCAGTAAAAGAAAAGATTACCAAGATGCGCAAGGCAGGATTAGAACGTGCAGGTGAATGGAGTGTGGAGAACCTAGTGTTTAAGATACTGCGTAACCTAGGGCTAATTGATCAAATCACTGCAAAGATACAAGAGCTCGAAGACCAAGAACTCAGTTTAGAACAGGCTAATCGTCCTGTTGACCAGTTTTAAGACCCACACGTTTTTTCCACGGAAGTATAGTGCGTTTGCCATGCAGTCTTTTCTGTTCTAGATTGTATTCAACAACTTCTACATTTAACTCACGACTCACAAACTCTTGATCTTCAAGTGTATCTTTGTTGATCATGCCTTGTAGGAATCCTTCTTTGAGATCAAGTGTGGTATCATTGGCCAATGCCTCATACACTCGGTCAGCCATAATATCATGATTGCTAAGGCAAAGATGATTGTATCTTCCGTCTACTCCGTGCCAAAATGATGTGATATCTTCGTCAAGGTCAGGAGGATCAAACTCCAATCGTTGTACATCATCCATCAGTGTGCCTTGTGCCCAATTGAACTCGGGCCAGTTGACACCTTGTCCTAGGCTTTGATCAAAACACTTGATCATGAGCGGTCTACGCAATCCACGACTACGCACCATATAGGCAATATAACTCATGCGGTTGGTTGTCTGTAGAATATCCAATGTAGGACGTTGTAGGTAGCGAACATAGCTTTCAACTGCCCGAGTTTGATCCCGAGTAAGCCAACGATCCAGGTCAATGAGATTGGGATGTGTGATCTTGGGTTGATCATCGAAATACCAAAATCTACTGGGATGTGTGAGTGCAACTATGAGGTAGTCTTCAGGTTGGAACTTTTCGGGCAATAAATCTTGTAGCAGTGCCCAAGCCCAATCTTGTGCCGTACCTACCAGTCCTAGATTGACCAGTTCCACACCCAGTCGATCAGCTACCTGTTGAGGCCATACTCTAGCCGCTGCATCTAGAGGTGCTTCAACAAAACTGTCACCGATAACCCAGAGTTTAGCCACGTTGAGGAATAGTAGATATTTGAGTGCAGGTGATGACCTTGTCCTCTAGGCCCATGCGACGTTTCCAAGGTAGGATGGGTCCGCTGTGCTTGGCCCGTGTTTCACGTAGTTTTTCAACCAGCTTGGGATCATACTCAGCTGCTTGAAATTGAGGATCATTGGTTGACTGCGTGGTAATCATGCCCCGATGGAAGCCTTCAGTGATATCTAGCTGAGTGTTGTTAAACAGGGCTGTGGCCACACGTTCAGCTAGAATAGGATGATTTCTGCGGCACATGTGATTGTAACGGGGATCAACACCATAGAAGTATTTGGTATTGGCGTCATCTGTGGGATCTTCAAACTCCCAATACTGTATGTCGTTCATGAGAATGCCCTTGCACCAATTGAGTTCTTGGTAGCCCTCTGTGTCCATAAGGTCCTGAGGAAAGCAGGGAATCATCAAGGGTCTACGCAGTTTTTTGCGGTAGACCTGATAGGCCAACCATCCCATTCGATCTGCCAACCACATGGTATCCAATGTGGGACGCTGTATGTGTTTGATAAACAGTTCAATGGCCTTGGCCTGCTCTTTGGTAACCCAATTGTCTAGATCAATGACTGCGGCATTGGTAAGATCAGGCATGCTTTCAAGGAACCAAAAGCGTCCAGGGTGCGTGACCGCAACTATCACATAGTCTTCTGGTCGTATCTTGTGCATCCAATCGTGTAGGCAATACCATGCCCAATCTTGACAGGCACCCATGATGCTGTTGTTGACCAACTCTACGGGCCGACCTTCTAGTTCACTGAGTCGATCACAGGCACCTTGAACCCAATTGCGGAATCCTGCGTCTTCTGGAGGGTTTACTGAAAAGCTGTCGCCTACCACAAACAGTCTTGGACCCGTAGCTTCCGCTAGAACACGGCCTTCTATACGGGGACCTAGACTTTGAAAACTCCGTGGGTCAAGACTGAGTTCTCTGGTTTTCTTTTTGTATTGATCGAACATATGAGTACTTAGTTCTAGCGCCATTAGCAGAAGTTTTTCTTGACAAGATATAAATATGCGTATATAATAAACAAAAGGGCGCGACACAGATGTTACACATAATTACAGAACTAACCGATGAATTGCTGGCATTGATCAAGGACGACCCAGTACGTCCCGAAATCCCAGTGGAGCAGCGAGTAAATCAAAAGAGCCGAGTCTATGTACTCAAGGATGATGCGGGCAAACCCACAGCAGTGACCTGCGTGAAGTTTCTAGCAGACATTCCCAGTTCAGTAGACGAATTGGCCAATCTAGCAGTAAACTCAACTACCGCAGTGTTTTATACCATTTGGAGTTATGGAGCGGGTGCGGGCAAACGGCTAATAGAAGAAGCACAACGTGAAATCAAACAGACTGATCCCGAAGTAAACGTATTCGTTACCCTCAGTCCAAAGACAGAAATGGCCCGACGTTTTCATCACAAAAACGGGGCCACTACCTATAGAGAAAACGCTGATTCAGTAAACTATATGTATCACTGACCTGCAAATGCCCAAGTGGCATTTCCGGGTGTGTACAATTCTACTTCAGCTACCCAAGAACCTTGATTGCGGCTCTGTGTGTCCTGTGCCAATTTTGTGGCATGTACGACAGCCATTTCGTAGTCTTCAGTGATAGTATCATCTAGAAACTGCATCTGTACACGTTCTCCAGTTTCTCTGCATCGTGCCATAATTTTGTAGCGAGGGGTCATATTTGTTCTCCAGTATGATATTTATGTGATTGGCGGGCGGGCACAGTACTTGCTGCGAAGCAGCAGAGCGCAAAAAATTTTTTAGTCAAATAAAGTGCGCACTATACGACTACGTTCCGGATACTTCATGAGCCATATGTCTGCATATAGGCCATTTGAAAACAGCAACCACCAGTCTGTAGGCACTGCCGCGTTATACTGTTCTGTATGCGCATAGCTACGGGGCCAATAGTGTACATGTTCACGCCACGTGATCAATAGTTCACGCTGTGGTCGCTCAAAAGGATCCAAATAGACTAGCAGCATACTGATCTCCCGTATGCTGTATTTAAGTTATTTTACAGTATAATTGATGTTGAGCACATAGCGTGTGTCGAACTCTGTAGGCGTTGTTGAAGCATGATAGTGTGCTCCATCAAAGCCTATCCAAGTGTTTGCTCGGGGCCTCTGTCTGTGCCATTCTGTGTAGTCCGCTCTAGTGCGTTGTTGATGCCGTTCGTTGAATATCACAGTATCACCATTTGAATCCGCAGGGTAAAATATGCCCACACGATGCTTCATTACAGG
>Ga0214921_10003636_pt1 | contig 23405 bp, 17 predicted proteins | sample LL1505_MetaG_FD_177992 | JGI IMG/M metagenome (GOLD analysis project Ga0214921, IMG submission 177992) | Freshwater microbial communities from Lake Lanier, Atlanta, Georgia, United States - LL-1505 | ecosystem: Environmental > Aquatic > Freshwater > Lake | place: USA: Georgia | collected...
CCTGGCGCGCAAGTTGATCGGTGCTTTACCAGGTGCTAGCGGCGATGCCGTGGCGGACGAAGCGGACCGTTCCGCGCTGGATCCAGAGGGATTGCTGTTGGAAGCACCGACAGTCGCAGAGGAAGCGGCAGAAGAAGGCGCTGCTGCTGCCGCGGAAGAGGGCGCTGGTGCCGCGGCTGGCGCCGCCGCCGCCGCAGCGCCGCCGAAGCGGGCCAAGGCCGCTGCGTACGAGGAGGCGCTCACGGCTTCCATTGTAGAATTCAAGGAGCGGGGCGCCGACTTGTTCCGTGAGGGGAACCTTGCGATCTTGTCGCCGAAATTCCAGGAAATCATCAATCGTCTGAAAACCAGCCCTGGACCGGTCTTGGTGTACAGCAACTTCAAGACGCTGGAGGGCGTGGGTCTTTTTGGAATGGCGTTGGATGCGCAGATAGGGGCACGGCGCCTGGATATTGTTCAGACGGGCGGACGGTGGACGCTATCGCCCGAGACGATCGCTGGCGGCGCAGAAGCGCCGCGCTACATTGCCTACACGGGCGACGAGGATCGTGATAAGCGCAACATCTTGCTCGCGATTTTCAACGCAAAATGGTCAAAGGTGCCGGGTGCTCTTGCCGCGCAGATCCAGGAATTCACAGGCTCATCGGATAACAAACGGGGTCAAATCGCAAAGGTGTTTATGATCACGCAGTCGGGCGCGGAGGGTATTTCGCTCAGCAATGTGCGCCAGGTACACATCATGGAGCCGTACTGGAACTACGTGCGCTTGGACCAGGTGAAGGGCCGCGCGATCCGTATCTGCTCTCACATGGATCTGCCGGTTGAAGAGCGGCACGTGGACACGTACATTTACATTAGCAAGTTCTCGCGCACCCAGGTTGAACGCAAGGCGGTTGATGAAACACTGCTGAATTTTGATGAAGGGAAGACGACAGATCAGTCCATCTATGAACTCATGTTGGCGAAGAAGAAGTTGGCGGATAGTTTAACGGATGTGATGAAACGGGCGGCGGTGGATTGCGAGTTGAACGCGACCGAGAACGGCGGTTATGCGTGCTACCGATTTGAAGGCGCGTCAATGGAGCCGCTGTTCCACCCGCTGCTCAGCGTGGACATTCGTGAAGGCGGGGCAGCTGTTCGCGCAGCGGCAGGAGCAGTGGACGCGGCCGCAGCCGATGAATAAACTCTATAGCGTTGTGCTATAAACACCATTTTTCGCCGATCCTTGGTACAGAATAGGCGGATCCAACCAATAAGACTGTGAGGAATGCAGGGTTAATTGATAATTCAATTCCCAGTCATTGACTTCCGCAAATGGATAGAGTGTTTTTAGGATTTTCTCAAGCATAGCACCCTTGAAAATCATTGCATCCGTTGTGCGCGTGTGATAGTAATGCGGTGCCCGAAACCAGGCAAGCTGGTTGTCGTTTTCTGTGCGTCTTGGGCGCAACCCGCCTCCTTCGCTCAGCGACAAAAAGTCCCAATCCTCCTTTCGTATAGTTTCAAGGGATTTTCCAAGATTTTCCAAAAAGCGATCATTGAATCGCACATCACTTTCCAGAAACAGTATAATTTTGTGGCCTGCGTTGACGGCTGCTTCGGCCGCTTTGGCCCAGTTTAGCACAAGGGATATTTCACTGACTTTCAAGTTATAACTAAATTCGTTCCGTCGCAGCTCCACCGGCTTTCGGTCTACCCATGGATTGTAAGCACGTAACGCTTCTTCTGTTGAAAGTGTGTCTTTGTAGCAGTAAAGCCCCATAGTGTAGCACGCAGGGTCAATGTCGTGCTCTTTTAACCATGCTTGGAGATACGCAGCGCGATCTGGCTCCTTCGCAGGATCGCATAAAATGTATGCGTGATCAATGGGAGCCGGCCACTTTCGCATTTACACATCAATTTGTTTCTAGAGTTTAAACCTATCTGTACTTCAAACAAGTATTCAGGAATGCTTAAGATTCTGTTTACCCTGCTTGCGTCTGTTGCGTCCGCAGGATCTGCTGCTTCGCATGAGAACTACACGCAGGTTGGAATCACGCCACTGAACAATTGTATCCAGTTCAGTGTTTCATCAGGCACGGGGTGTGCCTGGATGTGTAATTACTGCGCGAATCAACTTGGGACATTTAATTATTATTTCACCGACGGCGTGTGTACGTATCAGACGGGTGGGTGTGTAGGAAATCCCATCGCAGGGAAGACCTATACATGCTGCGCGGCTTAGTTTACTTCACTTCCCATTTTTGCATGACGCCGTCATGGCACGGCCAGATCACAACGCCTGTCCCATTGGCGCCAGACCCCTGCCACACATCCAAGCATTTGTCGGGCGCGCTACGAGGATGAATGCGGCCTTTTTCATCGGCGTCCCACTGCTGATTCAAGCCGTCCAAGCACCGGTTCTGAACAACCGGCGTCCCAGACCGCGTGTCGTTATTCAACACATCCAAGCACTTGCCTGAATTTGTATTCACAAGACGATTTTTGTTGTCCAATGTGAATCGCTGGTTCGTTCCGCCGTGTCCATCCGACACAATAACGCGACTAAAGTCGTTGCGACTCGATCCGTAAATATCTAAACTAAAGTTGTTTCGCACCTTGCTCATAATCATATTATTGTTGGGAGCAAAGGATTTCTCACCCTCCGCAATTTTCGTATACCCTTCAAAGTCTGGACGAGGATTGAATCCGACTTTGTCCATTTTAAAACATCCACGACCGCGGTCAACACCCTTGCTAAAGCTGAAACTCTTACAGTTCGGGTTGGCGGAGCAGCGTTCCTTCGCCTCTTCCACAGCCAGGTTGTCGAAGCATACTTGTCCTGCTCCAGATCCTTCATCGTATCCTGATGCTGTTTTGCGGTAGCAGTCCGCCTTGGGCGCGCGGTAAAACTGGGTACCGGGTCCAAGGCAGTCCTTGAGCGCGGCGTCCTGCGCGGTCGGATCCGACGATTTTGTTAATTCAAACTGTTGCCGGAACAGATTGTTGACCTGGGCCCACGACATGTTTGCGAGGTCGCTCACGGCGGCCCGCTGCGACGGGTATTTCTGACCGCCGGCCTGGCAGCCCGCTTTACGGAACGCCTGTTGGAGACACTGGACATTGAACGGACCCTTCGCTTCATCCTTGATGTCGCACGGCTGGAAGTAGCCATCGCCAGACACCATGTGCCGCGCCGCCGCTTTCACTTCTTCCGATGGTCCATTTCGCACGATCTGCGAAAGCCGCCAAATCGCAAAAATCAGACCGTTGAAATCAATGCGCCGTGTTGTCCAGATAACGTCCGGAATGTTTGTGCCGACCGATCGGAGCGTGCTAAGGGCGACCATGTCGTTGGTATCCCGCATGACGCTGTTGGTCACGGCGCGCACAAGTGCGCCGCTGTCGGCGTATCCGAACGCCCGCAGAATCGTCAACACGCAATCGCGGCTCAAAGCGCCGCTTTCATCGGGTGCGCACAGGAACCGCGTGCGGCCTTCTACGGAGCCTGCCGACGGACTCTCTTCAAGTTGAATACCTTCTGCGGTCGCTTCATCGGGCGGCGGCGCGCACTCAGCGGCACGCGTCACTACATTTCCGCATCCGCCCACCGAATCGTCGGGGTATTTGGGTTCCCCTGCGCCATTCACAGGAACGGCGTGACCTTTCTCCTTACAAAATCCGCACTTCCCTTTGATCCCTTCGGCGTCCACAAGTTCGCACATGTTTACGCGCCTACACACTTTCAAGTCTTCCCGCCGTGCCGCTTCGGCTAAATCCCAAATCCATTCGCCGCCCGCCAGATCATCGTCAATGATGGGACCGGTCCGTGTTCCAAGGGCACCTACAGAGGCCGACCCAGGATCGGATTTAAAATACCAGCCGCAGCCCAACTTGTCGCCGGCAGCGCGCGCGGGCAGATCACGGGGATGCCTCGCAGCGCGGCACTTTTTAATATCCTCTTCCCTGAATGCGTAATAGGGATCCACTGAGAATTTAGACGCGTAATCAACCTTGTCGGAAGCGGGAAGCAGCAGGTCAGGACTCGCCGCCGCTTCGTTCAGACCGGCAACGTTCACGCCGGGACTCGTGAACAACCCGTCCACTTTCTTCCCAAAATACGCGTGCTGTATGTCGCCATACGCCATTTGTTCGTCTTTGAAGCCGCTAAACCCTTCAATCTTGCCGCCAAACAGCGCCAACGCCGTCAGAAGCAGAAGAATGATTCCAAGCACGGTTAGCCAAACAGCCATCTCTACTTACTTTGTACAGAATTCATCCAATGCGTAGCGCCCGACTAGGATGAATTGTTTGAAATTCAGAATTACAAAGCGGCATACGACATGTTGTTCACACGCGCCTTCGCTTCCATGTACCACGGATCACTTCCATACACGGTCGTTTCACCGGCAAAGCGGCGGTACGGCTGCTGGAGCGTGTATTTCACGCCATCAATCGTAACAGTTATCGAGGATCCACGGCATTCAATTACGACACGCGATTGTTTTCCTATCGAGCAACCTGGGAGGCTTTCAAATCCAAAGTTCGTGTCGTGAAGATCACCGACTTTAATGTGAAGTCCCAGACCGCCAGGAACAAACCAGACACCAGGTGTGCGGGAACCAAACTCTCGGATATCCTCGCCGGTTGTGAAGTGGATTATATTTGCCCAATCCGGCTGAACAGCCAGCGGTGTGATATCAAACGTCAACCGGTAATCAGCGGAGACTTTTGCGCTACCAATAATTGTGTTTCGGACCGGCACAAAGTCGCGGGGCAGCGGCTTGTCGCACGCCGCCGCGGGTGGCGCAAGCGTATCTGCGCCGCCTGCGCGTTTAATGCCGTAGCATTGTTCCACCGCCGTACCATGTGCGACAGCGCTGTCCTTGGATCCGCCGGTGTAGTTTGCGGTCTTGTGAATACCGTCGTAGAAGTTCTGGACTGCGCCGAGCGAACCCTTCGCATTCGCAATGTTGATGGCTGTCCAATTCGGCACACCTTTCGCCGAAATAGGCGCCATGCTTCCTGAACGCTTACAGGTTGTGAAGGGCGCATCGGCACGCTCCTTTGCCGATCCTTCGCGGCGTCGCAAGCCGCTAAACCGATCACCAATCGTCGTGTACGTGTTGCTGAGAGACGATTTGCGCGATTCTTCGGATCCGCGATCCGCGTCGCTGCCCGTATTCATCCACAAATAATCCAGGCACTCCGCGTCCAGGCCGCCGACCTTGGGCGTCAGCACAATCCGGCCCTGGGCATCCTCGGAAATATCTTCGCAGGGTGAAACAATGTCCATGCCGAAGAGTTTCTGCGCCGCGTCATTGATTTCGGTCGCGCTCAGTTTCATGCCGCCCTCGGTTTTGCCTGTCGTGGCGATCCGGTAGAGACCCGTCAAATAACCGGTGATCGCATCTTCGCCGCCGTACGCATTCAACTTGGTTATGTCGGCCGCCAATTTTCCGTTCACAGGATCGCCGCCTGCCGATCGGAACAAGGTGCGCAAGCAATCGGCGTTGTAGGCACCGGCGCGTTGTCCGGCTTCCGCGCACGGCGACATCTTCAGTTTATCAAACACCTTCTTTGTTGTAATTAACGGCGCAAACTGGTTCCGCGTCACATCTTGCGGGTAGGATGGCGGCAGGAATGTTCCAGGAACAAAGGCAGTGAAGGTCGCAACCTGAGAAATGACCTGATTGCTCCAAAGCCACCGCGCAGCGGGATTCATGCGCGCCGCGCTGCTAGGACGTGGCGATTTAATCACAGCGCTCTCCTTGAAGGTTCCAAAGTCGCGCAGGATTTTGATCGTCCCGTCACCCTCTGCGCTCATTCCGTTCACAGCCGTCACAGTGTTTTTGAATGGATATGTCTTCACGCCGTCCAGCGACTCCCACTGGAAACAGATCGCGCGATACGAGGGCGCCTGGTAGTCGGATCCGTGCATGGACCGGATCGACGGTTTCTCTTCTTGCGAAGGCAGCGCGTTCTTCCCAAGCGACACAAACCAGTCCACAATGTCGTTGTAATACTTTTGATTGATGGATTGCGCCGGTTTGACGCCGTAGCACCAACTATGTCCAAGTTTCACCTCCTTGCCGTCCCGCATTGTTGTGAACCCCCATTCGTTAATTATGCCACCACGACCACACCAGCCGTCGTGTGTCGGATCGCCGTCGTTATAGCGCGCCTGCATCGGCCACCCAATCAGACCCTGTGCCCAACCGGTGCTACACGCTTGCGCTCCAAGAATGAGCGCTTCTTCCAGCTGCGCACGCGTCGCCTGTTTCGCACCGATCCGCTCGCAATTCGCTTTTGCACCCTCTTCTGTGAAACTGTATCCCACATTTTTCCCAGATCCCTCCGAATTAAACTTATACTGGAACACTTCGGGTTTTCCACCGGGTCTGTACGGCACTTCTTCCACAACTTCAATGGAAAATTCATCTCCTTCCTTCACGCCCGACAGTGTGAGCACAAATTCCTGCCCCGCGTTCACGTTCTTCATGGAACTTGCGACGCCGCTGCTCTTGTTCACAACACGAACTTCGGTAATACCTGTTCCGGTCGGTGCTACGCCGCGCAGCCGCACAGGAAACGTGCGGTTCTTGGAATCGTACAGGTACACATCGCGACCTTCACCGACCGCCTGTGCGCATTTCGCGTCCGCGATAGCATCTCCTTCAATAGTGCGACCACCATTGAATCCGCCGCTCAACCCCACTTCCTTACAACCCTCGCGGTTCGCGGCCACTTCACACGCCGCCTTGTCGACAAAGAAAAATCCAGGAGGGCACGATCCAACACTGGGTTTGTAATCGGGCGCGGTTTCCTCTACGTCGTCAGGTGTGATCACAAGGCCGCCGATATGCTTGCCGGGATCGTTCGGACGCGTGTAGGCGGTTCCCCCCTTGATACAGACGCCGCAGTTCTTCATTCCATCGCTACCGAGTGCCGAGCAGGCGCTGCGACCACGGACCGCTTCGCATCGCTTCGCATCTCGCAAAAGACCTGACGCCGGTGCTATTGCGTAATCGGTTCCTTGGGGATCAATGCCCAACTTTGTGGGCGCCTGGTCTTCGGGTGCTAGTCCGGCCGTCGCCGTTGCCGCTGCGATCTCCATGTCGCCCTGTTTGATTGCGTAATCATCAGCCGTCGCCAGAAAATTGCCCGCAGTCACATCGTTTGTATCGCTGAACTTGTTGAAACGGGACTGGCCTGTTGAAACATAGGCAGCCCGATTGTTTCGGAGCGCCTGAATTTCATCTATGCCGGATGATACGAATCCTTCCGCCGCAGCCGCCGCTTGTGCGTAAGGCAGTATAACCGCCACAAGAATGGCTAGGACAAGAAGTCCAACGACAACAAAAACGCCTGATTCCGGCATACCTCTATTTCTATATCGGATTCTTTCATCGGCAGCGCAGCGCCAAACTGATGGAAGAAATTGTAGGAAGTTCAGAATTTTACTGCGCATTGTCGGGGCGAATATTGGAGCTGGAGTCCATTTCGCGCGTGATGATGCGGAGCACAAAGTGCGTCTGGCGACTGAAGTTGATGAGCGCACAGGCTGTCTGGTTCGGTTCGCTCCCTGAATTGTCCAATGCTGCCGCAAGAGTGTTTTCACCCGCGAGGGATCCGCCGAAATAGGCGTTTGTGCGGAAGGTGGAACCGGTCGTAGGATCATTGAAACGGCTGCGGATGATGATTACGTTACAGTAACCGGCTACATTGCGACCGTCCGTCAAGGCACCCGCAGCATCAACGTAGGCCTGTGCTACGACATAATGTCCTTCATCGCGATTGATCCATGCCGTAAAATCGGTCGCAGCGGCCGTTGTTGATACAGTGGTGAAACCCTTGATCTGGATCGTGTCGCCCTCTCCGACTGCGCTGTACGGGAAATAAGAGGAGGTCTTGATAAAAATATAGGCGTTTTCGGTGTTTGCCGTGTCGACGCTGTAAATAGTGCTGTCGCTACCGATCGTGGTTGTGAAGTTGCCGCTCATACAAATACGCTGTATATCCAACACATCACTATCGTCGGAAAGCAGGGCACCGCTGTGCCGGTCAATGCGCAGACTCATGCGCTGAAGGGTGCCGAGCGGCGTAGGCGTGTACACGCGCTGGCTTTTCAGGAATTTCGGGATCAGACCCGTGTAACCGGATTTGGTCAAAACCGCGCCAGGCGCGGTTCCTTGTACTGCCTGCGACGTAAGATCGGAGGACCACGTGGTGTCGTACTGAACCATCGCAAACGTATTGTCTTCCTCGGGCTTCGTGGAAAAGCCGTTGCCGCTGTTAAGTTCGGCGATGCGAACACTTGCGAAAGGCAGCGAAAAGACATTCACAACACGTGTCGTGTCGTATGTAAATGTCGGACCAGCCGCTTCGGCAGTCACCTTCACAAGCGTCGTGAGCGATTCAATCGGCACGATCGCCTTCACAAACTCCACGCGCTGAATGTTTTTGAACCGTTCCTGGAGCGCTGCGTTGAAACTGAAACCGGCACGCTTGGTTCCCGTGTTGAAGTTCACGCTAAAATTGTAGCGGTTCTCGGTGCGATTGCGCAACCAGTCGCGATCGCTGCTGGTCAAGAAGATGTTGTACTCCATTTCACGATACTTCACAACATCTTCCTGAGGAATGATGTAGTCTTGGGGTCTAGGAGCAAGGAGCGGGGGCGGCAGTTCGGCCTGGGGCGGGAGAGGTTGCGCGGCGGACGGAACCGTGTCGTCGCGGATTTCCAGTCGGGGGGCTGCGGATGCCGAAGGCAACGTTCCACCAATAACACTGTTGGAAGTGCTGGAACCGGTGGATGTACTCATAGAGCGCATCTGCGCTTCCCGTTCCTTCTGAAGGCGTTGCATCAGGACAACGGGATCCTCATTGCTTTCCAACATATCGCCTGAAGTCCGGAAATCCGGCACAGGGGGTTGAAATGCGGGCGGTGGCGCCCGTTCCGCCATGAGCCGCTCATAATTCGTTCCTGTATCTTCAAACAGACGGGAGGTATCGTCCACTTTCGGAAAAGCACCCACCGTTGTGATCGCAGAGGGCAGGCCCGACTCTTGCCGCTTCAACCAACTGTCCATGCTCTGCGTCGTCTCCTTCAGAACTTCCGTCGTTAGCACATTCGCAGGACGCCCGCCCTGGACTCGGTTCACCTCCTGCATGTAATGTTGAACCGTCTTCTGGATTCGCGCCGTCATTTTCTCGGGAACCGGTGTGCCTAGTTTCTTCGCATAGTGCTGCCGCAGAAACCCGACAATCTTGTCGTAATTGGTCCCGTTCAGGAACGCGTTCGGGGCTTGCCGCGTGCTCATCTCTACGTGGATAGTTGAATTTCAGAGCGCACGTTTAAACACACCTTGTGTAATCAGCCTTAAAGATGAGACTTCTATTTCATGACCCGCATCATCATAAAAATATGGACGGGATACGATTGATGACACAGTCTCGTGGTATTGAACTTGAATTTACAAGGGATGATAGCCGTGTGTTTCGGTTTGATTACGATATTGTGATCCTGAATGCGCGGTATCTTGATCTTGATCGGTTTCCCCCTCACATTAAAGTTATTTGTGGGCCCCAGTTTTGGGTTTTTCCATCGGGTCCGATTGTAGGGCCCCAAGAAGCACGTTTTCACAAACGATGCGCATATAACAGTTTGAGTAAATGGGTGGAGGTGCTTTATCGTGAAATGGCGGGCGATTTACGGATTCCAATTGCGCAGTTTCCGTTTGCCGTTGACGTTGAAAAATTCAAACCATCGGGCGAAGAAAAGACATTGGATTGTATACTTTATGCGAAACTACGCGATCAGAGTTTGGTAAATTCAATTGCGGAGAAGCTCAAAGCCAGAAACCTTTCTTTTAAAATTTATAGTTATACACGTTATACAGAGGAAGAGTATTTGAAAGATCTTCGGCGCAGTAAATTCATGGTAGTATGCGATCGCCATGAATCGCAGGGATTTGCTTTACAAGAGGCCATGTCTTGTGACGTCCCGCTTCTTGTGTTAGATGCTACAACTATGTATGATGAGATTGTGAACGGCTCAGTTATTTATGAATCGTGTAGACCGAAAAAACTTCTTTCAACATGCGTTCCGTACTTTTCAGACACATGTGGAATTAAGATCCAAGCCATGGATGAATTCGATGAGGCACTCACAAGAATGTGTTTGAATTACAGGACGTTTAATCCTCGCGACTATATTTTGGAAACACTGTCGCCAGCGGTTTGTATGGACCGGATCTTAACCTATTTTGAACTGTAGTTTATTTACACATCTTCTTCAATCCTTCTTCAATCGCTTCCCGCCGCGGCTTCTCCTCAGCAAACAATATATCGCGGAACTTGTTCATCGCATCATCGTCCACAACATGCGTGCAAATGTCGTAGAAAGACCGACCGCGCAGCAAGCAAATGATGGTAAATAAACAATACATACCGCATTCGGAGCCTTTGCGCTGGTGCCGAATGTCGTTGTAATAGATATGCTCAATGCCCTGCGATTTCATACGGGCCAAAAACACCTGAATCTCCTTCTCAGGCTTGAATCCGTAGGAGTCAAAGTAATAGGCGCTGGATCCCTCAATGTCTACAAACGCACAGACCCAATGCGATCCAGGCTCATCGTGTGGGTCCAGATTGAAAATGATTCCAATTTTTGTTTTTCCTTTCTTCTTCATATCTTCCACATTGAGCTTACAGAGTTCATTCACAATACACCGACCCCAATTGTCTTCGGAGTCAAAATCAATCGGAACAGGACCAATGAACTCAAACTTCGGGTTTGCCTTTTCGTACTGATTCATCACATCTTCAATGTTGTAACTGTCTAGCCACAAACTTGGTTTCTTGTCCCAACTTTTCGGTTTCTCAGGGCGAAAATAGCTCAGCATGCTTTTCTTCTCATCGGTAGTTCCAGGAATCTTTTTCACCATACAGTACTCCGTGTCGCACTTGTAGTGGTTTTTCATGGCGTTTCGGAGTTGTGTGTACAATCCTCCTGTGCCTGCGCCACCACGAATCCGCCCGTTTTTCCGCGTTTCTCGGACCACGATTTTGTTCCGGGGATGCGTCTTGTTCCAATTGCGTCGCAACCGTTCAAGCGCCGACGGAGGTAAACATGTTTCACCGTCCTTCCGGTGTAGCGCCGGTGAGCACTGGAATGTGCTTGCCGATCCGGCAGCAGCAGAAGCAGTCTCAGCGTCCATCTTACTTCTCTGTGAGAAATTTAAGGCTCCGAAGTAAAGATGGAACCGGTCAAGATTAATGATGTGTATTATCGCCGGTTTTTTGTGCCGGTTGTGATCGCGGTGATTGTGTTTGCTGCTATCGGCTGTATTATTGCGAATGTACCCGGTGTGAAGCCGCAGTGGGAGACGTATGGAACCGTGTTTGGAGCACAACTGGGTGGCGCGCTCAAATCTCTGCGGATGAAGTAGAATGGACGGATCCAAAATCGCGTTTTACATAACGCTCGCCTTGTGCCTGGCGTTTATTATCACGGCAATCAGTCTCTACAGCCTCCTGCTTCCTAAGGATGATGCGCAGAACACCAAGATTCTGATCAGCGTGACGGTGTTCAGCTTCGCTGCCTCTATCACCGCCTACGCCCTTGCTCTCTGGCACTTTAGCTCCAATCCGAACCAGATGATTCACTTTACGCTCGGCATGATGATGCTTGTGATGTTGCCGGCATCTCTTGTGTCTGCCTCTGTGAGCACAATCACAATCAGCAACCTTCGCGATACGCTGGCTGCCTCGCAGTAAGCGCACTACGGATCTAAACCTAGACACTCCATATTTGTTTCAAGAATGGATCGTCTGGCGATTCCTTGGTTGTTTCTGGGGCCAAGCGGCTCCGGCAAACTCTCCCAAGCCCGCGCATGGATCGAAGAAGCGCATGGCGCAAAAATCGGACTTCCCCTTGAATCCCGAACGTTTGTGGTTGGCGACGGCTACGAAGCACGTGTCCTTGCGAGCCCTTTCCATTTTGAAATCGATATTCCGAATCTGAGTATGCAGGACAAACAGATTATTGGGGAACTTCTCACGACGTTTTTCGTTTCAGGCGATGTGTTTAATGGTCTGCGCGATTCGTCGCGCAAACTGGTTATTCTGCGGCGCGCCCACAATCTAAGCCAGCCCGCGGCGATTCGGGTGCGCGCCATTCTTCAGCAGTACGTGATGCCTCCGGAAGCGGGTGGAATGGTGTGGATCACCGCTAGAGAAATGACGGGTCCGCTCAGCATTTTGGAAGACGTCTTTGTTCGCAAGTCGGTCCCCCGCATGCCTTTCGCCACATGGTCAACCTTGCCTTTCCCACCTCCGCTCCTTACCGCAGAAGCGTACAGTGCGTGCGAAGGGCGGCAGGAACGAGCGGCCGAAATTGTAAAGTTTTTTCCCGATGGTCATGTTCCAGAGTGGCCGCGCCGCATTCAGGATTACTATGACGAAATGTTGACGCAACTTCTCAAAGCGGCCACGTCCGAAAAGCCTGTGAGTCTTGATATTGTGTTTTGGATCCGCAGCTGTGTGTACCAGACGCTGAGTTTCTGTCAGACAGGGCCAGATATTGTAGACAGTTGCGCAGCGGCAGTTCAACGCAGAGCTGCCGATCTTGATCCTGACGTGTTTTGGAAATGTATGTCGGCGCTCAAAGACGTGGAGCCACACACGTCGTATAGAACGCCCCTCAGTCTTGAAGCGGGCATCTTACAACTGTTTGAAGTGCTGCGTACACAGAAATCTCCGACCCCTTCAAATGGAGACGGCAGCCGCCTGGAAACTGTTGCGGTACTCGGTCCTGAGCCAACCGCCGACGTCACCGTTGCCGCAGCAACGGCGGATGTACAGGTCAAAGGAAAGGGTGTTAAACCTAAGCGAGTTGCGAAAGGTTCAACAAGAAGTTGACGCTGCGCCTTGGGACGAGGGAGTCATTAAAGAATTTATGAAAGATCCGAAAACAGCCGCGGTCGCAGTGGATCTGCCGCAGAGTCGCGGCGTGCTTCTGTGCTTCACACAGGATTCGTCCGCCGTCCCAGACCATGCGCAGACCGTGGACGCGCTGTTTAATTGGCTGGGTACACCACCAGGATTTACAATCACGTTATTCATGCGCGATGACCCGCGCAGCATAGCAGCGGACGAGTGGCCGTCACGCCGAACCGTGAACGGCGGCTGGACGACGCCTGGCGACAAGATGATTTTTGTGTATAGAGCCGAAGAGTACGAGCGGGTGCTGATCCATGAGACGATCCACGCGCTCAACTGGGATTGGGAGATGGACGCGAAACCGTTGGAGTGCTGGGGCTTGGGTGAAAACGCACGGTTAGCCCCGCATTTAATGGAAGCATGGACTGAGTTGTACGCCGAATGGCTGTGGTGCGGGTGGTTCAACGTGCCGTGGTCGGCCCAGCGCGCCTATATGGATGCGCAGGCACGCCAAGTGCTGGCTCGAAGCGCCGACAACTGGGAGGAGAATACAAACGTGTTTGCCTATTACGTGCTAAAAGCGGCCCTTGCGCCCCATTTGCCGTTCCTGTGGACGTTCAGGAACGGAACCACGGCCCAAGAGCGGCTCCACGTGCTGTGCGGGCTCGTTGGCCCGCACTTGGAATCGCTACGAGCCGCTGCGGCTCGCACGACGCCGACCGCGATCAGCATGCGCATGACGACCGACCGATAAAAAATGAGACAGTGGATAAATTGTTTGAAGTACAAGTAGCACTTTAAACAATATGGGCATTCGGGGGCTGACTGGATGGATCCGATGGGCGGCGCCAGATACACGCAAAGCACCCGATTGGGCCGCTTTGAAAGGCACAAAAGTCGGCGTCGATATTCTTGGATTCCTCTACAAAACAAAAGCGCAGCGCTCATGCCCGCTGCGGTGGCTTGCGCAGTTTGTAGCCGCATGTACACTGTATGAAATTCAGCCCGTTCTTGTCTTTGACGGGAAGCCGCCGGATTGTAAACGCGCAGCGTTGACGCAGCGTAGCGCGACGCGTCTTTACTGTACTGAGAAATACACACAATTGTCGCAAGAAGCGGCAACCGTGCCGATGTCGGAAGGACAGAAATCTGTTATTGATACGCATCTAGACATGCTTAGCAAGCAGACCACCTATTTCACATCGGAGGAACGGGATCACTGTAAACAGTTCCTCTACGCCTGTGGCGTTCTTGCGCTCAACGCATCTGGGGAAGCCGACAATGTGCTGGCGTACTTAGCACGCCGTGGTGACTTTGCGGCTGTTATTAGCAATGACCTGGATTTGCTTGCGCGCGGTGTGGAACGGCTTCTTGTTCCAGAACCGTACGCACTACCAGGCGACGCAGATGGATGGATTCAATACAACTTGTCGGCGATCCTGGATTCCTCACATCTTTCGTATGAGCAATTCTTGGAGATGTGTGTGCTCATGGGATGTGATTATACAGTCGGGTACAAGAACCTTCCGTATAAAGCGGCGTACCACGCGATTCGGTACAGAGGCGCCCTTCAATCAACGCTCAAAGTCCTACATGTGGCGGATTCGTCCGTGTATGACGAAGCAATTGAGCGACTCCGAGGTACGTATGATACGCCTGAGTCGCTAATGGGAGAGAAGCAGTGGGAGAAATGGGTGGCTGGGGCACCGCCGATTGAAGAAAAGTCTCTTGAAACATTTCGGTCTGGATCACTGCGGACTCTTCCAGATCCCATTTATTGGACGCTTACACGGATGCCCCAATAACGTCCAACGCTGTTTTTGTGATAAGCGTCGCGGGAGACTGTGACGTGCGCATAACCATCCAGAATGTCCCAACCGTCAGTACAAAGAGTACAAGAAACAGGATTGCCGATAGCAATATATAGGGAAACACGCGATTGATGATGTGACTTACGATAGGATCCAATACAGATTGGAGCCGCGCCTGGTTTTCCGGAGTTCGTAAAACGGTCAGGATCTTGTCCCCAATGTGCCCAGCCATATCGTGTGCTGCTTCAGCATACCGATCCCGATCTTGGTATTGTGATTGTGGTTGTTGTGGTTGCTGCGTTTCCATTATTTGAACGCTGCGGACTTTTTTTGGCCGCAAAGCCGCGCGTACATGTAAACAATGTTTTCGCCCCCGGTTCGCAACGGCGCAGCCGAATACACTGTAGGTGTTCAGGCAGCCCCGATTGGCCTTCGGCTCACAGCCCAGTCGCCGACTGCGATTGTTCCGGATTTGGAGGTTGCGCAGACCGCTTTTCGGAAGTATCGCAGAGAAATCCTTTCCGAACTTGTGAATAACCGGTCTTTGTTCAAGACACCGCCTTCTAGCGACTCGTTGGACGCTATTACGCCTAATTGGGGATTTGTGATCGGCGAAAAAACCACTCTGAATCCTTACATGGTTGTGATCAGCAATATCCCGACGGAGAAGTTTCCCGCGATCGTGGATTTTCATCTCAAATCCTTGTCTATTTCCCGGACAACGATCAAACCGACGTTTGAACTTGTGTACATCAGTCCGGCCAGCCAGGCACCCGTCATTGATTTTTCCTGGGACGCCGACGGCTGCTCCGATCTGGAAGTGGAGGAAGTCTCCGATGTTCCACTGGATGAAACAGCGGCGGCCCTGACGTTGAAGGACCCGGCGGCGGAAGCCCGAAAGAAGGCGGCCGAGAAGGAGAAAGTCAAAGCGGCGCTCCGAGCAGCAGAAGAGGCCCGAGCGGCGGCCGAGGCCGCGGCAGCCGAATTTTTAGACACCTACGACCTTTCCGACTCCGAGTCGGCCTTTAGCGAGTGGTTGTCGGACGAAGAGGCGTGAATTTTTTACTACGCACGCAATTAGAAGATATGGTATCCCGCAACGCTATCTTGGCCGGCCTGATCACGGTGATCGCACTCGGTGTGCTGTACATGCTCGACCCTACCCTGTTTGGACTCCTCCGCCGCGAGGGTTTTGAGGATGTGACTGTTGGGACTGGCGCCGGATCGTCTACGGGCGAGATGGCGGGCCAGAACGATGTGAACGGCAAGGCGCAGAAGGAGGCCGTCATGGGCAACCCGAACGTCGCGGGTGCCCAGGACAACACGTCTCCGATGATGCCCAAGCCTGAGGGTTTTGAGAATTACGAGATGAGCAATGGTAACATGGCGACGGAGGGTTTTGAGAATCTGAGCCCTGAGACGATGCCTTTCCCTGCTGCGAACAAGCCTTCCAACTGCTACCCCAAGAACCAGCTGGCGCCTCAGGAGCTCCTCCCTGGCGACCCGAACTCCAAGTGGGCGCAGGTAAATCCCCAGGCGAGCGGCGACATTGCCGGCAAGAACTTCCTGAATGCGGGTGCGCTCATCGGTGTGAACACCGTTGGCCAGAGCAACCGCAACGCCAACTGGGATATCCGTGCCGCGCCGCCGAACCCTCAGGTGGAGGTGAGCCCTTGGCTCCAGAGCACGATCGGACCGGATCTGAGCCGTCGCCCCCTGGATATTGCTTAAATTCCTATACAGATTCATATAATTAGGATTTTGCGGCGTTAAAAATTGAGCATCCACAACTCATTGTAGGAAATACAGTACTTCTTACAATGCTTCTCCGCATCTTTCACAAGTCTCCGCGCCCTGTGACCACCGCGCTTGTCGTGTACGTGCCGGCACCGGTTCCTGCGCTAGTGCAAGCACTAGCGCAAACGCAAACGCAAACGCAAACGCAAGCATTAGCGCGAAAGCCGGTACGTCAACTCCCGTGTGATCTTGCGCACGTCCTCCAAACTCAGTCCGCAGCGAAGGTCGTCAAACTCCTCCCTGTACATTGTACACTCCCACCCCGAGACATTCCACACCCCGTCCTCAAATAGTACATGCGTCACAAGATCCTCCGTCTCTTCAATCTGTTGCGCACGGGTCATGCCTTCAGGAACAGGACCTGGAAACCACCGCGGCATTTTTGACCGGTCCAATCTGATGTGTCGCCCATCTTTGAACGTATACACGATCTGGTCTACAATATAGTAGTCACAACTCTTTACTTTAGCGGTCATGGTGCTTAACCCACCAATACATTTGAGCAGGCATCAAGTTTTTTGAACATGGACCCAGAATAGGGACATGGACTCTTTTTCAAACACGGCAGGAGTAGCATCAGGCCCATGGGTCTTGCTTATTCTTATTATCGCAGTAGCATGGTTCGCCATGTATTACAAGCAGTCCAAATATCCGCTCAGTATGGTGAAATCGCAGGTGGACGGCGAAACATATCTTGTGCGAAATCTTCCCGATAAGCAAGCGGCAGCGGACCGCCTTGCGCGAGTCCGTGAAAAGTTGCTGCGCTTGCGCAAATACCTGGAGCAGACCCATATCCAAAAGCCGTTTGTGTCGCAGATGATCAAGAATTTTGACTGTAGCGCGGCGCGGTTCACCGAGTCAACGCCCGATGCGCAATACACCTCTTACAGCGTGAACAAGGGGGAGAAGATCTACATGTGTCTCCGGCAACGGGACGATAAGGAGCAACTTGTGAACGAAAACATCATTGTGTTTGTGGCGCTCCACGAAATGGCGCACACAGGCACCGAAAGCATCGGACACACGCCGGAATTCTGGAACAACTTTGCCTGGCTCTTGAAAGAGGCGGAGCGCGTCAAGATCTACGAGTACACGGATTTTGCCGCACACCCCGTAGAGTACTGTGGTGTCCATATAACAGACTCACCGACCTACAAACAGTCGGTGAAGGACGGCGTACAGGAGCCGGTGAAAGATTAACAGTCCACAGTAAATGGAGTTGCTTACCCCAGCCCGGATAACTTCGCTAGGCAGCCAAGTTCTCCGTGTGATTTATCACAAGGACACGGCGTCCACGGAAGAGTTCAATTTAGAGAACGTCTATCCGTTTGAAACCGTCTACAATCTGAAACAACGCATCGCAATCAATCACCGCGGGGACAAGAATTGGCTTCCGAATGGACTGTTTGTAGCACAGGCAGCGGCGGGTGGAAAATACACACCCGTTGAATTCAAATGGTCCTTTGCGGAAGCACTTGACGACCCGTTCCTCAGCCCTGGGACGCCGAATCCGAATCTCTGGGTTGACGACGGTGCCACCGGCCTTGGTCCCGCCATGCTTTCAGGCGCGAACGTGGAGTCTGCTACCAAGGAAACTATTGTAGCAGGAACTGCAGCAGGCGCAGGAGTCGGTCCGGCTATTCGGATTCTTCATGTATGGAACCTTTCGTCCTTGGCGATTAAAGCAGGATTCGGACCGGCCACTCCCGTCACAGAGGCCGCTTTTGAAGGGTATTTCAAGTTGTATTTCCCGCGCCTGCGAACAAAAGAGGAGATGATACAGATTTTTGAGCCGATCACAGCGGCAGAAACAGAAGTATATGAGACCGCTGTTGCGTACCGCAAAGCCTTGGATGAACGGCTCGCAAAAGTGGAAGCAGGGTTGAAATCCGACAAAGTCACAAAGTCGGCGCTTCCAAAAATGCGTGAACTACGACTTCTTCGGTTTCGTCTGCCCCAAAAAGCCGAATACAAAGATTCCATTCTTGAATTGAAATTCTACGAAATACATGCGAGCGCAAATGTTCCATTTGTGCGGTTTTTTCACGACAACGACAAGTTGACGCCGCTTGTGAAACTCGCGACAGGTGCCACAGGCCAGCCAATCATAAGCAATCCAAAGTTGCTGGATCTGTTTATGGCGGATGAGCCGAGTGTTGAGAACGGCGCGATCCTTTTGTTGAAATCGCCCGTTAAGCATTCAGCGGCTCCTCTCGGAACAGCGTGGTCTTTGCGCATTTACGTTGACGGGACGGCGGAATTGCGAATCGGTGCCCCGCGCAAAAACATGCCGCTCACGGGCCAAGTGATTGAAGCCGCGTTCAAGGCACTGCCGGACTTTTTAGCGGAAACACCCTGGGCTGCCGTGGATCCCGCTTTTCTTCAACTGACGGAAGTAAGCGCCATTTACGATTATCGCAGTTTGCTGGAAGATCGTCCCGACAAGAAAGAATTACGGAAGCGCCTTGATTCGTTCATGCCTTTTTTCAACGAGGAACGGATTCCCTCGGCACCGAAATCGGCCCTGCTGTTGCGATACAAAGCCGTCAGCAATTTTGATTCAGCGTCCGATCCAGTGCTGGATTTTATTTCCAATCTTTTCCTGCGCGAAGGAAGTGAGTCGGTGGAAGCGGTGCCGGTTGAAGCATATATTGGCGCGGTTATGCGCAATTTCGGGTTGCCGCCGCAGGAGGCGAAAGATGCGGTCACCACATGGATAGCCAATCGGTCCGAATACATTTTACAGGATCCGGAAACGGCGATCGCTGCGATTAATACAGGAACCGCCGTCAGCATCAGCATTACAAATCATCCGAATTACAGCATACTTGTTGGAGGTGCAGAATCGGAATTGGATCTTGCGCGCATCCTGTCCCTTCTAACAGTTTTTGCCTCGGTCCCGTCTGCTGATTTGGCGGTTGCCGAGTCGCCGGCAGAAGCGGCTGCTACAAAACAAGCCGTGACGGCCGTGGAGACGGCGCCGGCGGCGATTTCGTCAGCGGCGGCGCCGCCTGTGGAAGAGGAGGAGGGCGTGATTGAGGGAATTGCTGATTTTGGAGATTTTGAGGGACTGGCGGATCCGTTTGCTCCCGCCGAAGAGCCGGCTGCGGCAGCAGCAGCGCTAGAAGAAGATAAAGTCGCCGAGGTTGTGGTGCCGGCACTTGAAACAGAGGTCGAGAAGCCTGAACTTCTCGCAGCCGGTGAAAAGATTGACCCTGTTGGCGCAAAATGGTTCTTGGCGCGTCTTGAAACGGCGGATCCGGCGTTGTTCAAGTACGGTGCTGGCGACAAAGGACGGGTTGAGACATACAGCGTGAAATGCCAGAAGAATGCGAACAAACAGCCGTTTGTGCTCACGCCCGAGAATTACAATAGGGCCCGACGCCTCTATAACGAAGACGTGTTCTGGGTAGAGGCGCCGCTCAACAAAGTGGATCTGGAGGCGGCGACGCTTGCGAACAAGACGGTGGAGCAGCGGCGCGCGTTTGGAACAAAGGACCTTAAATTGACGGTCCCTGAGATTATTCAGCGCGAGAAGCGGGCGCTGGAACTTGGATTTGGTCTCAAGGGAGACGAGTCCCTTACGCTAAAAGACAAGGGTCTGAAGCCAGAGGAGAAGGCAGCGTTTCTTGAATTGGTGGAGGCGCAGAAAAAGAAACCGTTATGGACAGTCGTGCGCGCAGGGTCCGTGTTGACGCGGCCGAATTACTACTTGTGCGCCAAGTTGTGGTGTATCCGCGACGATTTGCCGCTGATTCCAGAGGAATTTGCGGGCGCAACATATCGGGATGGACGTGCGAAAGCGAAGGATAGCTGCCCGTTTTGCGGCGGCACACGAATCGTGAATCTTGAAAGCCCCGCCGTCGGCGAAACGGTTCTTGAACGGAATCCGTCGGGCAAGGGGAGCGCAAAAGTTGCGCAGTACATTGGCTATCCGAAAGAAGTATACCATCCAGACGGATACCCGTTGCCGTGCTGTTTCGTAGAGCCGGATAATCTGCTGCCTCCTGCGACAGATAAAGGGGCTCCGCAGCCCCTTGTGCCGTTGCCGCGACTTCAAGCGCCTGTTGCTGCTGTTGCTGCCGACGCGGCTGCCGAGGCGGCTGCTGTCGCTGCTGTGCCTGCTGCGCCTGCGGCGGCAGCAGCTGTGATAGAAGAAGCCGCTGTTCCGGCGGCGGAGGCCGCCGATGCCGTGAACCGCGACCGCCCCTTTGCGTCTGCTAAAGAGGCCAGCAGCGCGCAAAACAGTTGGTGCATTCCGAATCAAAACATTGTGGGCCGCATTGCGACTGATTGGTACGATATGAAAAAGGGCGAGGCCGGTTGCCCGCCCCCTGCAGTGAACAAACTGATCGGTCAGGATCCGAACAATTTCCTTACGGCGACAAAGGGCGCGCTCGGTGCTAAGATCAACTCATATCTGAAAGCACCGGGCTCTGCTTTCGTCCGATACAGTGTAGGAAGTTTAGGATTTGTCGGACTCGCAGCGTTCGCGGATTACGCGACAGCCGCCCTTTCGCAAGATATTTCTACCCTCAAAATCGCCGCGCCAAAAGATTACTTGGACAACCTGTTTGAAACAAAGGAAGCACTCATGGTCCATGCGTTTGAACAGGCGAATTACGGAACGCTTGTTCATGAATTTGGCGTGAAGCAGCGGCCAATTGATGCACTGTTTGAACCGTGGTGCGCAAAGGTCGGTATTCCGCTGGACGGAAAGACGCAGCAGCGCCCATATGCCGAGAAGTTGTACAGTGCCTGGCTGAATTTCAAGGAATACACGGCCGATCTGCGTATCCAAAAAGATCTGCGGCTGTACGAAGGACTCTTAGCGACAAAAGGCTTGTTTACGTCTACCGGTGTTGTGCTTGTGCGAATCGTGAATCCGAAAAATCCGCTGGAGCCGGCGCGTGTAGAATGTCCTCGGTTTGGAGTAAGCCTGTATCACCAACAGGTCAAGCCGCCGCTTCTGTTTGTGGTTGAAGACGAGGCGACCGGCAACGTGGATCCGCTTGTGCTGTTTGATGCCACAAGCAAAACGGAGAAGCAGTTAATGGGCGCGTTTTCACCGGACGCCGCGATCTTTGATACGCTCAGCCCTGTCTTGAAAGAAGCGCTCGGTTCTTTCTTGACGCAGTATTATCGGCCGGTGGACGGCTGTGGCCGCGTCGGCGAACCGGTTCATCCGTGGATGCCTAAAATGGAAACAACTCTTGTGCCGCGCCTGAGCACTTTTATGGCTGTAATTGACGATCTGGGTATGCGGGTGGAGTCGCTGCTTCGCGACCGCAGCAACCGGTGTGTGGGTGTGATTGTGCGGTACAAGAAAAAGCCCAAGATGACGGCGGCGGATAAAGAAGAGGAAAAAGAGCGCGGTCCTGCTGAACGTGCCTACTTCTATTTGCCGGTTGTGGACGACGGAATTGTTTTCCCGTATGTGTCATCGCTGCGAGGTGAGGAGGCGTTGCCGAAGCCGCCACTGAAAGCGCTGTTGGAACTGCTGATCGGCAAACGGTACCCGCCAGCTGCCGGTAAGTTGGCGCACGAGTCCCATTTCCCTGGCTACATGCCTATAAAGATCATCCAGGATTCGGCAAACTATTTGGCGCTTGATCTGCGCTGCGGTGCGACGGTGCCTTTTCAGCCCTTCCCGTTGACGAGCGACATTGCGCACGACCGATTCCGCGCAATGGTGAGCGGAAAGATGGTGGAGATGGAGGACCGACCGGATATGCCGTGGGATGATGATATTGCGCTTCTTGGGTCGCCGCCGGCCGACATGGAGACGCTGGAGGAAACGGACGAAGAGAAGTTGGACGAGGCGTACCAACATTTGCGCATTAGTTTTAGCCGATGGCTAAATACAACCGTTCATGGCCAAGAGGTGCGGCGACAGATTGAACTCTTGCGGAAAGCACGGCATCGCCTGCCTCTGTGGGAACTTCGCAAGCGCTTGGATATTTTGATAACACCGGTGATTGAAAACGCTGCGGAGCCATGGATCACAACGGAGGGAAACAGTTCGTTCACAATGCTGCGTCGCGACTGTCTTCAGATCACAAAAGAGAAGGATTGTACGGGCGGATGCACATGGCGGCCTGCGCCTGCCGCGGCCGCTGCGCCTGCTGCGCAAGCGCAAGCGCAAGCTCAAGGCACGTGTCTGATTCACACCACCAAAACCGCCCGCTACGTAAATCCGATCCGCGTGATGATCGCGCGGCTTGTGGATGAATTAATCCGCACATTTGCGGAAGCAATGGAGATCTTGCGGCGCAAGGTGTCCTTTTTGCGGCCGCTGGAAAAAGACACGATTGTGAAAGAGGGCGATTCCTTAACGTTCGCAGCCGCAGGACGGGGAACAGATCCGCTGTACAGCAAACTCGGATACACTGGTCGCAAACCAACCGGCTTGACTGCCGGTCTGACGTACCCTGAAGAGGCCGACGTTGATTCGGATGTGGATGAAGAGCCTCCAACAGTTTCTTACCCCGCCGATTGGTTGCTGAAGGTTCGGCCAGCAGCGCTCGGTGCCGACATTGATCGCGACAAGAGCGCGCAGTTCAAGACAGCATTAGCCCTGATCACAAAAACATCCATTGAAGATTTGGAGGCGCGACTTGGCGGCGTGGCCTTAACAGGAACACTCGAGAACTGGCGGGCACTCACGAATTTGTTGAATGTGGACATACTGTTTTCCTCGTATGACGTCGATGAGAAAAAGACAGCCGTCTCTGCGTGGATCAAGGCACCGAAACCTGCGGGTGCCGCGGCGTCCATGTATGTGCCCCGCTACATCCTGCTGGATCTGTTCGGCGTGCCCATGCAGCGCGAAACATCAGGAACGTTTGTGATGAACGAAGCTGATCTACCGGCCAC